>OIWQ01000850.1_pt1 | contig 38776 bp, 20 predicted proteins | sample 1587571 | NCBI WGS metagenome assembly OIWQ01 (sample SAMEA3888910, study PRJEB22519) | human gut metagenome | biome: human gut; feature: human-associated habitat; material: faeces | place: Denmark | collected 2010
GTGATGATGCTGCATTAATTAGTTATTGTAACGAAGAGAATAGTGCTAATTGGCCAGATGGCACAAATATTACAATTATGAATAATCATCAGAATAGAATGGTTTATTTTCCAAAGTACTATCACAAAACTATAGAAAGAAGCCCTGGCATTTGGAGAACTTACATATCTGAACAGCAAATAGATGGTAATTATATTGAAGAACCTGAAATGTTATTAGGTTCATTTGAAGGAGCAATAAACGTAGAAGGTATACTGATAAGTACAGCTTCACAGACAAGTACAGATTCAAAAACAATGGCTGAGTTTGTTACAGCAGCTAAAACACATGGGCCTTTATGGGGTATTGGAGATTATAGATCACACGCCACTATAGCTAGAATGTTCTGCGCCTACTATAAGACTACTAATATTAGTACAAGCAATAGTTCTATTCCATGTTCTGGAGGTACTAAGAGATACAACTACGGTAAGACTGGTGGAACAATTACTATTGGTAATAAAGATGGTAAAGTTGCAGTTATAGAAGATACTGGATACTATTCAACTAACTTCTTAGGTATAGAAGACTGCTATTACAGTAAGTGGGAGTTTGTACAAGGAATAAACATTTTAAAAGGTAAATACGTTGTATATGACGGAGGTTCATTCCCAGATAAGGATGTAGCAGAGCTTGAAGCAGCAGGTGCTACTAATATCAGAGTTGTAGGATATGAACCTAATCCAGCTGCAACTGATGGATATAATGGATGGACTAAAGCCGTAGCTCAAGGTAAATATGGTGATGTAGTTCCTACAGCACATGGTGGATCTGAAACTACTTACTATTCCGATTATAGCTGGTTTAATCCAACAGGAAATAGAATCTTTCTACGGTCGGGTCGTTCGGCTAATGGTTCTCAGTGCGGAGTCTTCGTGGCTAGTGCTAGTAATGCCTCCTCGCTTTCGTGGCCGGGTAACGGTGCAAGATTAGCCTTTTATGGTAAGATCGTTGTAGTTGATTCAGATACATTTAAGAAAATGCAGGCATAGTCCTGAGTAAATAGATAATTAAATATTAATAACAAGGGCGGGATCTAAAAGAATTACTATGAGATGACTTTATAGTAAGACTGCTGTCACATTATTTCATACTTGAAAAAACAGTCAGGTAATTCAGATAATGGTTCTCAGTGCAGAGTCTTCATAGCTAATGCTAATAATGCATCCTCGAATTCATAGACGAATATCAGTGAAATTTTGGAACTAACAGATACTTTCAGATAATTACAAAAATGTTTGTTGAACTTAGATCAGCCTTACCTCTAGGTAAAAGATAACAGGTGCTTTGAAGAGACCCTAGTAGTATTGTGCGAACGGGTCTTACCACCAAAATAGCTTATGAAAAGAATAGGCAATTTATTTAATAGGATAATATCATATGAAAATCTGGTCCGGGCTGAAAAGAAGGCTAGGCTAGGTAAAACTAAAAGATACGGCGTTAAGAAATTTGACAGGAATCCATATGAAAATCTGGTCCGGTTACAAAAGGCATTAATAGAAGATACTTATCGTACTTCGGAATACTGCGTATATACAATCATCGCCGATCGTGGTAACAAAGAAAGAGAAATATACAGGCTACCGTATTATCCAGACAGAATAGTCCATCATGCTATAATGAATGTTATAGAACCTTACCTTGTTAATAGATTTACTGCAGATACCTTCAACTGTTTAAAAGGAAGAGGTATTCATTATGGAGTAAAGAGATTGAAAAGAGATTTAAAAGCTGATAAAGAGGGCACAAAATATTGTTTAAAATTAGATATTAAAAAGTTCTTTCCTTCTGTAGATCAAGATGTGTTATACTCACAATTTGAAAAGGTATTTAAGGATAAGAAACTATTAAGATTATTACATCATGTAGTTTATTCTACACCAAAAGGTTTACCAATTGGAAATTACATATCTCAATTTGCAGCAAATTTGAATTTGACTTGGTTCGATAGGTGGATTAAACAAGTATTAAAAATAAAATATTATTACAGGTATTGTGATTATATTGTTATATTACACCCAGATAAAGATTACTTAAGATATTGCTTACAAGAGATTGAAAAATATCTAGCCGATAACTTGAAATTAAAAATAAAACGTAATTGGCAGATATTTCCTGTAGAAGTAAGAGGTATAGATTTTATTGGTTATGTATTTTACCACGGTCATACTTTACTCAGGAAAGATATCAAAAAGAAGTTTATTCATAAATTAAGTTATAAAAGTAATAATAAGAGGCTAGCATCACTAGCAGCTTATTGGGGATGGTGTAAATATGGAAACTGTCATAATTTATGGTATCGCTTTACGAGATCTTATAATTTTAAAGATTATAGACAAAAATTATTAAGTAGTTATGGAATTAAAGAAAGTACAAGGTGATCATATACCTGAAGTAATAGAATACCTAGGAATGAATGAATGGGCAGTTAGATGGGATATTGAAGAAATTAATTCTGAAGATATACATGGTTATGCTTATTATGAATTAAAATTCAATGAAGAACCAACCTACGATTCTTTTGTAAGTAAAATCATTAGAACAAAGTATAGTGCAGATGAGGAAGCAGCATTAAAATCTAATATGGTTGAACAATTCATGAATGGAGAAATAATGCGTAGTCGTTTTGAAGAATGGCAAGCATTCCAAAATTGTAGAGACAATGCCAAATCTGTTGGTAGACAAATATTTAATATCTAATTATGGTAATTAAAGTAAAAAATAATGGGGAATGGGTTAAGATACCATACCTGAGCTCGGATAACAATCCAATAATTCCAGAAGCTCCATTAGACGGTAAACAATATGCTAGACAAAGTGGTGAGTGGACAGTAGTCAACATACCAGAAGTAGATTTTACTGAAATAAATCAAAAGATATCTCAAAACACTGCTGCTATTGCTGCTAATACTACAGCTATCCAAAGTAAAGTAGATAAGGTAGATGGATTTGGACTTAGTTCTAACGACTACACCTCTCAGGAGAAAACTAAGTTAGCAGGTTTAAGCAATTACACGTTGCCTACAGCTTCAGACACAGTTAAAGGTGGTATTAAAGTTGGTACAGGTTTAACCATGAATGGGGAAGTACTTAGTGCAACTGGTGGTGGTATGGCAGATTCAGTTGAATGGGATAATGTATTAAGTAAACCTGAATTTGCTACAGTTGCTACAAGTGGTGCATATAATGACTTAAGTGGTAAACCTTCATTGTCTACAGTTGCTACATCTGGTAGCTATAACGACCTTAGTAATAAACCTACCATACCTACTGTGGATGTTACAAAATCGTATGTAGACACTCAATTGGCTACAAAGGCGAATGCAAGTAACGTTTATACAAAATCTGAAGTAGACAGTAAAGTAAGCAGTGTGTACAGAGTAAAAGGTTCTGTTGCAAGTTATGCAAATTTACCTACTACAAATGTACAAATTGGTGATGTATATAATGTAACCGATACAGGTGCAAATTATGTAGCAACAGCTACTACTCCTACTTGGGACAAACTTAGTGAAACAGTAGATCTTTCTGGATATGCAACTACTGCTGCAATGAACACAGCATTAGGAAATAAAGTAGACAAAGTATCTGGTAAAGGCCTCAGCACAAATGATTATACTACAGCTGAAAAAAATAAGTTAGCTGGTATTGCAGCTAGTGCAAATAATTATAGTTTACCAGTAGCTACAGCATCTGTATTAGGTGGTGTTAAGACTAGTACTGGTATTACTAATTCGTCTGGTACAATTAGTGTAGCATACGGTAGTGCAGCTGGTACGGCTTGTCAGGGTAATGATTCTAGGTTAAGTAATTCTCGTCCAGCATCAGATGTTAGTGCTTGGGCCAAGGCTAGTACAAAGCCAACTTATACTTGGACTGAAATTACAAGTAAACCTAGTTGGATCGGATCATCTAAACCTACCTACACTGCATCTGAAGTTGGAGCATTAGCAAGTGGAGGTACTGCAGTAAATGCATCAAAAGTTGCTAATTCATTTATATTTAAAGTAGCAGGAGGAAGTACAGAAGGCACAAACTTATATACCTTTAATGGGTCTGCAGCTAAAACAATTAATGTAGTAGCTGGTAGTAATGTAACGCTTACTCCTACTTCTGGACAATTAAGTATATCTGCTAAAGATACTACATATGGTATAGCTTCTGCATCTGCAAATGGTTTAATGAGTTCGACTGTATATAATAATTTAAATACACAACTTTATGTTTATGGTTATTTCGGCCAAAGTCAAGCGCCAGATTATTATACTATAGATTATAAGTTTATAAACCCAATTACAGGTGAGATAAAACATAATAACAAAATAGAATTAAGGTTCGCAGATACTACTTATTCAGGTATTATGTCTCCTGTAGATAAAAGAAAATTAGATTCTTGTCCTACTGGGTCTGGCATTACAGAAATTCGATCAATTACTCAATCAGAATATGATGCTTTAAGTACAAAAGTAGCCACAACATTATATATAATTACAGGCTAAACTAAAAATAAAATTATGATAAAATTAGGAAGTACAGATATAACAAATGTAATGTTAGGAACAACTAAGGTTGATGCAATATTTCTTGGTAATACTAAAGTGTATCCAAGTCTACCTGTAGTAGAAGGAGTATATGTATATCACGTGGATAAGAAATTTTATACTTTTCCTGAATTTCAAAAATTATCCAATACCGCTATATCACAAGTTCTTGGGTTTGCTATCGTGGATAGCAATGGTTCGTTCTTATTACCACCTAAACCAAATCTAACTAATGATTATAGGTGGTGTCCTGAGAATTTTGATACTATTATAGTACCAGATGTTGGAATTGGTGTTGATGATCTTAATGGTAGACAAAATACAGAAGTGTTGTTTAATAACTTTCATAATGTCGCTGGATCGAATGAGTATGCTGCTGGATATGCATATAGGTTTACTCCTGTACCGATTGGTACTAATTGGTATTTACCATCAATTGGTGAACTTATTATAATTCACACGTATGTGTCAGAATTGCATGATTGGGTATTTGATACATTTGGCTTTTCTTATTTTCCTTCTTCTGGTGATAAAGCTTTTTGGTCTTCCACACAAGGAGATGCTACTACAGCTTGGCAATTAAGTATTTTTGCCGGTAACCCCCATACAGCAGTAAAGAGGAAACTCAATGTAGCACTTCCAGTAATTAAATTAGGTTAGCAATAACCGCTATTACTTAGGGTAGTGTCAATTTATATAGAAGAACTTTTGATGACTAAAGACGTTATAGCATCAATTCTCATATCAAAAAATACCAAACGCTAACTGAAGTAAAATTTGGTTAGCGTTTTTGTTTTCCTTTCATATCAATCTATTATGTTAAATAAAATTCATCAATATTTTTTATTGTCCCAAGGAGTATATAGTATGAACTACTTTAAAGAACTATTTAATGATAGCCCAGCCAAATTTATCTCTTGCTTATTAACGGGAGCATTTAGTTGGGTGGCAGGTAGTTTTACACCCTTATGGACAGTTCTATTTATCTTATTATTAATAATATTAGTAGATGCGTATTTAGGTGGTAAGATAGCATTTAAAAATCAAAAAAAGTTTGAATCAAGAAGACTATGGAAAACCTTACGCAAATTTGGTTGGTGCGGTGCTATTATATGGTTTGCAAATCAAATAGATGTTAGTATATTAGTATCTATAGATGCTCATCTAGTAGAATTCTTTGCAGGACTTATTGCTGGAGTAGAACTATGGTCTGTTATAGAAAACTTGGCTACATTATATCCAGATGGACCTTGGAAACTTCTAAATAAGTTCATACGTAAAAAAGGCGAAAAGTATCTTGATATTACTATAGATAGAGAAGATTTGCCTAAGATAAGAAAATTGGTTAAAAAGATTAAATAGTGAATTTTATACATTACATAAAATTAGGTGCTATACTATTGATAGCAGTTTTAGGTTTTGATAATTACAGATTAAATAAAAAGGTAGATAATCTAGATAATGCGTTAGCTAGAACTTCTGTGAATTTACATTACTACGAGAAGGCTCTCTCAGGAATGGAAGAACAAAACAAAGTATTACAATTAACTGTAGATGACTTCAAGAATTCTGAAGATAGTTTAGTACAAGAACTAAGAAAACAATCTAAAGAACTTAAAATAAAGGATAAGAAATTAAAAGAAGTCGCATCAGTAGAAACTATTATTTCGGATACAATAACTCAAGAGATTCCAGTAGACAGGAATTTTACAGTAGAGTTAAAGCCAAATCAATTGACAACTATCAAAATAGAAAGAATAGACAGCATGATCACACATGTGCTGGATATAAAGAATCGTCAAGATCTATTTATACATGAAGAGAAAGTATGGCGTAAAAAAGGTTTCTTTAGACGCTTATTTACTTTAAATTTTAAGAAGGATATAATTCCTCATTATCAAATAGTTAATTCAAACCCTTTAATACAAGTAACAGATACAAGGGTTATCAAAATATCAAAATAATTGCAAAATATTTCAATTTAGTATTAATCAATAAATAAATTGAAACTATGCATTTGAACAAAATATTAGAACAAATCAAACGCCATCAATCTCCATCAGAGGCTATAGATAAATTATCTACTGCTTTAGAGAAGCATGAGGGTAGCTTATTGGAGAAAGGCTTCACTATATACCTTTAGTAAATGCTTCAAGTGAGCCAATTACTGGTTCACAAGTTAGTGCTGGGAACAGATACATCGCATATTTTAATAAATGTGACAATGTAATACAGTTGATGAATTATACTCCTGCACCAGCTGCCTAAATATTAATCAAGATATATGGGCAGCTATGAGAGTTGCCCATATTCTTTAAATTTATAAAGATATGACATTCTCTCAGTTAACGTCGGGTACTAGAATACACGTACTCGAAATAACAGGTACTTTTAAAAAGAACACAACGTACAGTTTAGGAACGGTAGTCAGTGTATCAAAACCCTATGACGAACCAATGCCACCGACACAATTTCCGATACCTATGCAAAATAGGCGTAAGCTCGTGGATCTAGTGATTTCGTGTGATGGTGAACAAAGAAAACTGTCAGTATCTGAAGATAAAACAATGATGACCGATTCAAACATTGGTCTTACTATAGCCACAGAAAAATCACAAATTATTAATATGGTTAGACAATCTCTAGAGGATTGTAGAATTAAGAAAGAGAGCTTAAGTAAGATTGATGAGGAGATGAGGAGATGTGAAGACATCTTAAAAATACTTAATGTAAATTCGGACATAACAACCAATGTGACAAAAGATTTCAAAGAACTTGATGAATTGAGAGCTGAAGTGAAAGAGCTTAAACAACTTTTACAAAATATTTCTACTGTTCGTCCGGAAGAAAACAATATAGATCCTCCTACTGAGGAAAAAGAAAATGAAATCTAAAACACAAAGGTTGGCTATTTAGTCAACCTTTTTTATTTTAAAATAATATGAGTACACTTTATAATAATAAATACGACATTCTAGCTAGTACAATTCAACCTAATCCTGCATCTGTTAAATATTGGGCAGATCTATCATCTAATCCAAATGGTGGGGATTTAAAGTATTTTAATGGTACTAAATGGGTTTTAGTTAATAATAAAGCTACTGAAGATATTTCTCAGATAAAACAGCAGATAGCGGATTTAGAACAAAACAAAGAAGATAAAGTTGAAGGTAAAGGATTGTCTACTGAAGACTATACTACACAAGAAAAAAATAAACTTGCCAGTCTTCAAAACTATAACGATAATGAAGTAAGAGAGTTAATTTCAGCTTTGAATCTTAGATTGACTACTCTAGAAGGTGATTATGAAGCTTTAGAAGCTAGAGTTGCTGCATTAGAAACACCAGCTGCGTAAAATGGGATTAGATAATGTTTAAGAACAAAAAAGTATATTTTGGAATAATATATTCGTATCTAAATACAATTAACGGAAAGGTGTATGTAGGGCAAACTACTAGACCAAATGTGAGATATAAACAACACATACAGTGCGCTCTAAATAATTTAGATAATACTGTATTTCACAAGGCCATTAGAAAATATGGAATACAATCTTTTGTATATAAAGTTGAAAAAATAATAGTTTGTAATTCTTACAAACTATATCGCAAAAGAATTGATTTTTATGAAAGGTGTTTTATAAAATTATACGATTCTAAAAATACTGGATATAACATGACTAATGGAGGTGGTAATGTGTGGAACAATGAATTTAAAAAGGGTAAGCACCTTTCTGAAGAGCACAAAAGAAAAATCTCAGAATCTGGAAAGAGATTACACAAAACTAAGAACAATTCTATGGAGAATAACCCAAGATCGAAAAAAGTAATATGCGCTGATGAACTTGGTAATGTGATAAAAACCTACTCTTGTGCAAAGTACATTTGTATGGATTATCCAATTGTGTACAGTACTCTTAAACGCAAATTACAATTAAATAATTGTATAATTGACGGATTACATTTTTATTATGCAACTAAAATTGAATAGAATTTTTAAGACAAATACATTCACTATTGGTGAATTGTATATTAATGAAAAGTATGTAACGGATACCCTCGAAGATAGAGTAAGACCAGAAGGAGAAAAGGTATATGGTAAAACTGCAATACCTGAAGGTACATATGAAGTTAAATTAACTCACTCTCCAAGATTTAAGAAAATATTACCAGAGATTCTTAATGTACCTAACTTTAGTGGTATTAGAATTCATACTGGTAATAGTTCTAAAGATACAGAAGGGTGTATACTTGTAGGTACATGGGATGGTGAGAAAGAAGATTGGGTAGGTAATTCTAGAATAGCATTCGATGAACTAATGGCTTTACTTGAGGAAGCTACAAATAATAAAGAAAAAGTAACAATAACTGTAAAAAGTTTATTAAATTAATTATGATATTTAATTCACTAAATACAATAATAGATGATATATTTCTTACTTATAGAGATAGTAATATATCCGAAAGTGAGAATTTGTCACGTATACAGGTAGAACAGTGGATTCATCAATATAGGGCCTATTTAATTAAGCAAGATTTAGATAAAGGTCGAGATATTAATCCTAGCTATATACAAACATTAGGCCCGTTGCATATATCCAAAGTAAGTACATGCGGGGTGCCTAATGGGTTTCATTACGTATCAGATAAAGAATTACCTAAATTTATAGATCTGCATTTTGGTACTGGTCTAGTAGCAGTTAAAGATATGCATGGTAATCTGATTCAGGTTGGTAATGAAACAAAAGCTAAATATCAGACAAGTAGAAAATATACATGTAATGATTATATTGCTTACTTAAAGAATAATCATTTATATTTAAATGGACCTGGCTTTCTAGAGTATGTAGAAATAGAAGGCATCTTAGAAGACCCCACAAAAGCAGCAGATTGTTATGACTATGATGGGCCATATCCTATACCTGCTAATATGATTCCTACTTTGAAAAACTTAATATTTAGCAAAGAACTAAATATAATGTTAACTGTACCTACTGATAATACAAATAATAGTACTAATGACGTTAATAATGAACTAAATGCAAGAAACTAAATCTTATACTGGCAAAGACTTCTATAGATCTTATATTGATTATGTTAGTGATAACCCATTATATCAAGTAGACTATAAAACGTTTAGAGGAATAATTAATGATTACTTTAAATACTTGAGAGATGAACTAATAGAGAATGGTAAAGAGATAAAATTACCATGCAGACTAGGTACTTTAAGTATAGTAAAACACAAACCAAAAGAATATAGTGGTAGAAGTCTCAGGATAGATTATGCAGAAAGCAAAAAATACAATAAAGTAATTTATCATCTTAACGACCATACTGGGGGATATAAATATCGTTTTTATTGGAACAAACATAATATGCTTACGAAGAATAAGACAATGTATCAATTGATAATGACAAGAGATAATAAGAGATATTTGGCTCAAATATTAAAAAATCGTGTAAGGGATTATGTCGAAGGGAATTAATAAAAACATACACAAATTATCTGGAGTATATGAGATTAGAAATACATTAAACAATAAAAGATATATCGGTAGTTCTATAAATATATACAGACGATGGCGAGATCATAAGCGAATGCTAAATTTAAGTGTTCATCCAAACAAACACTTGCAATCTGCTTGGAACAAATATGGTGAAAAACATTTTGTATTTAAAATTCTTGAAACATGTGAACCTATAAAAGACACAATATTGTTTTTAGAACAAAAATATTTGGATTTAAAACCGGAATATAATAATTCCCCAACTGCTGGAAGCAACTTGGGTTGGAAACCAAACGAAGAGTTTAGAGCAAGGTGTAGAGAACGCATGAAAGGCAAAATGAATATACCTAAAGAAATTGTTAAATTAGGAGTACATAAAGCTACGGAAGTAAAAAAGAAACCCGTACTACAGTACACTAAAGATGGCAATTTTATTGCAGAGTATAGTTCTCAAAAAGAAGCTGCGTTATTAGTATTTGGGAATGAGCGTTATCATAAAAGTATAAGTGGATGTTGTAGGGGAGATAGAAAAGAGGCAAAAGGATATATATGGAAATATAAAACAGACAATTATCCAAATAAGATAAAGCCCTGTTTAGAAGATCGTTATAAGAATAATAAAAAAGCAGTTTATCAAATAGACCCTGTAACAGAAGAAATAATTGCAGAATATTCCTCAACAAAAGAAGCAGCGATGCAGTTTAGTAAATCTACTTATTCTTCTATTAGTTTGTGTTGCAATGGTAAATATAAAACCGCGTTTGGCTTTAAATGGAAATATAAAAATTAAATTTTATGATAACGAAATTAACATCAATCAAAACTGTGATAGCCAAAGTAATAGCAGATCTAGGGTTAGAGGAAGATGAAATTAAGATTTCTGATTTTAGAGAGTGGGCTGCTGAAGGTATTGAAAAAATTGGTGCAGTACAACAGTTTGAACACATTGTTTCAGGTGTAGAAGGTGCCCCAATTATCAAAATACACTGTCATCAAGCACAGTTACCTTGTAACCTACATAAATTACATCAAGTTGCATATTCTTTCAATTGTGATGGGCCTTGGTTTCCTATGAGGAAAGCTACAGGTTCATTTGCTGCTTGGGGTTGTGATGAATGCTGTGATTGTGAAAAACCCGAAATGTGGGTTAAGGATGAAGTATTAGTAAATCTAGTTGTAGATCTATACGGTAATATTGATAAAACCGAAGCACTAGAAATGCTAAATACTAATAAAAACATGAAGACAATACTTAGGAACCTAATTAATAAGCATACTATTAATTTAGATTATATGAAAGGTAATACAAGTACGAATCCTAATTGGGATTTGCAGTACAGTATTAAACCCGGTTATATAATGACAAATGCACCATGTGGGTATCTGAAATTATCATATAGTGCTATACCTACTGATGAAGATGGGTATCCATTAATTCCAGATAGTGCTTCATATATGGAAGCAATTTACTGGTACATTGCACAAAAAATAGGATTTCAAAAGTATATAAGAGGCGAAATGAATCAACGTATATATTATGATATGCGTAATTCTTGGAACTTCTACTGTAAGCAAGCATATGCAGAAGCTATGCTACCTAATGAAGATGAATTAGAGTCTATTAAAAATACATGGAACAAGATACATACAGAATTTCTTGATCATAACACATTTTATAGTCATACTGGTTCTAGACAACATATATATAATGCTAATTAATTATGAGTGCAAGAAGACAAACAAATACATTCTCTGGTGGTCTTAATATGGACGTAGATTATTCTGTGTTAAAGGATAATCAATATATATATGCAGAGAACATTCGTATACTAACGAATGAAGGATCTTCTTTTGCAGCAATGCAAAATATAGAAGGATTCTTAATGTGTAGACCTTCTTCAAATTTGTCTGGTGAAACTATTATACACGTTACCACAGTAAGAGATTGGGCGATTGTTTTTACTAAGGTTAATGGTACAAATAACAATAATGTCTATAGAATTGATTTTTCTAGATCCCAAGAGGAACCAATTGTAACAAAAGTGGTAACTAATAGGCCTTTAGATATAGAAGTATCATCTAGCAACGTAGCTGCAATTAGTAGTGTATGTAGATGGGAAGCAAGTAATAATGTAAAAGTATATTGGGCAGATGGTCATTCACAAATTAAAGTAATCAATGTGGATGATGATCACATATCTAGTAATTCATCTATTACTTCGGATACTATAGTAATGCTACCAAAGGCTACATTACCTCCATTTGAATTTAATGGATTTGGAACAGGTAGTTTAGAATCTGGAATGATACAGTACTGTTATCAATTGTTTAAAGTAAGAGGTACAGAGTCTGCAATATCTCCACTTACCCCTCTTTATCATTTGAGTGACGGAGATCAAAAAACTAATTACAATGCTGTAAAAGGAAGTTCTAAAGGACAAAATACTGGTAAGTCCATAAAGTTACAAGTAAGAAACAATAGTACTGGATTTGATAGACTTAGAATAATCTCTTTATTCTATAAGGCAAAGAATGAGGTACCTGTAATATCTATAGTAGATGATATAGTTATTGGAACTGGTTCTGTAATAAACTATGAAGATAAAGGTGGTAGCTTAGTATCGGAATTAAGTATTGATGAATTTAATTCATTAGCTAATTATACATTTATACCTGAAGTAATAGAATCTAAAGATAACAGATTATTTGCTGCCAATCTTACTGAGGAAACATGGGATGTAGAATATGATGCTAGAGCATTTAGAGCTAATTCTTCTGGTAATGTATTATTGCTATCTAACTCTGGTTCTTCGTTAAACTTTGCTCTATCAGCATTAACTACTACAAATATACCTAAAGACCACGATTGTATATGCCCATTTAATGTAGACGGCAGTGCATACAAATACACTACTTCTCCAACAGGAGGATACATACAAGGTGGAAAAGGCAAGAATGTATCATATAGATTTATTACTACAGATTTACTAGAAGATGCATCTACTACATCTAGAGGAATGATAAATGAAGAATTTACATTCAATGCTTCTTCAAGATCACTTACTAGTTTAGGTATTAACTATGAAGGTAACGATAAATCAAATTCAATAAGTTTATCGTCTGGTAATAAGATACCAAACTATTCTAATGCTGAAATAGAATCCAAAGTAAAAGGATATATGAGGGATGAAATCTATAGATTTGGTATTGTACTATACAATAAACAAGGTTTAGCATCTCCTGTACATTGGATAGGTGATATAAGAATGCCATCTAATAAAGACTCTGGTTATAAGTTTTTTACTTCCAATGAGGCTAGTGATTATGGATCTAATTTATCAGTTGTTACTAAACCTCTTGGCATTGAATTTGAAGTAAAGAATTTACCATCAGATGTGGTAAGATATGAAATAGTTAGATGCGAAAGAACTCTATCTGATAGAACTATATTAGCTCAAGGAGTAGTAAGTTGCATTACAAATTATGATAGAGATTCTAATATCTTAACACCATTCCCATATCTAGCTTATTCAAATAAGCATGGTTACTATGCAAAGACTCACAACAATGGAGATTTCCAATATACCTTTAACTTGTCAGATACACAATCTAATAATTATTTCATGTTTGTATCTCCAGAAATAGCAGTCAACAGAGAAAATGCTGATGCATTAATTGATAAGTTTCAAACAGTTGAAAAGGTAGGATTTATGACATCTCCTATTACTGCGGACGGTGATTGGGGAATTACAGAAGCTGGAGCTACAAAAGTATTAGCAAATGCTAGATCTATAAAGTACGATGGTACTACGATAAAACCAACTAAAACATTAGGTAATCAACCTAGTAATGGCTATGTATCTGGAGGATGTGTTGTGATAAATAATGATGATTTTTATGCAGCATTGTTAGCTAAATACTATGGACTATATGTTGAAAGTGGTGTACAATCAGCTGCAATAGAAAGTGCAAAATATGCTGGTCCTAGTAGTCCTTGGTTAACAAACGGTGATCAGCCTTGGTATAATGCTGAAGCAGTGACTATTGGTGACAAAGTTTATTATAACTGGGTGTGGGATAATATTAGAACTGCAGGAGATGGTGAAGTAGATAAGACTGATGCAAATAATGTTAGAAAATATGGTCCACATGGAATTTGTGCTATATTTAAAAGTGATAACATGATCTCTAACATATCTTTAGCATCAGGATCTTCAAGTGCTAGATATTTAAATGCAGTAGTATTATGCAACATGAAACAAAGTGTAAATGCTTATGGTGGCAATTCCTACTCTGCTGTACAGAATTCTGTGTATATTACTACAGGAGCTAGTGCTGAATCTAGTGTTTCCACAGTGTTGTGTTATGGTGGCGATACTTATCTAAACATATTTGATTATAATAACTGTATGTTTAGTTACAATACAGATGATTATTATAATAATAAATCAAATAGATTATTTTTAGGTGCGTTCATACCATGTGAATCAAGTATTAATTTAGCATTAACCCATGCTGATTCATCTATAAATAGAACTTATCAAGCTGGTGATGGATATGCTAATCATTTTGTAGAAGACGATATAGTAACTGTTGGAGATTTATACACTCAAAATACTCCATCATATGCATACAATGACGCATATTCTGCTCAGCCTAATGCAAAGAAATTTGTAGCTAAATCTATCTATAATATAGATAATCTATTAACAGATACTCGTATCATATCTTCAGAACTGAAAACAAATAATGAAGTTACTGATTCGTGGACAAAATTTAAAGTAGCTAATTATCTTGATGTAGATACTAGATTTGGTCCAATTAATGATATGAAACTGTTTAAAAATAATTTAGTATTCTGGCAAACAGACGCTTTTGGCACAGTTGCAGTGAATGAACGTTCTATTATAACTGATAATAATCCAGGTGCTCTTACTCTAGGTACTGGTGGTATACTAGACAGATATGACTACTTTACTACAATGAATGGTGAAAGTCCAAACCAGTTAAGAGCAAATACTCAATCAGATAGCACTGTGTACTGGTATGATAGTAAACGTAATGAGATATGTGGTTTTAATGGTCAGTTACAAACAGTATCTAAATTAAAAGGGGTTCAATCTTATTTGAATAAGAATAAAGACTTATTTAAAAAAGATCCTATTGCAGTATATGATAAGAAATACAATGAAGTTCTGTTTACTCTAGGAGATAAAACATTAGCGTTTAATGAACAATTAGGAGTATTTACTTCATTCTATAACTATAATCCAGACTATTACGCAGAGTTTAGTGATAAACTATATTTATTTAAATCATTAAAACTGTTTAAATATAATGGTGGTGAACAAGCTAATTTAGATTCTGACAAAGCAAAGGTATCTGAAATAGAATTTGTAGTAAATGCTGAGTACCCACAAACTAAAACATTTGATAATGTTGAATATGGTGGTGATTTTACTACAGATACTAATTTTGATTTGATCCTATTTACTACAAAAAGACAGACTAGTGAAACATTAACTAGTGAAGATATTGATTACAGAGAGGATACTTATAAATTTGCAATCCCTCGTAATGCATTAAAGCTAAATGAAGTAGAACAGCTAGCTAATAAATCTTATAAGGACAGAATGAAAGGAAAATATCTTATCTGCAATTATAAGTATGATTGTAATGATGGTAACGAGTTTAAAGTACCTTATATTAGTACAGCTTATAGATACTCAATGATATAATATGAAAAAGAAAATTAATAAGAAAAACGTACCAGCATATGCATTTGGCATGGATCAACTACCTAATTACCTTGGTGGGGCTAATATTCTTGGCTCTGCCATTTCTGGTTTATCAGGAGAAGGTTCTACAGGTGATGCTATAGGTAGTACATTAGGTAGTGCTGCTTCTTTAGCTGGGGCAGGTTTTAGTATTGGAGGACCAATTGGGGCTGCTGCAGGTGGAGTGCTAGGAACAGCTTTTGGTTGGATTGGCGCTAGAAAACGCAAGAAACAAATGGAACAAATGAGGCGTAGAAAGGAAACCATGAATAAAACTCAACTAGGTATGAATGCTGCAGCAAATCAAACAGCAGAATATTGGGATGATAATGAGTTAGCATATACTTATGAGAATGGTGGTATACTTCCTGATTTAGCCTATGTAGACAATAATGAGGTTATCAGAGGGGACGATGGAACTATTATGCAGGTTCCTAATAACAGACCTGGTACAGATAATCATTTGATTGATGCGTCTAATTTAGAATCAGTATTATCTGATAAGATTAAAAGGCCAGGAACAAATAAAACTTTTGCACAAGAAGGTAAAAAACTTACTAGAATGACAAAACCAAGTAAAGGTAAAGATATATTTGCTGATAATACAAATATGTTAAATAAACGAAATGCTAACTTTGCATATGATAATCTATTATCAGAACAGGAGGAAGTAAAAGCTAAAAAAGGAATTAAACCTAAAAAGAAAGGTATTCCTGCTTATGAAAAAGGGTATAGTCTTCGACGTCCAAATATATACACATATGCTGATCAGTTACCAGATGTAGAAGTGACCGCTAAAGCACCTGCTACTCCTGCATATATGAGACACGTTCAGCAATGGGACCCATATTGGTCTTCAGTACTAGGTGCAGCTGGAGATAGAGATAAAGTTAGACCAAATGTTCAATTAAATCCAAATAAGCGTATAATCCAAACATATGGTAGTGCTCCTGCTTTGTATGCTCCTTATACTGGAGATGGCATTGATGCTGTTACATACGCAAATGATGAACCAATTTCTGTTGATACACCTGTTGTTCCAACTAAAACTGTATCGGCTAATCCTACAGTAAACTCTACTAAGAGCACACCGAGTAAAAGTACTACAAGAACTCCAAGTACAAGATCAACTAAGGCAGCTCCTAATTATAACTTTGTAGATGCCCCAATGCTTGATATTGAAGAACCAGTTATTGGATTTAATGACGCATATACTCAGCCTCTAGAAGCACCTAAGAAATCGATTGCAGCAAAACCGGATTTATCTCCTATATCAAATACAGCTGGTAATAAAAAGGGTCCAAAAGATAAAGCTGGGAATATTGATTATTCTCCAGACTGGTTGTCATTGGCTCCTACAGTATATAATACTCTACAATCTTTACGTAATCCAGAGTATGAACAAACTGTTTTGAATCCTTACACAGGTGCTATCACTAATACTATGGCTAGACGTAGAATGAATATAGAACCTGCAAGATTAGCCAACAGTAGATCAAGGGCTATTTCAAATTATAACTTAGCAAATATTAATGCTAACACTGGTGCTAATTTAGCAGCAAGAACTCAAGCTGCTGTTGATGAGTATGCTGCTAATGCTAATATGTATGCTACTAAACAAAATGCAGATAATGCTTACTTGGGTGAATATGCTAATACCTTAAATAACTTAGGTCAGCAATTTGTTCAAAGTAGAACTCTTGCAAATGATTTAAATGCTAAAAATAGAGCAGCTGCTAGAAGCTTTGGTACTGCTGCTGTTAGTCAATTAGGACAATGGTCTCAAGTAAACAGACAGATGAAGAATCAAGCAGCAAGAGATAATATGATTTATCCATATCTAGCTAATTTCTTAGCATATGGTAATCCTACAGAGTTGATTCAACAGATGAATAGACAATATTATAAAAGATAATTATGGTAAATAGATATGATCGTCCTGCAGAAGCGCAGTTCATAAATACATATGTTCCTCTACCATTCCAGCAATTATATACTCTAGGTAAAGAAGCAAATGCTAGAGTAGATAAAGCTATTGCAGATTTGTCTGGTGCTCTGGATAAATGGTCTGATTTTAGATCACCATCAGAAAAAGATACTAAGGCTTGGTATGATGAAACAATGGGTAAAGCTAAACCTATTATTGATAAATTAGCACAAAATATCGATTCGCTTAAAACTCCAGAAGGTAGAGCTCAGATTAATTCTTTAATCAATAATGTGGATAGATATAAATTAGCTACTTTAAAACAAAGTAGAGAGGGCATGCTACAAAGAATGGAAATGAATCAGAAGTTAGCAGCTGCTGGTAAGTTTAATGAAATGTGGCATGGAGTTGATTTTGCTAACTACGATACACTTACTTCTGGAATTTATAATGATGTATCTCCTTTAGCATATAAGGATGTTAGAGAGTTATCTGATCCGTATTATGCTAAGTTGCAAAGAGGATATCTATATACAAAAGGTGGTTACGATTACTTTGGAAATTCAAAGGAAGATATTGAAGCTGTAGCAGATGCTCACTATAATGATATCGTTAGTACTCCAGAAGCACAGAAGCATATGCAGTTATTTAAGCAAAGAACTGGGGCTACAGATGAAGAAGCTCAAGCTTGGTTTAGGCAACAAATTATTGATTCTAATATTGATAGAACCATTAGACCAACAAGAGAGCTTAATCAGTATGCTAAGATGGCTGCTGAGCAAGCATATCGTAGACAGTTGAAAGCTGCAGAGAACGCTCAAGGTTCTCCAGTACAATTTACTACAAAGCTTGCTGCTACACTTATGAACAGACCATATGGCCCTCAAACATCTGAAAGAGGAAACAAATTAACTTATAATTCACAGTTTGATAGAATACAAAAAACATTTGCTCCTGATAGTAAATATAGAGATATCTATATTAACAGAGTGGATGAAAATGGCACTCAATTACCTTTAAATAGAAACAAGAGTGCATATGGTATTGTATCAAGATTGTCTACAGATATTGGGTCACAAGCAAACTTTATTAATGATGCCATGCTTGATAAATCTTCTATGGTTAGAGGATTAGCAGGTACTCCAATTTATTCTGGTAATAGCGTTTATGGAATGATGACACCTGAACAATATATCAACTCTAAGTTTGGTTTAGGCGTTAATGATTCTAACTGGAATCCTAACAGAGTTAAATTTGAGAGAGACCTTATCGCTGGTAATATTCCTAATGTAGGAGTTACACCTACTAATAAAGTACTTATCGAAAATGGTATTCCCGGTGATGAACAATTTACTCAAGAATATAAGGCATATGTTCCAGTACAATACTTCATTGATAATGGTTATGACTTTGGAGAAACTGATCCTGAAAAGCTAATTAAAAATGAAGACTTTAATAAGTTCTTATCAACACTAAATGGTAGATTACCTAGTCCTTCTGGAGACATTGTTAAGAAACCTAATATCAAATTTGGTAGTGATAAAAATGCTGCATATAGAGAGATACAAAGTAGTGGATGGTTATCAGATCCTCAGTATGCTGCAGCTATTCAGTATGATGGTATTTATGTAGAGGTACCTGTTATGCGTCAAGTACTTAATAATCAGCAAACTAGGGAAAGAGCTAATTTGGAAGAATTCCAGTATACTAAAATGGGTTCTAAATTAAATGCTGCTTACAGAGGAGATAATGAAGAATTAATCTATGGACAGTAAAAACAATATACAAGATATATCATTAGCCACTAGACTTCGCAAACAGAATTACGAAAAATATCTAGATGGTTCTAATGCTTCAAGTATTGGAGTAGGATCTACAGTAGATCCTACTTTGGTGCTTAGAGACTTAGCTGGTTATAACAAAGATAGTTATAATAAAGATTTAGATACAGAAAGCACTCTAGATGAAAGTTCTAATGATCTTAGTACTACAGAATTAATATTTAATTCTGCAAAGGCAATGCTTCGTGATATGAACGAAGCACAGTTGTCAAATACTAGAGGTGTGTTACGTAGAGAAGTATTACCAAATATAGACAAGTTTAATAGCAATCTTAACCTATTTTCTGCATATGATAATTTAATGTCTGAGAAGAATTCTCTTCTTAACCAATTATCTACTACTCAAGATAGTAATGAGGCAGATGCCATAGCTATTCGATTACAGGAAGTAGATAATGAGTTGAATCAGACAAAAGAAGGATTGATCGCATTAGGTGTGTCACCTGATTTAAGTAATGCTCAAGAAATACGTACACAGCAAGAACAGCAATTACAATCATATAAAGATAGAGCTCAAGAACTATATGATGATATAGCTACAGATGAGGCTGATATTGCTAGATATAAAGTAGATGAACGTTTCCAGAGAGCTATGGAACAGAATAGTGAGTTTAAATGGACAGAACCAAGTAAATGGATATATTCTGTACCATCTGCCGTAGGTTCTTCTTCTTCTGCTTGGATGTGGCAAATAGCTCCATATGCTACTACAGTATTAAAGAATGTAATGACAAAGAGTCTGTTAAAAGCAGGCACTATGGCATTGACTGGTGCTGCTGCTGGTAGTGTTGCTCCCGGTGCTGGTACTCTTGCTGGTGGTGCTATTGGTGCAGCAATAGGAGCATTAAGTATTGCTTTAGATCTTGGTAATGCTGCTATGATGATATATTCTAATTATAAGCAAGCTGAGAATGAAGCTAATGCTAATGTATCAGATGACTATAGAGATAGAGTATCTAACATATTAAGCCAAAGTGGTAGTTCTGTACAGAATGTAGTTAATGCAGCTAGATCACAAGATTTACCAGAAGAGTTCAGTAAACTTACTGACGATAAACTGTTTGAAAAAATTCTTGATGGTCAAGTACAAGTAGAAGATCAATCTTTAAATGAAGCTATATCTCAAGCTAGACAAGGTTTAGATAGAGATTTTGCTCAAAATATGGCCATCACTTGGGCTAGTAACCTAGCTGAGGATGCTCTTATGGTTCCATACCTTGGAAAAATTGCAGATGGTTGGATTGGCAAAGGTCTTAATAAAGTTGCATTCGGAATGAACCCTGTTGAAGGGTTAGGTGAGTTAGCTGCTAGTCAAGCTAAAAAGAAAATGTCCAAGTATGTATTAGGTAGAAATGCTATTGATGTTGCAACAAAAAAATGGGCTAATAGAGCCGCAAAAGCAGCATATGTTGGAACGGATTTAGCATTGCGTAATGCTGCAACTGCATTTAATGAAGCAATTGAGGAAGGTTCACAATATACTACAGGTCAAGCCTATAAGCGTGGGGACTTTGATAGTTCTGATTTAGATATAGAGGGATTAGCATCATCCTTAGTAGGAGCATATAAAGAGAAAGCTACAACTGTAGCTAACATCCTAGGAAGTCCATTTGGCTATCAAAACCCATTATATGAAAATGATACAGAATATTGGAATAATGTTAAGTTAGGAGCTGCTGCAAGTCTGTTATCTCCTATTCAAGGTACTGTTAATGTCAGAGGTGCTTATTCTCTTGTGAAAGATACACAAGGGATGGATAGAGTAAATGAGTTAGCTGCAAATGAAATCAATTCTAAGGAAGAGATGGAAAAAGCAATAACTTATGCTAGTGGTAAACTAAAAGGGCATGAAGCTGAGATTGTAAATGCTTGGAGTATGTTGGCTGATGGTAAAACAGAAAACTTACCAGAAGGATTTAACAGAGAGGATGCATTAGAAGAAGCTAGATTTGCATCTAGAGCTTTTTCTTTAGCTAAGAGTAAACAAATGAAATCCTTAGCTAAGACTATGGACATTGAAGAAGATACAGAAGAGTATGGTACACTTGTTGGTCTTGCAATGCAAGCAGAAAAAGAGTACACTTCTTCTATTCAAAATGCCAGAGTAAGAAGACAAGAATTAGATAATGCTAAGAATAATTTTGTAAATGATCCTATATCAGAGGAAAGCCTAACAATTGCTATAGATAGTGCTTATAGACAAATTAATGATACAGCTACTACTCAAGATGAAATTGTATCTAAAGATGAATTAAGAGAAATTTATGATAGGCAAAGACATTTGAATATCATGAACAATATGATTACCGAGATTGATACAGCAATAAATCAATTGAATGAAAGTAAAAATGAATCTGAGTTCAGAGGTAATCAATACTCTTTAGCTAAATTAGAGGATATGAAATATCGTCTAAATGCTAGAAAGAAATCTATTCTAAAGAGTATGCCATCTTGGTATAAAAATAATGCTAACACTATTAACAATGTAGATACAGCTATGCAGTTCGTTACTATGAACGAACACGTATCTGGTCTTAATAAAGCTACAGAAGATAGTATATTAGCAGAATTAATGCTAGAGAGGAATAGAGAGATCTTAAATTCATTTCATGGTATAGATAATGGTAGAATTACTCCTACTGAGGAAGTAGAAAGAGAGAATATAATAGAGCTAGGTAAGACTAAACCTTATAAGAAATCTAAGAAATTAAGACTTACTGCTTTAAGAAATATTCATGAACATCAAGGAGATACTCTTATTAGTGAAATGTTTGATTTATATCAAACTAAAAAAGCTGAAAGTAAAGAAGCTGTAGAAGGTGCACTAGGGGTTACTGAACAACAAACAGCATCTAAACCTGTTGTCCCTTCTAAGCCTGTCACTGCTCCTACCGGCCCAATGCGTACTGAGCAACAAGTTGCACCAGAGGTAGAACAAAAGCCTACTCCTCAAGTAAGAAGGACTGCTAGACCAACTCAAGCTAATATTGCATCTCAAGAATTAAGTGAAGCAGATCAAGCTATTATAGCTGCTGCAGAAGGACAAGATATTGGTTTAACTCAAAGAAAACAACAACCACAAGTTGAACCTGAAGTTCAACCTCAAAATAATGACAGTGCAAAAACTGAACCTGTTGAAACTACTAATGAAATATTAGGTGCAGATGAAGATCCATTTGCTGGTGGAGTAGGTGGTGTAGAAACTGAAGATGTATTTAATGAATATGGTGGTGCTGTTGAGGAACCTACTAAAACATCAAAGAAAGCTAAAGAATCTAAACCAAAAGCAACTAAAACTGAGCAGGCTAAAAAGGATACTGCAAATGCTAGAGAAGAATTTAATGAAGCAGCAAGAAACTTCTTTGATCTTCTTGAGGATGATACTTTAGGGTTCGCATTTGATCCTGCTGCTCAAGCTGAAAAGCAAGCAAAAATATTCAAAGCTTTCTTGACAATGCTTGGTAAAGCATTTAACTTAGGAGCATACAAGTTCAAAGAAGTAGCATTGAATATGTATGAAGCTATTGGTAGGGATAGAGAAAAGTTATCTCAACATTTTGATGCTATTAAGGGAGCATATTCTACTGCATACTACAATATGCCAGAGAATGTTAGAGGTAAAATGACAACACCAGCAGAAGTCGCTGAGATTACTGTAGATGATTTGTTTGATCCACAACCAGCAGATTTAACTGAAGAAGAAGTTAACGATGCAACCAAAGATGGAGTTATACCTACACCAGTAACCCCCGGTTCGGTTCCACCTGATGCTATTAGTGATTCAGAATTAGCTGAATTCACAGAGAATAGTGAGTTAGGTATTTTAAATACTTTCCATTATACTCCTACTGCTAATATTGGTGAAACTATAGAATTAGGCGGTGCTAGAATTCAATTCTCTCCTAACTCTGAATTACCTAAGCTGTTTAAAACTAAACAAGATAAACTTACTTATGAATATTCTGTAGCACCTTACTATGATAATATTCGTAAGAAAACAGTACAATGGAATGATCCTAGTACCTATGATTATGCCAGAGTAGGATTAATAATTACTAATACTGAAAATGGTAAAAGGTATTGGGTTGCGATGAGAAGTCCGAACAATATTCGTAATCTTACTCCAGAAGAATATCCTGAGATGATAAGAAAACTACGGGAACGTAGACAAGAAATTATCTCTAGGTTTGTAATGAAAGATTCAAATGGGTCTTTACTAAATAAGGTAGATACTAGAATAAAGGTAACTCCTACTAGATTGTTGTTGCATAATGCTATTGAAGGTACTATTTCTCAAGAGATACCAGTAAATGATAAACAATTTAAAGATGTATTTCAGTTTAGTGGTAATCTAGATGAAGAAATCAATAACTTTGGATATAGTACTGGTGTTAGAGGTACAAGTACAATATTTACCGTAGAAGGTGATAATACTGGTTTTATTGGTACTACTTCTGGTGGTGTGTATTATATTATCGATGGTAAAAAAAGGTTGTCTGGTAGACCATTACCATTAAAATTATCTCTAGCGCGCTTCAATTCTTATCCTAAATTAGCAGAGGCAATCTCTACTATAGTGTTTAGAAGTGGTTTTAAGGGTGGGCAGAATATAAATAATACAGATTTAATTGCATCTGATATTATTGAAATGTTCTTAAACTATGGTGAACCTACTTCTGTAAACAATGACTCTGATATTAGTGATTCTGCAAAAGCTAATTTGCGTAATAAGCAATTGTATATAGATAATAAAGGACAATTTGGTGTATTACACTATGGTATCAATGAAGTATCCTTAGCAGGTTTGTCTATTGCGCAGAAAGAACAAGAGAGAAAGCATTTCGAAGACTGGTTATTATCTAATGGTTCTATGCCTTTTAAGGTTCCTTCAAAAGGGAATGATAAGTTAGCAGTTAACATGAAAATGAATCTATTATTTTCTGGTAGATTAGCTAGTAGTGTTGAAAAAGCAGGTGGTAGATTAGAATTATTTGATGGTATAGTATTTACTAGAGAAGATATGAATCATACATTATTGTCTTGGATGGTAAGAAACGGTATGATTAAATCTAATCTTAATGCAGAAAGATACCAAAGACCATATGTAATTGCAGATGGTATGACTCAGGATATGCCTACAACTATACCTGATTCTACAGCAATTCCGACAACAGAAGAAGCTCCTAAATCTGAAGCACCTAAACCATCTAGAAGACGTAGATCATTTAGTGATTTATCTAGCATGGGTGGTAGTCAAAAAGAAGTTAAAGTTAACTTTACTCCTAATAAGAAATATACTACCAAGGAGAAACTAAATAAGGTGCAAGCTAAAAATTTCTTGAAACAAAAATTAGGTATGACAGATGCAGAGATTAATATAATTGATGCAGCTGTATCTTCTGATATGCCCGCAACAGCTTTATCTTATATGACTAAAGATAGTATAACACTATATAATAGTGATCCAGCTGGTGTAGAATTTCACGAAGCATACCATAGAGTATCTCTGCTATTACTTTCTGATCAGGAAAGAAATAAAGTATATGAAGAGTATCGTAGAATTCACCCTAATCTTAAGAATGCATCTGATAAATATATAGAAGAAGCATTAGCAGAAGAATTTAGAGGGTATATGATGTATAAGACTCCAAGAAAGTCTTATAGGATTACTAAGTGGTTTGAAAAACTACGAGACTTCATTATGTCTTTATTTGGTAGAACTTCTCCTACTAAAATCTTTAGAGGTATATATGAAGGTAAGTATGCTAATATCCCAGTAAGTCAAGAGGCTAAAGATAGATTTGAGAAAGCTTATAGGAATAGGGTAAACTTTACTCAACATGGGTACACTTTCCAAAACATAAAATCTCTTGATAACTATAATCAGGCTGTAGAATTCTTTGCAATATCTTATATTAATCAATCATTAAGCTCACAATCTTTTGTAGATGATCTTACAAAAATACAGATTGATTATCAAGATATGCGTGATCTACTTGAGGATTTATCATATGATGATAATGCTACACCAGAGCAAAGAGCAGCTGCTAATGAATTATATGAGCACTTTGATATATTCCAAAAAGATATTAAGTCCTATCTTGATTCTTTAAGCCTAAGACAGGTAAAAGAAGAACAGGAATATGATGAAACTGAGGAAAGAGATGGTGGTGAAATTGAAAAGGAAAACTTTGATAAATATGATAAGGCTTCCTATGAAGTATCTGTGTTACATAATATCAGACCTGCTGTAAAACTTTTCTTATCTTCTATTGAAGACCGTGTATACGATAAAGCTACAGATAGTTATGTAAGAGATATGAATGCTGAAACAGGTATACCTAGAGTAACACCATTCCTTTCAGCTTGGAGACGAATTGTAGATAAATTATTTGATGAAGATACTTATGATGGATTAATCAGGAAATCTGCTCAATTAGCAAAAACTGACCCATTCTATGCTTCTGTATATAATAAGTTATCCTCAGTAAAGGATTCTAATCTTCAGACTCAAATATTTCAAACTATTACTGGTTATAGACATAACTTCCTTACAGTAGGATTCCAAAATGTTGGAACAGATACTATTCAATACATAGCTAACTTAGGTGGTAGTGTTAATCTACGTAATGGTAAAAGACTGGTATCTGATTGGAATAGAAACTTCTATAATAGTAATATGGTAATTACCGATGCAGAAGGTAATCGTAAACCTAACATGGAATTACTAAAGACTGTTAGAGATGATATCAATACATTAAATACTAGGTTAGCTAGAATGAATGAATCTACTAGCAATGAAGATTTTAATGCAGTCTTATATAGCTATGTAGATGTATATAATAAGATTGGTATTGCAATTAATTTTGATACTTTATACCAAGCTATTGTAGATAAGGTATCATCAGTTAATTCAGTTAATAAACCTACAATACTGCAAGCAGCTAAAGAATTGTTATCTAGTAATAGAGATGGTAGTTTAGCTAAAGCAATTCCTGAAATTTTACGTAGACCTGTTAAAGATAAGCCTAATGATAGAATTAAAAGATCTATTGATGGTGTATTTACTGGGGAAAACAGTATATTAAACTTAGCTATTGTTCATTACCAGCTTAATAACAACAATCTTGAAGAGAAGGTATTAGGTCCTAAGAATACTACAGTATATCCATTATCTAAGCATAATTATCTTACTTTGGAAATTAAGAAACTTAATAATGATAGAAATTATGTTAGTAGATTATTAAAGTGCCCAATTAACTCTTCTTCACTAGTATACAATACATTAAAGAATAGTCCCAATACTAGACTTACTGTAGGTACTTTACTTAATATTACAGAATATAATTCTGGTAATACTGGTACAGACTATCAATCAGCTCCTAGAATAGAAACATTTATTTCTAAGTTTGTATGTTCTGAAAATGATATTCTTATCTTACCTACGATGTCTGATAAAAAGACATATATGCCAATTCAAGGATTAAAAATGTTTAAAGGTCGTACTTTAAACATTACTCCTGTTGACGATTATGTTGAAATGAGATTTTCTGACGATGTATTAAATCAATTCTATAAATACTATAGAAGTGAATATGATGCAATTCTACAGTATCGTAGAATGAAATTAGTAGAAGATAAGATTGATGATGCTAACAGACCTACCATGTACTTTGGTAAAAAAGGTGAGGATAATGGTAAAGGAGGTAAGTTTAGAATTGCTCGTGGTGTATATCATTATACTGAAGATGGTAATGTGCAATATATTTCTTTCAATTCAATGAGTGACAAAGAGTTGATGGATTATTTTAACAATGCTGCTCAATTGAAAGAAGACTTAAATACTACATTAGGAGTGTTTGTTGGTAAACAGTTAGATTATGTACAGAAATTAGGTCTAATTGAGAAAACAAGTGATGGGTATTATAAAAATAAATTCTTACCTGTAAGTTCCATTAATGACAGAGCTAATAAACTATCTAATGATATTGCTACATTAGCAGGAAAGGAAAATGAACTAAATAGAAACCATATAGCTATTTATGATGCTATTTCTACATTTACTGTTAATAACTTTGTATCAATGTTTGAAACAGAAAAGATCTTGTATAAAGATGTAGCATTCTTTAAGAATTATCCTGATGTATCTAAACGTCTTGCTGGTACATTATCAACTGGGGATAGACCTAGAACAGACTTCTCTGATCCTAATCATATAATGAATAAGGTTGCTAGATACAAACAAGGTAGATATAATGTAGCAGGATTGAAAGATGTAGAATTACGCACTAATCAACCAAAAGAATTATATAAGGCAATCTATGACGCATATGTAAGGGAATTAATGGAAAACTCTGGTAAATATACCAAAGAATACATTGATACTGCATTTGAATCTGGTGACTTATTTAACAATGAAAGTATACCACAAGGTATCAAAGATAAGGCTAAAGAAAGTACAGAACGTGACTTGTCATTGTATGGTGATATCAAGATGAACAAGGATGGTAATATAGAAGTTAATGAAGAAGAAACTCCAATTAACCAAGCTGATGCATCTGTATACTGTTCACCTACTATGTATAAAGCTATCTTAGCTAGTCAAGGTTTATTAGATCCTAAAGTAGAAGAAGCTGTTGATTATGTAGAGCAACATGCTGATGATTTGGGTGATATTAGAAAATATGTAAATACATTATCTGCTGTATTATCTCCTAAAAAGATGGTATACTTTGGTAATGAAATACTTCAACCAATACCCGGTGAATTCATTAATATGCCTATCTTTAATAAGATGGCTATATTTCCGTTATTCAAAGTATTAGCTACTGGAGATTTAAGAGTACTATATGATAGGATGAACGATGTTAATAATCCTATTGATATGTTTACTACAAAATCCGCAGTAAAGGTAGGTAATATTAAAGAGTATGATTTCTATACAGATGCTACTCAAAATGAAATAACAGAAGAATTCAAAAAGGATGATAAAGGAACCTATTCTAAACCTATTGTATATAGACAACAGAATTTTGGTAACTTACTTAATCAGATGCCTATTGAAGCTCATGATGCTGAAAAGCGTATGTTGGTTACTCAGGCTATGAAAACAGTATTCTCAAACATTAGATTAGATGGAGACTATATAATCCCTTCTAGTAGTGGTGTAGATCAAGATGTTACTGGTAGAAAAGGTAAGAAAGTTAGCGGTAGACAACTGGTTAAATTAGCAATGGATGCTATTGACAATCTATCAGATAGAGGGCTCAACAGAATTCTTAAAGACTTACATGCTGAAAAGAATGAAGATGGCACATATTCTTTTAAAGATCTGCAAGGTATATCTGATAAGTTAGTAAGAGATATGATATCCTCTAATATGGATTCTGATATTATCGATCAGGTTACTCTTGATGAAACTGGTAATTTTAAGGTTCCATTGTCTGCTTCTCCTGTAGCTAAGCAATTGGTTACAAAGATTATATCCGCAGTAAACAAAGAGACTGTAGATATTAATTTGCCGGGTGGTACATTTGTACAGATGTCTTCATTTGGTTTAAAATCTATTGATAAAGTAAAAGCTAGTGAAGCTGGTCAATATTCTAAATACCAAATTAATAATGGTGAAAGACTTAAACTAATTGCAGATGATAGATCTATGGAGTGTGTTATTTCAATAAATCTATTGAAACACATAATCCCCGGATATGAAAATATGTCATTCTTACAAGCTAGGCAGTGGTTAATAGATAATAATATAATTGGTCCAAATGCTTCACCATCTGCAATGGCATATCGTGTACCTACTCAAGGTATGTCTTCTATTGCTGCATTAACCATTAAAGATGTAGTAATGTCTCAAGCAGGAGATATAATTATACTACCAGATGAGTTTACTGCAAGAACTGGTTCTGACTTTGATATTGATAAGTTGTTCTTGACAAGATATAATTATACTTCTCGTAGAAGTAATAAGCCCGGAAGAGAAGCAACTAAAGATGAAATAGAATCAGCATTAAGTGGTTTTAATGAATATGCTGATGAAATTTTAGCTATTAAAGACGGTGAACCTGTTACTAGAAGATCTACCCAGAATATGGCAGCATTAGTTAATGATTATCTTAAAAGTAAGAATTCTAATGTTACATATGATATTACAGATGCAACTTATAAAGTTTATCCATATATATCTTCTAAAACGGAATTTGATTATAATAAACCAATGAATGAGCAATCACAAGGTGCTATAGAAAACCTATTGATTGATACATTCATGGCTTCATTACTTGATTCTAAAAATACTCACGATACCACTAGACCTTTGGACGTACCTGTTAATATTATGAAAAATGGTATTGTAAAGAAGTACTTCCCTGATAAAAAGAATGATATTGCTTTGTATGAATATACAGAAGAATATCAGGATACTTTAAAGCAAGACTTTGCTGATAGTAAAGGTGGTATTGGACCATTCGCATTAAATAACCCTCATCATGTATTAGGTCAATTAGTTGAATTAGTAATGCAATCTCCAGAGTATTTACCAAATATAGGCAACTTGCACAAAGTAAGTGGTGTAGATGATATTCATATTCTAGACTGGTTATCTGCATTGATTAGTGCTCACGTTGACGTTGCTAAGGATAACTATATTATTAAGCTTAATGTAAATGGGTTTACATATAATCTTACTAACTTCTTATTGAGAAATGGTGTAGGTAAGAACACTATGTATTTTGTTTCACAAGAGATCATGAAAGATCTTGCAAACGATTATATACAGAGTAGAGGAGTCTATGCTATAGATAATACTAAACCATTTTATAGAAGATTCCAAGAAAAGGAAAAGGCAGTATATGATAGATTTGTTACTAAAGCAAAGAGCTTAGCTAAATCTAATGAGGATAAAGAAAACCTTGACTTATTACTTAAGAATGAACAAGTTACAGATCAAGTATTGTTTGAAATTCCTGAACAAGGAAAATTAGGTTATTTAGAAAATCTTCTTCGTAAAGCTAATGATAAAGAAAAAGATTTTGACTATTACTATGGACAAATTCTCGTATATAAATTATATAAGGAACTAGAGCCTATGGCTCAGGCAATGTCTGATCTTGTAAAAGCTTCTCAGGTGGATACTAAGAAGTTTGGTAAGAACTCTATTGAAATGAGAACCTTCCTACAAAATGTTGCTGATTGTTATACTAGTCCGTATTTCACACCAGAAATGGTTAATAAATTCTTTAAGGAAACCTTCTTACAAAAGAAGATAGATAATAGTATTAAGTTCACATTAGATTTACTTGGTAAAATTAATATACAATCTTCTGATGAGTATTATAGAGTATTCAGATCTCTTATTAATGCTAGTGGATTTTCCAAAGTAAAAGATAAACAGGCTGTTACAGCATTTACTAATGCTATTGATTCTTACTGGAGAGCTTATGCATTGTATGATAGTACTAGTAGTCCATTAATTAATAGTATGAAAGAGCTGAGAGACCTATTCATTGGTCCTAATACTATTGCTAAGAGGATTAATAGGATTAAAACTGATATTATCTCTGATGCTGCTTCTAAAGGTGGTAAATACCCAATTATATCTGTTACTAATGGTAGGATTAGTAATCTATTCCTTAATAGTATTACTGGTGTAACTGATACTACAGGTAAAGCTATAGACTATATTCGCTTAGACTATTCAGATGATATTAGTTCTAATGCTAGTAGACAGATTAGAGAATACTGGCAGGAATTATTAGATAGTGATAATCAAGAACTACATGATTTAGCTTATGATTTAGTTAGATATGCAGTATTTAGTGGTCATGGTACTAAACACTTGAATTCTCTATTTGATTTTATACCTACTAGGGTATTAGATGAACTTGGTTATTATGAAACTGTAAGAACTTTAGAGGAAAATATAGATAATTTCTCTAATCTATTTACTCCAGATGATGTAGATGAAATCTATCGTAATAACTGGCAAGATAATAACATGGTTCCTATAATAAATACAAATACTAAAGGTATTTATATTCATAGAGAAAAAGTTGGTAATAGATTAGTTCCTGTAGCTATTAAAGGGTCTTCTAGAAGATATGTTTGTAAAGATGATACTGATGTTCCATTGTATCACCCATATGTTAAAATGAGGGATAACAATGCTACTGGTGGATACAATCTATACAAATATGTTGGTACATTTATTAAAGATGATGGTAAAACCAAAACATATAAACCATTATATATATTAGTAAATAAGAAAGGATTTAGACAAGGTGGTAAAGGATTTGTATCTGAATACTTATCTCCATACACTACTGGTAGCAAATACATATCTAGATTCTCTATTATTCCGGGTAATAATGTTGCTCCAAGATTTGCTAAATATGATAATAACTTCTTAGAAGATATTCCAGATATTATTAACAATGAGATTGTACCAAAAATTAATTCACAAACTAATAAGGTAAGTGGTAAACCATTAAGTGGAGTATTTTATTCAAGAAATACAATTGATTATATGTTTAGTACTGTTGAAAATGATTCAGCTCCATTAGTAGATACTAGTATGGATGAAAATGGTGAAGTGGTAGAAAACACTATTGAACAACCTTCTACTTCTGAAAATGAACAGACTGAACAGACTAATGAATTCAATAATGAGAATGAATTTCCTACAGATGAAATGAATCATTGTATAAAGTAATCATATATGAAAATAATTTGTCCTAATTTAAAAAATGAAGAAGTTGCAAGAGAATTTGAAGAATTAAAAAATGCAACTAGTGAAGCAGCGGCTTATCATATATGGTCGCAGAACAATGGTAATGGCATAGATAAGGCTCCCAATGGGGAGCCATCTAAGCTCTTTTCAGACCTTTTAGAGCATTATAATGGTGATAGAGTAGCTGCTATTCAAGCTAAAGCTAGAACTTATTCTAAGAGTTTTAAAGAATGGTTTGGTGAATCCAAAGTAGTAGATGAGAATGGTGAACCTAAACTAATGTTTAGAACGGATGATAAAGGTAAAAACATTATGGGTAGAGGTGATGGTGGACCTTTTTTTGCTACTGATAATATATTAGTAGCGGCGTCTTATGCTTTTGAAGATTCTAGTAGCCTTTATAAAGGTTTTATTAATTTAAAAAATCCATATATAATTAATGAAGAGTCTCATGGTTTTTACTTAATGTATAATGGAAAACAAACAAGCATCCCAGAGATTACGGAAACTTTAATCAAAGAAGGATATGATGGTGTATTATACAAACGGGTTTGGGATGTAGGAGATTATATAGATTATGACCCTGAAACAGATTATTGGGCAAGCAATGTAGCTGTGTTTAATCCAAATCAGATGAAATCAATAGATAACCAAGGTACATTCTCTACTCAGGATAATAACATATATCTAGCAGATAGTAACACAGAAAATATAAGTCAATTAGAATCTATGCAATCTTATAGTAATAGTAAAGAACTATTAGATAATATGGATTCTGAAATGGCTACTGTACTCAATGATGTTGCTAGTAAAATAAATATGCAGCCAGTATCTATTGAATATATAGATAGACCATTAAATGAAATGTATCCTGAAGCTACTTATTGGACACCTGCTATATATGACAGAAACTCTAATAAAATTGTAGTAAATAGAAATGGTGATTTCAGTAGATATGGTTCATTAGAAAATGTATTATTACATGAAATAGCCCATGCTATTACTCTAGACTCGTTAGCTTCAAATACTGAAGCAGCGAATGAACTTAGAAAGATTCAAAAAGAGTATGCAGAAAAGCATGAGGATCATGCTAGTAAGAATGTATATGAGTTTGCTGCAGAGCTATTTTCTAATCCTGAGGTTATTCACAATATGTTTGACTTCCCTGCTACAAAAGGAGAAAAAACATTAATTCAAAAAATTATTGATTGGTTTAAGAGGTTATTTGGTAAAAATACTACTCATCAAGACTTAATTAATAAAATAGTAGATAATGTTATTGAATTTAATGCATATCAAACTCTAGAGCAAAGAGAAGATTCTTATGATTATATACCAGATGTTCTACCAGCAGCTAGTAAACGTGAAGAAATTGCTTCTATTAAACTTAGATCTGTATTCTCTGATATGGTTAAGACAGCAGAGAATCGTGTAGCTTCCTTAAGATACAATGTTATAGAAGACAAATTTGATAGAAATGAAAACTTACGTAATGATAAGTTACTATCTAGTCTTAGAAGTATTCAAAATTCTATAACTGATGTAGAAGGTGTTAACAATATTGCTAATTTTCTTAATGGTAGTCTAGAGTATGTAGATAATGTACTATATAGTCTAGATGAAGCAGAGAAAGTAATCAAAACTATTGATGAGAAAATAAGTACTGCACAGATAACAAATGATACTGAAGAACTTACTAAACTAAGAACTGCTTTAGATAACTTTGGTGCTGAGTATTTATACCCACATGAGAGTAACTTACGTAAACTTTATAATGAGCTAAATACAGAATTTAATAGGAATATCTATGAAAATATATTAGGTACTAATGAATTTGATAATATATTATCTGTAGTAGATGGATTGATTAGAGAATTCTCATCTAAAAAGATGATAGATAGAGAAAACATTGGTTACATGTATGGAAACTCAGTTAGAAGAACAGTAGAAAAGTTCTTGCGTACTGAAATGGAAGAAGCTAAAGATCCTAATATAGATAGAGCTCTGATGAACTGGCTTACTTTTGATGGTGATTTAAATTGGTATCACAGATTCTTTGCTACTCCTGTAAATTCACCTAAATTTGTTATTAAACTATTAAGAAAAGTTGTTGGTGATGTTAACTCTATGACTCATAAACAGGTATATCGTAAGTATGCTGAATTATATAAAGCAGCAAAAGAAACAAGAGACCATAATCTTTTATTTGAAAGAGACGTAGATGGTAAAAAGACTGGATATTTAATTAGAGATCGTAGATATGGTGTATATCAAAACAATAAATATAAGTTTAGAAAAGATTGGCTAAAGAATCATAAATTAGCCAGTATTGATGAGCTTAAACTTAATCCTTCTCTATGGATACAATATCAAAAAGATTATAATAATTGGAAATCTGAGAATTGTGAAAGAAAGTATACACCAGAATTTTATGATATCTTTACTAATTTAAGTATGGAAGCTAATATGGCTCTATCCGAAGTAAACCTAGAGATAGATAACATATTAAAACCATACAGAGATAGTAGTACTAATAAACCTAGATTCGAAAGAATGCCAATAGATGAATATCAAAAATATATTAGGTTATTAGAGAAGAAAAGGAATCTTGCAAATCCTTATGATCCTATTAGTGGAGAATTAAAACCAGAAGGTAGTGTAGAAGCTCAAATAGCTGCTGAACTTACAGAAGCTTATGCCAAACTACAAGAAGGATTGGAGTCTAAAGTAGACATGGATGCTTTCCTAGAAGAAATGGAAAGAATGAAAAATATCGAAGGATATACTCCAGATGGAAGTGACACATTGTATAGTGCTTGGTTAGAGCGTAATACCAGATGGGAGCTTACAGATGAGTTTAAAGAGAAGGTATCTAAGCAAAATAAAAAAGATTATGGTGAAATATATGATAGATTATATCAAGCCAGATACAATCTATTGAGGTTATATAGAACTGATAAATTTGAACCAGATTATACTAGAATGCCTCAAGCAGTTAAGGATAAAATCAAAGAGCTTGATATAGCAATGTATAATGTGAGAAAACGTACTAAAAAAACTGTTGGTAGTGTTAGGTTATTTAAATCTGAACTTAGTGATCTAGCAAAGGAAAATGGAGGTAAAAGTGCTGTATCACCTGAAGATATATGGGTAGACGATAAAGGAGTAAAACACTATGCTTCTTATATGACCAAAGTAATACCAGTACGTCAACAGTATATGCATAGAGTACCAAATAGCAATTGGGCTGAAACATCTGAAGAATCTAAGTTCTATAATAAAAACTACGATAATAGTATACCAGAGGCAGAACAACCTAAATTATCTATTAAAGAATATGATAATAGAAAGGCTTATAATGCTGTAATGAGAGATCCAGCTCTAGTTAATCTTAGAAATGTTATTCTAGATGTTATGAATGAGGCTAATGATAAAATTACTCACTCTAATTATAAGAATAACTATAAGTTACCGCAAATTAATGGTAATATCTTTAATTATTGGGGTAGTAGGGGACTCATTACAGGAACCCGAAACTATATGGTAGATGCATTTGGTATTCAACCAGATGATGAAATACATGGAGTAAAGGTAGAAACTAGACCTAATGGTACAGAGATAAATATTATGCCTACAATGTATACTACCATGCTTACTGATCCTGCTTCTGGTACTAATGATTTAATTGGAGCTATTACTAAGTATTATAGAATGGCTTGTAATTATGAAAATAAGAAGAAAATAGCTCCTCAATTGAACCTACTAGATAGTTTGATTACTAATGCTGGTTCTATTAGACAAAAAGGCTTTACTAAGCCTGCTGCAAGTAGTAAGTTAGCAGATGCAGTTCACACTTATATAGGTTATCATATTTATGGTAGACGAGATATACTACCTGAAGTAACATTAAAAGGTTATAAGATTTCTCTAGATAAAGTATTTGAATATTTTTCAAGGTGGGGTAGAGATATTGGTTTGTCTTGGAACTTACGTTCTGCAATATCTGGTGGAGTTGCTGCATGGAGTTTTTATGCTAATGATGCTTTTGTTCGTAAACATTATAATATGCATGATTTCACGATTGCAAATAGCATTTTAACAAAAGAATTAATTAGTTTAAAAGTTGCTAGTCAATTTGGTAAAAATCAAGCTAATAATAAACTTGTAGGTGCATTAGAATATAATGGTCTTACTTTTAATCAAGAAGAAGATTTATCTAATACTAATAGATGGAGAATAGGTAGAATGATTACTAGAGCTACAGAACCGTACGCTGCTTTTAAGTTAATGTCATTTTTACCTAATAGTGCATTTACTGTTTCAGTTTATTTAAACTATAAGTTAATTCGATTAGAAGATGGGCAATTACATTTTATTTCTGAGAACGATTTTCTAGATAACCATTTTCTTAATAAGTCTATAGAAGAGCGTAAGGCTATATATAGAAATGCTAAAGATAATCTATGGAATGCATATGAAATGAAAGATGGGTTTAGAGTAAAATCCAAGTATGCACCATATGTTACTGCGGAGTTAGAAGAAGAAATAACTGCTAAGTTAGGATCTATATCTAGTCATGCTGAAGGTATGGTCGAAGAAGCAGATAAGAGCGGTGTTCATTTATTACCAGCCCTTAGTACTATACTTATGTTCCGTGCTTTTATTCCAAAAAATATAGAAAATACAATATCTCCAATGTACTGGAATTACCAGACAAAAGAGTTATCGATGGGAACAGCATCAGCATATTTCTATGGATGGAAATACGGATCTGATAGAAAGCTTATTAAACTCTTGAGAGTACTCACTGGAAGAAATGATGAGAAGTTAAAAGAATTACAAGAGCAATATCCTGATGTAGATATAAAGAAACAAATAGATTTACATATTAGAAGGTTTAATGCTCAAATGTTTACATACTTCTTCTGGTTAACTATATTTAATCTATTTGGAATGGGTGCAGATGATGACGATTATTGGTTTACTCAATTCTTACGATTAGAGTTAAAGAAGATTTCATTAGAGTCTGGTTCTAGATATAATGCAATGGATGTATTCGATATTCTTAATTCTATTACTCCATTAATTCAAACATTTGTAGATGTTAATAGGGTTATTAATCCGTTATCTTATTTGAGTAGTAGAAAATATGAAGAAATTGAGAGAGGTGCTTATAAAGGATTAAAGGGATGGCAAAGAGACTTTATTAAAGTTATTCCAATACTTAATGCCTACTATAATATGAAGAATCCACGAGAGAAGCTAAATGATATGATAAATCGTATTGGATAAACAAAAAAGGGATCGTTTCACAACGACCCCTTTCTTTTTTCAAACAATTAAGTTTTGGATACTAAAATCCAAGGCAATTTATATCTTCAAGCAATGTTGGCTCTTGAACATCTTGCTGCTCAGCCATTTGCATTATAAATAGTTCTTCTCTCACTGTTAACGTTACTTCATCTTTCATAATACTATCATTTATTCTAGCACTTGAACTAATAAATACATTCTTATTAGTAAACTGAGTAATATGCTCTTTTACTTTAAGAGGTAATAGATGATAATATCTATTCTTTATTGCATATATTAGTCTATTATGCTTTGGATTTATTTTAAATATGAAGATGGTATGATAATCTATATCTCCTTTATATCTATAGTGACCTAAATATAAATTATGCTGTTTATATAATTTACACAAATTTATATATTCAGTATATGATAAACCTGCATAACTTATGTGCAGGTTTTCTTTTATAAAATAGGTAGATAATTTCTTTAATATAATATTCGAATAACATTTATTAAAGAATAGAGATACTATCATTTCCATCATACACTTCTGATCCATCTCCATCGTAATACTCTCTAGAGTGGTCCCATAAATCGTTTTGTTTATGCCAGCATATTCTTCTGATAGTTTCTGATATTATTGTAAGTCTTTCTTCTATACATTCTGGAGTAAAGTTAATAACTCTAACTTCATATCCATTATTACTTTGGATAGCAATGATATAGGTTTCTTTTGTGTATTCCTCTATATCTATATTCAGTTCGTACTTAAAGTACCAATGAATTGCTAACCAATAGTAAGCTAATTGTCTTCTATAGTCATACTCTTCGATAGAATGTTCAAAATTCCATACATCAGCAGTAGTCTTTAAATCTACTAATGTAATCTTCTTTAGAGTATGATCTATCATTAGCCTGTCTAATAAAGACTTACAAGATAAATGATAGTTTTCGTAAGCTTTTGGAAATTCCCAATTTATGTGGAACTCGTTGTTTTGTTCGCAAGTTTGCGGTTGTTTATATAATAATTCATTTGCTTTCTTGTGGTTCTGAATGTTCTGCTTAATAGTTTTTAGCATATTCAGATCAGCAAACGAAATAGATTTCAATTCAG
>OIWQ01000854.1_pt1 | contig 38655 bp, 35 predicted proteins | sample 1587571 | NCBI WGS metagenome assembly OIWQ01 (sample SAMEA3888910, study PRJEB22519) | human gut metagenome | biome: human gut; feature: human-associated habitat; material: faeces | place: Denmark | collected 2010
TCGGCCAGCCGCTCGACATCGCGCCCATCGCCGCCGGAATCCCGGAACTGGTCAACTGTCTCGGCCCGCACTCCGACGAGGCTGCCGAGGGCATCATGACCACCGATACAAAACGCAAAGAGATCGCCGTCAGCTTCACCGTCGGCGGGAAGGAATGCAAGATCGGCGGCATCTGCAAAGGCTCCGGCATGATCCACCCCAACATGGCGACCATGCTCGTCTTCATCACGACCGACTGCGCCATTTCTCCCGCCATGCTCCAAAAGGCGCTTTCAACGGATATCGCCAACACCTTCAACATGGTCTCCGTCGACGGCGACACGTCTACGAACGACATGGTGACGGTCCTGGCCAACGGCCTTGCGGGCAATGCGGAGATCACCGAAGAGGGCGCGGATTTCACCGCGTTCATGCAGGCGCTCAATACCGTGACCGTCTATCTCTGCCGCTGCATCGCGGGCGACGGCGAGGGCGCGACAAAGCTGCTCGAATGCAAGGTCTCCGGCGCGGAAACGCTGGACATTGCCAAAACCGTCGCGAAAAGCGTCATCTGCTCGTCGCTGACCAAGGCCGCCATGTTCGGAGCCGACGCAAACTGGGGCCGCGTCCTGTGCGCCATCGGCTATTCCGGCGCGCCGGTCGACGTGAACAAAATCGACGTGCAGTTTGCGTCCAAGGCTGGAACCATTCTGGTCTGCGAAAACGGCGCGGGCGTTGACTTCTCCGAGGAGCAGGCCAAGAAAATTCTGCTTGAGCACGAGATCGAAATTCTGATCGACCTCAAATCCGGCAGCGCAGCCTCCACAGCCTGGGGCTGCGACCTGACCTATGACTATGTAAAGATCAACGGCGATTACCGGACGTAACAGGGGGGAGCGGCATGGATATCACAAATGCACAGCGGGCCAGGGTTCTGGTTCACGCGCTGCCGTATATTCAGGATTACAGCGGCAAGATCGTCGTCGTCAAATACGGCGGCAACGCCATGATCTCCGAGCACCTGAAGGATTCCGTCATCCGCGATATCTGCCTGCTGCAGCTGATCGGCGTGAAGGTCGTGCTGGTGCACGGCGGCGGGCCGGAGATCACCGATGTGCTCGGCAAAATGGGCAAGAAAAGCACGTTCGTCGACGGCGTGCGCGTGACGGACGAGGAAGCCGTCGGCGTGGCGCTCATGGTGCTGGCAGGCAAGATCAACAAGACGCTCGTGAATCTGATTGAGCTTAAGGGCGGCAGCGCCATCGGCCTGTCTGGCCTCGACGGGCATATGCTCGAGGCGAAGATCAAAAAGCCGGAGCTTGGCTACGTCGGCGAGATCACGAACGTGAACGTCAAGCCCATTCTGGACGTGCTCGACAAGGGCTATATCCCGGTCGTGTCCACGGTCGGCTATGACGATGCGGGCAATATCTACAACATCAACGCCGATACCGCCGCCGCACGCATTGCGGGCGGACTTGGCGCGGAGAGTCTCATCGCCATGACGGATATCGCCGGGATCCTCAAGGACAAGGACGATCCGTCGACGCTCCTCTCGTCCATCAGGGTCGATGAACTGCCGGAGCTTGTTTCCAGCGGCGTCATTCAGGGCGGCATGGTGCCGAAGGCAGAATGCTGCCGGAATGCGATCGAGTGGGGCGTGAACCGCGTATTCATCATCGACGGCCGTGTCCCGCACGCGATCCTAATCGAAATGCTCACAAACGAAGGCATTGGCACGATGTTCACAAAATAGGAGGAAGAATCATGGATATTCAGAAGCTTGACCAGACCTATGTGGCAAACACCTACGCGCGGTTCCCCGTGACCATCGTCAAGGGCAAAGGCTCGCTGGTCTGGGACGACGCGGGTAAGGAATATATCGACCTTACCCGCGACCCCGCTGGCGCCATCAAGTGGCTCCGCGAGAACCTCGACTAGTTCCTCCCTCTGTTGGTGCCCGGATCCCCAGTTCGGGCACCTCCCCCTATTCGTATCCCACAGAAAGGATGACTCATGACCAACCCCATGCAGTTCCCCGACGGCTTTGTGTTTGGCGGCGCCACCGCTGCTTACCAGGTTGAGGGCGAGACCCGCACGCACGGCAAGGGCAAAGTGCCCTGGGATGATTTCCTGGCTGCCCAGGGTCGCTTCTCCCCCGACCCCGCAAGCGATTTCTACAACAAGTACCCGGTCGATATCGACCTGTGCCAGCGTTTCGGCATCAACGGTATCCGTGTCTCCATCGCTTGGAGCCGCATCTTCCCCAATGGCACCGGCGAGATTAACCCCGAGGGCGTCGCTTTCTATCACGAGCTTTTCGCCACCTGCAATAAAGCTGGCGTTATCCCCTATGTCACGCTCGATCACTTCGATACGCCCGAGGCCTTTTACCAGAACGGCGGCGAGGGCTTCCTGACGCGCACGACGATCGACGCCTTTGTCGAGTACGCCAAGTTCTGCTTTGCCGAGTTCACCGAGGTCAAGCACTGGTTTACCTTTAACGAGATTCCCGCGACCGCCGAGGGCAGCTTTATCGTCGGCAACTGGCCGCACGGCGAGAAGTACCGCCTGGACAAGGCCTTCCAGCTCATGCACAACATGATGGTGGCCCACGCCAAGGCTGTCGTCGCCTTCCATGAGGGCGGCTTTGAGGGCGAGATCGGCATTGTCCAGAACCTGGAGCCCAAGTATCCCCTCGACCCCAATAACGCCGCCGACTGCGAGGCGGCTCGCATGGCCGACGTCATCAACAACCGCTGGGTGCTCGACGCCACCTTCCGCGGCCACTATGCAGCCGACACCATGGAGGCTGCGACCAAGCTGGCCCATATCGCCGGCGGCGAGCTCGACGTCCGCGACGAGGACATCGCCGCGCTGACCGCCGCGCTCCCCTACAACGATTGCTTGGGCGTCAACACCTACAAGTGCCAGTTCCTGCGTGCCGCCGAGGGCGAAAACGACATCAACCACAATGGCACCGGCGACAAGGGCTCCTCGCGCTGGTTCCTCAAGGGCGTGGGTGAGTCATGCGTGCGCGAAGGCGTACCCACCACCGATTGGGACTGGATCATCTATCCCGAGGGCCTGTACGACCTGCTGCTCCGCATTAAGAACGATTACCCCAACTACAAGAAGATCTACATCACTGAGAACGGCATGGGCTATAAGGACGACTTTGAGGACGGCTTTATCGACGACGCCCCTCGTATCGACTACATACGCCAGCATCTCGCGTGGATCCTCAAGGCAATCGACGGCGGCGTAAACATCGACGGTTACTTTGTGTGGTCGCTGCAGGACCAGTTCTCCTGGACCAACGGCTACAACAAGCGCTACGGCCTGTTCTACATCGACTTTGAGACCCAGAAGCGCTATCCCAAGGCGAGCGCGTACTGGTACAAGAACGTCGCGGAGACCGGCCTGCTCATGGCCTAGATTCAGCCGCATACCCCCTGTCGGCCGCATGCGAATCCCTCCACGGGTTTGCATGCGGCCTTTTTGTTTTGGCTCGGACCTGAGCGGGCCGCTTGTCTCAATCTGTAACATCTAGCAGGGATTTTCGGCCCTAGCTGTTACAGATCAAGACAAACAGAACGCCCGAGCAGAAATATCTCAATCTGTAACACATAGCCCACTTTCGACCGTCTACCTGTTACAGATCGAGACAATAAGATAGTCAAATCCGAACTTTCCAAGCAGTTATGAACCATGGTTTCCAGTTTTCGGTATCACGAACATACTTTCGGTATCATTTAATGATATTATGATATCGAAAGTATGTTCGTGATACCGAAAGGAGCCGCATGCGCCAGTTCGATTACACCACAGTCCCAGCGGAACTCGAAGCAACTCCAATCACCAACCTCCTCCTCTCGATACGCGAGCATAAAGGCCGTCAGCTTGCTCTGAGTCAAGTCAAACCCGAGCTTCTATCGTCCCTAATGGAGGAGGCTAAGATCCAAAGCACCCGATCCTCCAACGGACTTGAAGGAATTGTTACCACCCAAAAAAGACTCAAAGCGATCATGGCGTATTCCGCCAAGCCAAGCTCCCGCGCAGAGGAAGAAATCGCTGGATACCGAGATGTGCTGTCGCTTATTCACGAGCAACACGATTCCATTCCCGTAACGCCATCGGTCATTCTGCAGTTGCATCGTGACCTCATGGCGCACACGGCAATCTCGTATGGAGGCCATTGGAAAGATGGCGATAACGAAATCGTCTCCATTGACGATCAAGGTAATCGATTTGTGCGCTTTAGGCCCCCTTCGGCTCTAGCAACCCCGGGACTTATTAAAGAAGCCTGCCAGTCCCTCAACGATGCTTTATCTCGCCAAGTTTGCGATCCCCTCCTTATATCGCTCCGCTTTATCTTCGATTTTGTCAGCATTCATCCCTTCAACGATGGCAATGGCAGGATGAGCCGGCTCCTTACAACGCTGCTACTCGAAAAGACTGGATACGACGTTGCGCGTTACATCAGCATCGAACGACTTATTGAAGACAACAAGGCGCTCTACTACAACGCCCTCGCTGCAAGCTCCACTGGATGGAATGAAAATCAAAACACCGAAGTACCCTTTATCCGTTTCATGCTCGGAACAACCCTGGCCGCCTACCGACAGCTCGAGCAGCGTACCTTAATTGAATCAAGCACTCGTCCCATGTCGAAGCAAGCGCGCATCGCTGTTCTATTTCAACAGAGACCCGGCGTCATTAAGAAATCCGACATCCGATCCAACTGCCCCGATATCAGCGAGGTTACCGTTAAACGAACCCTCGGTCAGCTTGTTAGTTGCAGCGCAATCGAAAAAACAGGAGCGGGTCGTTCGACGGGCTACATACTCAAAGACGTCCATGCTCTAGAACTATTCTTGCAATCCACAATACCCGATAGCGAGGCCGCAATAACAAAAGAGGCTCCAAAGGATAAGCTCCTTGAACGTGTAAACCACGCCGAGGATGAAAGCAGAGAGGGGCTCTATGAAGACTACGATTCATTCTCAAGGGACATAAAGACGAAATACGGAGTCTAGTCATATCTCAGAATAGCCTCATCCTTGTTGCTCAAAGTTATTTGCGCGTCATTGTAAAGCGGTACCCCTGCGCCGGCAGGGGGGGCAGAAGTATCGCCTGCCGATCCTGCTGGAGTCGGCAATCAGATAGCGCGCATCGGCCTTGCTAAAGGCGAGCTGCTGGATGCGGCCCTCGTCCATGTTGGACGTAGATACGTCACCGTCCAAGATGCCGTTGGCACCGATAAACGCCGCGTCGATGCCCAGCGCACGCAGGGCATCCTCGGCCGTTGGCCCCACAAAAGCGGCAGTGCGGCGACGGTATATACCGCCCACGAGGCACAGGTCGCAGCCCTCGCGCGCCTCGAGCAGGTTAAAGACCGAAAGCGAATTGGTCACATAGATGGAAGGCAGCTTGTCGGTGACTCGGAGAGCGCCAATGCGACCTCACGACGGTTGCGCTCATTGTCTCAATTAGATACTCAACGAAATACGGCCCCGCAGCTCAATAAGCTGCGGGGCCGTACCATACACCGACGAATCAACGACGAAGTGCATCCACTATTTGGCCAGCTCCTGAACGATCCAGTCAATTGCACCTTCGGGATCGTTGGTAAGGTCGATATACTCCTTGCCCCTTGTGGTGAGCAGTTTAATTCCAAGGCGATCGGTATCGGCCTTCATAGCGTCATAGTACATGCGTGCCTGGGGCGCCAGAACAATCACGTTGTACTGATCCATCGTCTCATAGTGGCTTCCGTACGCACCGGACTGAGAAACCAGATCGATACCCTTAGCAGCGGCACCTTCGCGAAGAGCATTTGCCAAGAGAGTCGAAGTGCCGGCACCCTGGCAAAGCACAAGCACGCGGATCTGCTCCGCCTTGTCCTTTACCGCCTCGAGAGCTTTTGCGACATTTTCCTGTGCGGCAATAGCATCTGCATCCGAGTTTCCTGCAGTCTCCTTTGCAGACTCTTCCAAACAAAGCTGATGGTCATACGCCTTGCAGAACGGATAGTAAATCACAAAGTCAACGACCAACAGCACTGCCATCAATACGAGAGAACGCAGATCGAGACCCGTGGTGAGGAATGCACCGATTGGCCCGGGAAGCGCCCACGGCATGGTATACATGGGGGCGTTCATTCCAATGACGTCAATGAAGAACTTACCGATAATGGCGTTGACCATAGGAGCCACTAGGAAGGGCACGAACATATAGGGATTGAGAACAATCGGCATACCGAAGATAACGGGCTCGTTAACTCCAAAAATCACCGGGATAATCGATGCCTTGCCCATGGCTTTAAGCTGCTTGGAGCGCATAAACATGATCAGGATAATAGGAACGATGAACGTGCAGCCAGAACCGCCCAGACCGCCGATGAAGCTTGTAAAGTCCTGCGTGAGAGCAATTGACGGGTGTCCACCTGCTTGGAAAACCTCAAGATTGGTAACGGTATTGCCGTAGAGCGCAGCATTGATCGGACTCATGACAACCGAAGCACCGTGGATACCCATAAATTGGAAAAGCGCGACCGCGCCTTCGATAAGCGCCATGCCAGGATAGGTGTCAACCGCGGAGAACAGCGGCGAGATGAGAGCGGATACCAAATTGGCGAACGGCACAGCAAGCAGCTTGCGGCTCGCAAGATCGATAAAAGCGCACGCAAGGATCGAAAACCCGAATGCAAAGATATCGCGAAAACTCTGCGCAATAGAGCCAGGGACCTCTTTGGGGAGCTTGATCGTCACATTATGGCTAATGCACACCTTATAGATATTAACGGTCAAGAATGCGGCTACGAACGCAGCAAGAAAACCCTTGGTTCCCATATAGCCGGTTTCAAAAACAGATGTATCTGCTCCGCCAATCGAGACAACATCGTTCGTCACCGATAGCAAGAGCATGCCGCACATGGCACAAACCATGCACGAGGTGGGGTTGAGAGATTTACCCGAAGGCATGCGACGGTTCATCGACATGGCAAGTGAGCTCGCCGTGGTGCCGGCCACCATAATGCCAAGAAGTCCCATGGTATATGCATAGATTTTATTGAAGAAATCCAGCACCTCAGACGGAAGCGTGATGCCTACATAGGCAGGGAGCGTCGAAAGAAGAAGGAACAGGCTCGAGAACAGCACAATTGGCATATTCGAGAGAAAGCCATCCTTAATCGCCACCAGATAAATGTTCCTCGAGATTTTGTCGAAGAGGGGCTGGTGTTTTTCAAGGAATTTGACGATAGCGTCCATAACACATCCTTTCATGATTCCCGGGCACACAACGATTTATCCGGACTCAACCGTCGTCGTCCCCGTTTGTATCCACTTATGTAAGTGAATACGTTCTTGTACGAAATGTAATATCATTTGCGCGATTTGTCATAACCAATTCTTTTTCCGCTTTGTCGATATGTCAAGAATTCAAATACTTATTCGGTGAACGGTAGTTGATTAATTTAAGGTTTTCCCAGCTAGGGGCTATTTTTTCCGAGCAGTACAAGAAGTTTGCAACCGTTCACCGATTGGATATAACATATTGAATATATTGTTGTAACAATATTAGAGATAATGTCACAAGCCTGTCGTTCTAGTCAAAGGAAGTAACAATGCCCAAACGATTACTGAACATGTCCGCATCCGATTTTGCCGCCACGTCACCCATGGATCTAAAACAGGCAATTCTGGCTTCCGAGGGACGTACCATCATGGCGGAAAACGTACCCTCTTCCCAATTTCTCGGCGGCGTTACTAATGCAGAAATCGAACGTGCCGCAGGTGCCGACCTGCTTCTGTTTAACGCGCTCGATGTGTTCGATCCAGTTATTGCCGGTATTCCAGATGATCTCAATGAAAACCCGGTCACTTGGGTGAAGCGAGCATGCGGAAGGCCCATTGGCGTCAATCTGGAGCCAGTTGATAACGAGGCAGAGATGTCTGAATCCCGAACGGAAATTCCCATGGGTCGTCGCGTCTCTCCCAAGACCTTAGAAAAGGCTAACGAACTCGGATTTGATTTTATCTGCCTGACGGGCAACCCTGGAACCGGCGTCTCCAACGATGCAATCGCCCATTCAATCAAACTCTCCAAAGAGCATTTCAATGGCCTGATCATAGCCGGAAAAATGCATGGAGCAGGCGTTGCGGAACCTGTCATGACGCTCGAAATAGCGCGCGAGTTTGTTGACCTCGGTGTCGATATCCTTCTCGTGCCAGCCCCCTACACCGTCCCTTGCTTCCAAGAAGCAGACCTGCGCGCCATCGTAGACTTTGTACGATCCCACAACGTAGGCAAGTCAATTGAAGAGAAGGTTCTCGTCATGGCGGCGAACGGGACGAGTCAAGACTCCTGCGACAGCGAGACCATTAAGAAAATAGGCCTTGCAGCAAAAGCAGCCGGCGCTGACCTCCAACATATCGGGGACTCCATGAACGGTATTTGCCTGCCCCAGAATATCTTCACGCTCGGACAAGCCCTTCGTGGATACAGGCATCAGATCGTCATGCTGAGCCGCTCTGTGATACGTTAAGGTTACCTTGCCCACGTTACATCCCGACTGAGGCAACCATCAGGTATAACCAACATGCAAACTGAGGCTCTAATGCTCGATACACACGAAAAACGGCCACTCTATTTACAGCTCACCGACGCGCTGCTCAAGCAGATCGTCGATGAATATCAAGCAGACGATAAACTTCCAACAGAAATGGAACTCTGCGACGAATACGCCGTAAGCAGAACAACCGTCCGACTTGCCATGAGTGAGCTGGAGCGTCGTGGAAGTATCTATCGAATCCAAGGTAAGGGATCGTTTGTTGCACCGAAACGCGTTAGCGAGCTCAATTCACTTTTAGACTTTGACTTTGCAAGCCATTGCGATGGCGTTGATCCGGATGCCATCACCAAACATTTCGGCGGCCTCACATCAGGTCGTCCAATTTCCGTAATGATGCTCCAACAATTTGGATGTCAAAGTCGCGATGAAATTCAGCGTCTTGAATTGACCTACGAACTTGAAGGCAGCTTCATAGGCGCTGATACGTTCTTCATTTCAAAGTCGCGCGTTCCGAATAACCAGTTAGATTTTCAGGCATTTAGCAGAATCATGGACGACTTGTCCAAGTCTATCCAATCTGTTAGGGAAAGCTATAGAGCACGTCAGCTTAGCGATTCCGAAGCCAGTAATTATGGTGTTGCAAAACTTCCGGTCATCGAACTGACTCATTATGCTTACGACTCCGGAGGCAAACTAATCTCAATTGTCTGCCGCACCGTCTTAACTGGGCGAATCCCTTATCAAAACTTTATTTTCAAGTCCTAATGTTCTTTTTCTTTCGTCTCGATCTGTAACACGTAGCCGAGTTTTTAAGTCCTAACCGTTACAGATCGAGACAAACAAGGTAGACCCCGCCGAATTGTCTCAATCTGTAACACTAAGACCGGTTTTGGACGTCTAGATGTTACAGATTGAGACGATTTGATTGTAGGGTCCTCATTTGCGCGTCATATTGCGTAGCGCTGACGCGCTGGTTTCCACAATGACAGGAGGTAAAAGTCCTCCCGCATCACCTGTTGGCAATCCCGTAGCGTTAGTTAGCAGATGACCCGCGTGTGCTCCTCGATGGCGGCACGATTCTCGACGGCGATACCCGGTTCGCACACCACGGCATCCAAACTGTCCAGGCGGCAGAAGGTGTAGAAGTCGCGCTTGCCGATCTTGCTGGAGTCGGCGATCAGATAGCGCGAGTCGGCCTTGCTAAAGGCGAGCTGCTGGATACGACCCTCATCCATATTGGACGTAGACACGTCGCCATCCAGAATGCCGTTGGCGCCGATAAACGCCGCGTCGATGCCCAGTGCACGCAGGGTATCCTCGGCCGTTGGTCCCACAAAAGCGGCGGTGCGGCGACGGTACATGCCGCCTACCAGGCACAGGTCACAGTCCTCGCGCGGCTCGAGCAGGTTAAAGACCGAAAGCGAGTTAGTCACGATGCGCAGGCGACACGCCGGCAGCATCGAGGCCATCTGCTCCACCGTAGTGCCCGTGCCCAAAAAGATGGTCGAGCCTTCCTCGATAAGCTCCACGGCGCGGCGCGCGATCTGCAACTTTTCCTCGGCATGCTTGGTGCGCTTTTCGCTGTGCGAATACTCATGGCGCAACATAGCATGTGGACGGCCCTGCGCACTGCGGGCTCCACCGTGCACGCGTTCGATCTCGCCCAGGCTCGCAAGTTCCTCAAGGTCGCGGCGGATCGTCATATCCGAGACACCTAACGTATCAGAAATCTCTTTAACCGAGACCGTGCCCTGCTCTTCGAGCAGCTGACGAACCTTATCCTGTCGCTCTGCCTTAATCACGATGAATCCTCGCCGTTCTTTGCGCGCATATCATTCAAACAGTAACGAACAAATTGTATCAGACTCGTACGCGTCACAAATGAACGCCCGCGCAGCTCCAATCATCACTTTTTTGAGAAAAATACCCCCTGCTTTAGTGGGGTGTAGTGATAATCTCGCCTGTTCGCGCTACAGTTTGTCGGAAATACCTCGATGTTAGGAACCAAATGATCACTTCCGAGCTTTTCGGCACCGCGCCGTGCGGTACCCCCGTTCATCGTTACACCCTCAACGGGCCCGAGATCTGCGTTCGCATTATGGACTATGGCGCCACCGTGCTTGGTATCGACGTGCCCGACATTCCCGGCAACGTGCGCGATGTGGTGCTGGGCTTCGATAAGCTCGAGGATTACTTTGACAACCCCGCCTGCTTTGGCGCGACCATCGGCCCCGTGGCAAACCGCACCGCGGGCGCCACGATCACCATCGACGGCACGGACTGGCATATGCCGGCCAACGAAGGCGCCAACAACCTGCACAGCGATCTTGAGCACGGCCTGCACAAGCGCGTGTGGGACGTTGAGCTCGACGAGGCCCATAACGCCGTGCGCATGACCACCTCGCTTGAGGATGGCGAACTGGGCCTTCCCGGCAACCGCACCTTTACGGCCGTGTTTACCGTTACACGCACCGGCGTCTTTCGCATCGAGTATGGCTGCGAGAGCGACCGCGCCACCTACGTGTCCATGACCAACCACACATACTTTAACCTTGCCGGCCATAACGCCGGCATGGACTGCGAGCACTTCTTTGTTGCCAACGCTGCCCACTACCTGCCCATCAATGAGCAGAATATCCCCACCGGCGAGATCGCTCCGGTCGAGGGCACGCCGTTTGACTTCCGTGAGCTGCGCCCCGTCGCGCCTGGCATGGAGGCCGACGATCCCCAGATTAAGCAGGCACGCGGCTACGACCACTGCCTGTGCATCGATGGCTATCAGTACGGCCGTAATCTGCGCCGCGCCCTGCACGTCGAGGAGATGTGGACCGGTCGTGAGCTGGACTACTACACCACCGCCCCGGGCGTGCAGCTCTACACCGGCAACTGGCTGGGCGACGAGCACGCCAAGGACGATGCTAACTATGGCTGGGGCGCCGGCTTTGCCCTCGAGGCAGAGATGTACCCCGACACGCCGCACCAGCCGCTGTTCCCCCAGGGCATCGTGGGCCCCGGTCACCCCTACAGCAATGTGATCGAATACCACTTTATGAGGCACTAAGCCCACAATGCAACATATTGCACAGCAACGCCCGCCGGCACCACCGCCGACGGGCGTTTTTCTACCTAGTCATTGGGGACGTTCTTAAATGACTAGTCGTTGGGGACAGTCTTTAACGTTTGGCGAGAAGGACTGTCCCCACCTGCCGGCACTTGGGGACGTTCCTAAAAGGCCGGCACATAAGGAACGTCCCCAAGTGCCGAGGGTGTCCCGCTTGACTAGTCATTTAAGAACGTCCCCAATGACTCGTTGGATGGGGTCGGGATTGGAGCTTGGGAGATAGCGGATTTCCAGCTCTACTCCGAGCTTTTGTAGCTCTTTGAGGACGGCGATGTCCGCATCGTCTATGGCGACCGCGGGCGTTACAGAGCGTTTGCCCTCCCCCGCCCGCATATGGCCGATGCTGATCTTGGTTATTGGCACGCCACCCTTCACCAGCGCCAATGCATCCGCGGGCGACGCCACCATGATGAGAATCCATTGGCGCGGTGTCGCGGTGTGAATGATGTCGATGGTCTTTTGCACCGAGAAAAACCGCGTCCACACGCCTTCTGGCGCCGCCACCCTCATAGGGGCCCATTGGCGCGAATCCGCCGCAATCTCGTCGTTGACGATCAGGACAAGATTGGAACCAATCGCCACATTCCACAGCTCAACGTCTTGCCCGTAAATAAACCGGTCATCGATGCGTGTGAGAAGAATCTTGGGTTGAGCCATCGCTGCCCCATTCTGTTTGAGACCCGTAAGAGCAAGACATCGCGTCTCCAATATTAGTGCATTTAAAGTGAGAAAAGCCGTCAGAACACTTGCGCGGATGTGCGATGTCCCGTATCATAGACAGCCGTTGACGCCTCAGTTGCGTCACGACATGGCCGCCAGCGTAGCTCAGTTGGTAGAGCACCGCTCTCGTAAAGCGGGGGTCACCGGTTCGAGCCCGGTCGCTGGCTCCATTGCACAAGATAGCCGCCTTCGGGCGGCTTTTTTGTTGCCGATTTATCGCACAATGCCAATCCAAGCACAACGCCGCCGGCAACTCCCCTACTCAACAAAAAGCCCCGCCAGCCGCAATCCCCAAAGGAACCGCGATCAGCGGGGCCTAAGCGCGCTCCTCCAAAGGAAAACGCTCACAACACGAACAGCTCAGCCGAGCAGCGCGCTACTCCTCCCAGTAAGCATCTGCAAGCAGCTTAAAGCAGATCTTCTTGACCGGCTGTGCGCCATCGCCCGGGAACTCGAGCGTGGGCATGTGAGGCTCGCCGGCAACGAACAGCGCAAACTTATCGTCAGCAAGATCGCCAGCGATCGAAGCGTCGGAATCGACCAGATCGTAGTCGTCCTTCTCGTCAAACTCCTGAACCAGCGTCAGGCTGCCCGTGGCAACCTTAAAGGCCTCGCGACCCTCGACGTCGATCTGCAGGTCGTGATAGCGCTGATGCGTCTCATAGTGAGCCTCGGCCTCGGGACGCGTCGTGGGAGCCATGACGTTCGCATAGACCTTGTCGCCCAGAACCGGATGGCTGCCGACCTCGAGCTGCGCCGGATCGTTCTCCTCGAGCCAGTCGATCAGCACGTCGAGGCCCTTGAGCATTCCGCGGTATTCCTCGATATCGCCCAATGCACCGTAAATCATCTAAATCCCCTTTCGGATCGTTTCTTTGGCGGCTACTCGGTAAACGCGTTACCGACGCTGTTGCCACCCACATACGTCTCGACCAGGGTAAGGTCGGGATTGAACACGACATACCCGGCGTCGCGCCCCGTCATAATGCTACCGCACTTGTCGTCGGCTCTAGCCACAAGCAAACAACCGATGCCGGGGCCGCGGCACAAGCTCCTACAGCTCGGTCACGACAACGCCGTTGTAAACCTCGTCCCAACGATCCATAACCAAGTGGCCAGTCATGGGATCCATGGCATTGAGCTTGCCGCAGGTGTTGGCGGTACGCAGTACCGTCTCGTCGTCTGCGCCAGCAGCGATGGCATGTGCGAAGCCTGCGATAGTGGAGTCACCAGAGCCCGTGGCGTTAACGGCGGGGATATCGGGGGTCTTGGCGCGGAACGCACGGCCGTTATGGAAACCAACGGAGCCGGCAGCGCCCATGGATACGACGACCCAGGGGATATCGGAGAAGCGGGCGTCAGAGGCGAGCGCGGAACGGAGCTCGTCCACATCGTCGGTGGTAAAGCTCGTGCCCAGAAGGCCGTTAATTTCGGTCAGGTTAGGCTTAACCAGCTCAGGCTTGACCTCGGACTTGAGCGCAGCCTCGAACGAGGCGCCCGAGGTATCGAGCAGCACCTTGGCGCCGGCGTTCTCTGCAATGCCCGTGATCTTGGCGTAGTAGTCTGCCTCGACACCGCGGGGCAGAGAACCCGAAATGGTGACGACGTCGGCCTTGCTCGCAAGCTCGGTAAACTTGGCGGTAAAGGCATCGAGCTCCTCGGGGGCAATCGTCGGGCCGCTCTCGAGCAGCTCGGTCTGGTTGCCGGCGTGGAGAATGTTGAGGCAAATTCGAGTCTCGCCCTTGATGGGCACAAAGTCGTTGTTAATACCGTTGGCGTCCATGAGCTCAGCCATGTAGGCGCCCATGTGGCCGCCGAGCAGACCGGTTGCCACAACGTCGTCGCCCAGCTGACCCAGCACGCGGGCCACGTTGAGGCCCTTGCCGCCGGCGGTCTTTTCGGGCGTCACACGGTTGACGTCGTCGATAATGAGCTCATCGAGCTGATAGCGCGTATCGACAGACGGGTTCATCGTAACGGTGAGGATCATTTTTAGCTCCTTATCTCGCAGGCTCCTTATGCCTCGCGATACGAGTCGACAAAACGGAATTACAGAATCTCAATCGTGAACGAGCGAACGACGGTCTCCTTGGGCTTGGCGACAAGGCAGCCGCGCTTATGCTCAAGCACGTCGTCCTCATCGGAGCAGGTCGAGAGACCGCCCCAAGGCTCAACCGCCACAAAATCGCCCTCGGGCTTGCTCCACACAATGAGATATGGGAAGCCCTCAAAGCTCAGGCGGACGCCCTTGTCCTCGCCCTTTTTGGAAAGCGTGACCTGACGGCTCTCGAGCACGTCAAAGATGGTCTCCGCAAAATCGAAGAGCTTATGTGACAGAGGCAGCGTCTTTCCCACCATGGGGTTCTTGGAGCGATTGGTCACGTCGATCAAGCCAGTCGAGGGGACGGCAGTGCAAAGCTCAGCAGCTTCGTCCTTCTCAAAGCGCAACTCGTAGTCCGTATAGGCCTCGCCCTCATCGAGCGGACACCTAAAGCCGGGATGACCGCCGATAAAGAACGGCATGTCCTCGGTGCCCTCGTTGGTGACCTCGTAGGAAACGCGCACGGCAGCGTCCTCGAGCGTATAGCGGGCGACAAGCTTAAACGGATACGGATAATCGCTCAGCAGCGCGGCGTTATCCTCGGAAGCCAGGCACATCGCCAGCTCGTTCTCGCCTTGGCTCAGCAGCTTCCACTCCTGTTTGCGCGCAAATCCGTGGCGAGCGAGCTTTACATGATGCCCGGCGAACGTCATGGCGCTGTTATCGCGCAAGCCTCCGCAAATCGGGAAGCAAATCGGTGCCCGGCCGGACCACACGGCGGGATCGCCCTGCCACAGATACTCGCGACCTCCGGCCTCAATCGAGGTAAACGAACCACCAGCCGTGGACACCTTAATAGAAATCGAATCGTTGGAGAGAGCGTATTCCATTGCCCATCCTTTCGAACAATTACTTTTTGCTCGCAAGAACCCGTCTCGGCCCTGACCAAAGGACAAACCCGCACGTTCATCGATGCGTCCGGTATCCCAGCCATGCAACGGGGTACCATACAGACATTGATGCAATTACAGCTGAAAGGCCTTCTTATGCGAACCATCATCCTTTATGCCTCGCGCCATCACGGCAATACGAAAAAGCTCGTGGACGCCATCGTCGAGGCACACCCCGAAATCGATACCCTCGACGTCAAGGCGCTTGGCAAAAACGAGTACCCCAACCTGCACGAATATCATCTGATCGGTGTCGCCACGGGCATCTATTACTCCGAGATCGACAAGGACATGGCACGCGTGCTCACTAACGTGCTGCAGCCGCAGGACAAGGTGTTTGGCCTTATGACCTACGGTGGCAAAAACAAGTGGTACGGCAAGGATATCGATGGCATCTGCCGCATGAGGCAGGCCATCTTTATGGGTGTCTACGGCTGCCCCGGCTTTGATACGTGGGGACCGTTCAAGCTCGCCGGCGGTGTCCAAAAGGGACACCCGACCGCTGAGGAAATTCAGGGCGCCGTCGACTTCTTCGACAAGATCGAAGACGAGTATGGCGACATCATCGTCGAAGAGTACGCCAAGCGCGAAAAGCGCCTAGCATACGAGAAGGAGCATCCTGCAGGAGGCTTGGTGGCCGGCGTCAAGCGCACGGCAAAGAAGATCGCTAACAAGCTGTAACTGTAAAGGTGCTTTTGAGCGTTTAACCCATACGGCGGGTCCGAGCAGATTCGGGCCCGCCGTCTTTTTCTATCGTTACTCGGTAAAGGCGTTGCCGACGCTCTGGCCGCCAACATACGTCTCGACGAGGGTGAGCTCATGGTCGAACACGACAAAGTCGGCGTCGCGACCCGGCATGATGCTGCCGCACTTATCCTCGATGTGCGCGGAGCGTGCCGGCACCTCGGTTGCCATGCGAATGGCGATATCGGCGCTGGCGATGCCCCAGTCGACGATATTCTTGACGCCCTGGGCAAGCGTGAGCACCGAGCCGGCAATGCTCTTGCCGTCGGCGAGCCAGCACAGGTTGTCCTTCATGATGACGTCCATGCCGCCACTGGTGTAGCTGCCCTCGGGCATGCCGCCGCAGCCAAGGCAGTCGGTGATGAGCACCGTATGCTGCCAGCCCTTTGCCTGCAGCAGCGCCTTGATGGCAGCGGGGTTTACGTGTTTGCCATCACAGATGATCTCGGCGTAGGTCTCGGGCGTGGACATGGCAGCACCCACGACACCGGGCTCACGGTGATGCAGCCCGCGCTGGCCGTTATAGGTATGCGTAAAGCAGCTGGCACCGGCGTTGATGGCGGCGATGCACTCATCGTAGGTGGCGTCGGAGTGACCGATGCTGGTCACGACGCCCTTGGCGTTCAGAGCAGCCGCATAAGCAGCGGCACCGTCGCGCTCGGCCGCCATGGCGCTCTTAACGATGCGACCACCCGCAGCCTCCTGCCACTGGTCGAAGACCTCCTCGGAGGGATCGATCAGGTAAGCGGGGTTCTGCGCGCCCACATGCTTCATGGTAAAGAAAGGGCCCTCCAGGTAGATGCCCTGAATGCGAGCACCGCAGAAGTCGGGGCCGCGGCCCTCGTCCGCCTTGGCGATAGCAGCGCAGGCGTCCTTGATCTGCTCGACGCCATCGGTGAACGTCGTGGGCAGCCAGCTGGTGGTACCGCGACGGGCGAGCTCGGTTGAGCTGATATCGATGCCCTCGGGATCGTTATCGGTAGTTGAATGGTTGTAGAAGCCATGGATGTGAGTATCGACCATACCCGGTGCGATCCACGATCCCGTGTAGTCCTTAATCTCGCAAGAGGGCTCGTCGGCCTGCCAGGCGCCAAAAACGCCATCCTCGACCATAAGATAGCCGCCCAGTTGCGGGCCTGCCGGCAAGAAGAACTTGTCAGCCTTAATTGCGTACGTGCTCATATGCACTCCTCGCTTCTAAAGCAGTTGACTGTGGTAATGCTTATACCCAGCTCACGTAAAACAAAAAGCGCCCGCCCGCCGTTATGAGCGGACGGGCGCCCTTACAGGGGGACGCGATTAAGCGGTGAAGGGGTGAATCGTCACGCCCTTAACCACGCGGTTGACCGTGCCGGTGGGGCTCGGCGTATCGGGCGTGTTGCCCACGCGCACGGAGTTGAGCAGGCTGATAGCCTGGGCAAACATCACGAACGGCAGAGCAAGGTAGCCCTCGGGAAGTGCCTCGTAGCCCTTAAAGGTGAAGGACTCACCCTCATAGACGGTGGCACCTTCCTGCTGAACGGCGACGGTGTGCTGAGCGATCTTGTCGCCACCGATCTCGTTGAGGATGTCGATGTCGTACTGACGGGTGTAGGCGTCGTTGTTGACGAACACGAAGACGAGCGTCTTATCGTCGACGAAGGACTTGGGTCCGTGACGATAGCCCATGGAAGTGTCGTAAGAAGTGGCAACCAGGCCGTGAGCAAGCTCGAGAATCTTAAGCTGGCTCTCCTGAGCAAGGCCGCCAAAGGAGCCGGAGCCCAGGTAGGTCACGCGGTTGAAGTCGCCAGCGAGGTAATCGGCGACCTCGGACTCGCGAGCGATAACCTCCTCGCCCATCTTGGCGATGGTCTCGACCAACTCGGCCTTCTGCTCGTCAGAGGCAGTGTCGAAAATAAGGGTGGAGAGCAGGGTCATGCAGGAATAAGAACCGGTCATGGCGAAGCCCTTGTCGTTGGCGCGCGGAATGAGCAGCGTCAGCGCATTGGGATCATCGGCAGACTCGACGGCGAGCTTGCCCTCGGGAGCGCAGGTGATGTTGAGGAACTTGACGTTGTGGACGAGCTCCTTGGCAACGGCAACGGCGGCAAGGCTCTCGGGGCTGTTGCCAGAGCGGGCAAAGGAAACCACGAGCGTGGGATCCTCGGCGCGCAGGAAGTCGCGCGGAGCGCTCACGATGTCGGTCGTGGCGATGGGCTTAAAGTCGTAGAGATCAGTGTTGCCAGCGTGACGCAGGTACGGGGCGCAGGTATCGCCAACGTAGTCGGACGTACCGGCACCGGTGAAGACAACGGACAGACGACCCTCGCCCATAGCGCGAGCCTCGGCCAGGAAGGCCTCGATGGCCTCCTTGTTCTCGCGATAGATGTTGAGCGTATCACGCCAAAGCTCGGGCTGCTGAGCAATCTCGGCCGTGGTGATCTGGGCGCCGAGCTCGGTGAGCTCCTCGACACTCTTCTCGAACATTTCTAATACCTCTCTCTAGAAGTAATCCTCTGACGTGCAATTATACACTTCGGTTGGTTATCTGGTAGTAACCAGTTAAATGCAAAGAATCATCATATGGAAACGATGCGGACACTAGTTGCTACGCTGGTGGTAAACCTTGTATTTAAACTGATCGGCACGAGCAACCGAGAGTGTATACTCCACAACCTCGTTTGACTCGTTATACGTAGTCCTGACCAAATCGAGCACAGGCGAGCCCTCGACAATTCCCAAAAGGTGGGCGTCGGTGGGACGGGCTATGCTCGCATAGAACTCCTCTTCGGCCACGCGAATCTTTTGCTGAAAGTCTTGCTCAATCACATCGTAAAGCGGCTTACGCTCCAGCAGTGGTCGCTTTAGGGACAGAAATTGACGAACCGGTAGATAGCTGCGTTCGACCATCATGGGCATGTTATCGGCAGAACGAAGGCGCTTAAGCTTAAAAATGCGATCACCGATACGCAATCCCATATGCTCGGCCAGATTCTTATCGGCCTCCATCTCGCAAAACTCGAGAATCGTGGTCTCGGGGTCGCGACCCATCGCGCGCATCCGCTCGGTAAAGCTGTAGGACTGCATAAGATTGGTTGCTTTTGCCGAACGGTCGGTCACAAAGGTACCGCGACCGTGCTGCCGAACCACCAGTCCTAAACGCTCCAGTTCCTGCAGAGCCAGGCGTACCGTAGTGCGCGAGAGACCATAGCGCTCCGAAAGTTCGCGCTCGGAAGGAATCATGTCACCGGCGCGATATTCATGGTCGATCTTTTCGGTCAGAATATCGACCAGCTGATCGTACAGCGGTTGCTTACGCGCTCCGATCGCCATCCTATCCTCCCTTTTGCTCGAATTCGGCTAACTACCTAGGGTGTTAAGCATTAGCAGTCTGCAACACCCGAATCATCAAGAAAACAAAAGCCGCGTGCTCGAAAGAGCGCGCGGCTTTTAACATACACATGGCTTAAGGGGTCGGGGTGTGAGCCGCGTAGGGACACACCCCTCAAGCTAGAGCCTTACCAGATGCTCGGCCAGAGACCAAGCGGGCCAGCGCCCAGGATGCCAAGGACGAAGAGCAGGAGAATGCCCTTGGTCGGGGTCCAGCTGTGCTTAGCGAACATGTAGTAAAGCAGCAGCGTAAGCATAAGCGGGACGAGCTTCGGGACGATGGTGTTGAGGGTGTCGGCAACAGAGAAGTTGACCGGATCCTCGGTAACGGTGCCGTAGGTCACGGACTCCATGCCGTTGCCCAGATCGGTGACGCCGCACTCGACAGCGTTGCCGTCGGCATCGGAAGCGGTAAGGGCGTTGCCGTCCTTATCGGTCATGGCGATGGTACCGGCCTCAGCGGTCTCGGTATCGATGCCCTCCATACCGGTAAAGTTCTCGGCCTCCTTCTCGGAGACAATCACGGTAGTAGCGGAGAGGCCGCGGGTGGTGCCGTTGGGGATCTGGAGGTTGATCTGGGTGCCACCCATGGTGACGACCAGGCAACCGACGACGAAGACGCCCATGATGGAAGCGGCACGCGTGAAGGCCTGCATGTTGGCGGTCAGAGCGTCAATAGCGCTGGTGCCAAGCTTGTAGGACCAGTTCATGAGCCAGAAGCGCAGAGCGAACTGAACGGCGTTGAAGATCACCAGGAAGATGATCGGCGCAGCGGCGTTGCCGTTGATGGCCATGTTGGAGGTGATGCCGGCCGTGATAGGCACGAGCGTCAGCCAGAACAGGGCGTCACCGATACCACCGAGCGGGCCCATTGCGGCGACGCGGACGGCGCGGATCGTGGGGATGTCAACCTTGTTCTGCTCGAGCGAAAGCACGATGCCCATAACAAAGGTGACGAGGAACGGGTGGGTGTTGAAGAACTCCAGGTTGTGGCTCATGGAAGCCGCGAGGTCGTTCTTGTTGGTGTGGATCTTCTCCAGACCGGGGATGATGGAGTAGAGCCAGCCAGCGGCCTGCATACGCTCGTAGTTGAACGAGGCCTGCAGGAAGCAGGAGCGCCAAGCCATCTTGTTGAGGGTCTTCTGGTCGAGCTGCGGAGCAGGAGTGAGATCCTCGTAGTGCTCCGGGATCACATACTCATTAGATGCCATCTTCGAAGTCACCTCCGTCAGAAACAGCTGCACCCTTCAGCTCGGTCTGCTGCTGGAAGTCCCAGAAAGCGATGCCGAAGCCGATGAGAGCGAGGATGAGCAGAGCAGGGGTTGCCAGCGAATCGTTGGCAACGGTGATGAGCGCGAGGCCAAAGCCCATGAGGAAGAAGCCCCACATATCGCGGTTCATCATAACCTTGAGCAGGACGGCGAAGCCGACGAAGCGCATCATACCGCCTGCAGCGGACAGACCGGTCTGCAGCCAAGTCGGAATAGCAGCGGCGATGGTCTGACCGATGGTGGCGCCAGCGATGAAGAACAGGGTGACGACGACAGCGAAGATCAGGCCGAGCAGAGCCATGGCGAAGTAGTTCAGGCGCTCGATGCCCTTGGTGTCCGCGTTGTGAGCCATGTTATCGGCCGTGGACATAAGCGGGGACATAAGCGTGAAGACCAGGGTAACGCCAAGCTGGCCAAGCAGAGCGAACGGAATGGCGAGGCCAACTGCCGCGTTGGGCTCGAGGCCCGTGGCAATAGCGAGAATGGCTGCCATGATGCCGCCGATGACGGCGTTAGGCGGCTGAGCGCCTCCGATCGGCATGTTGCCGATCGTCATGAGCTGATAAGTACCACCCACAAGAAGACCGGTGTTGAGGTCGCCAAGGATAAGACCGATGACGGCGCCGGTGACGATGGGCTGATAGAGAGACTCGAGGAAGTCAAACTGGTCGATTGCCGCGATGAACGTAACAACGAAGACCAGGGCGACCTGAATGATCGAGAATTCCATCTTGCTCCTCCTTTCAAAATGTATGTACGCACTTTGGATTTCACGTACAAAATGTCAGGGTTTCACTCCTGACAACGTGGATCACGAAGACTACGAGAAGAGCTTGCTCGTGTCCTCAACAGGCGTGCTCGGAACGCGCCTGATCTCCAACTCCACCCCCAATTCCTGCAGCTCTTTAAACGCAGCGACATCCTCGTCGTTAACTGCGACGGAGGTGGCGACTTGGCGCTTTCCTTCCGACATGTGCATGTTGCCGATATTTACCTTCTTTATAGGCACACCGCCCTTGACGAGCGTAAGCACGTCTTCCGGTGTTTCGGCCACGATGAAGATCTTCTGGCGCGGGCTCGCCTTGCCAATGACGTCGATGGTCTTCTGCAGGGAGAAGAAACGCGTAGCGACGCCGGCGGGAGCGGCCATCTTCATGAGGTTCTGGCGCATGGTGTTGGACGCCACGTCGTCGTTGGCGACGAGGATGAGGTTGGAGCCCAGAGTGGAGTTCCACTGGGTGGCAACCTGACCATGAACCAGTCGGTTATCGATGCGGGTAAGAAGAATGTTGGGTTCTGCCATGTTAATCAGCTTCCTTTCGATATTTGCTGACGACAGTTACTTGATCTCCTGAATCGCGTAACGCGAAACATCTACGACGGCTCCGGATCGGACTTTAATCTGGACCTTCTCGCCTTCGATGCCTTTGACGGTTCCGTAGATACCGCCGGCGAAAAGAACCTCCTGACCCGGCTTGAGCTCGGTGTGCAGCTCCTTGAAGTACTTCTGCTTCTTCTTCATGTTGATTTGCGACCAGATGGTGTAAATCAAGCCCATGATGACAAGCAGGCCTAAAAGAGCGACCGAGGAGCTCAGGACGTTGGCTCCGAAATCGGCCATTAGATGCCGTCCTCGTTGCCGAAGATATCCTCTTCGTCGGAGCCGGCAACGGATGCGACCGTCTGGGCGGTGATGCCCGTCTGGCCAACGGTCACGGCCTGCTCGCCAAGCTCGGCGAGCGTGGCGTTGCCGCGGAGGAACAGAAGCTCAATAACCATGGGAAGGTTGGTGCCGGTCAGAACCTCGACGTTGTCGACATCCTGGGCAATCATCATCGACTGGTTGAACGGGGTGCCACCAAGCAGGTCGGTAAAGACGAGCACGCCATCGCACTCCTCGCGCATGGCGGTAATAGCGGCGCGGAGATCCTCACCGTAGGAAGCAGCCTGGTCGCCCTCAAAAGGAACGACGGTAAAAGCGGGCTGGTCGCCAGCAACCATAGCGATAGCGCTTGCGAGGCCGGGTGCGAACTGTCCATGACCGGTAAGAATAAAGCCAACCATTCAAATTTCCCTTCCGAAGGCGTGTACGATCTGAGTCCGATGATTTTCGGAAGCCAGCGGGCGCTCGCCCTTAAAGCTTCTTAGAAAGCGTACTTTGAAGACCAGTGGTTTCTAAACTGGTAGTAACCACGTGACGTGTTGTTGTCACTATATCACCCCAGAAGAGGTCGCTTTCGTTGATTCATACGGTAAAACGTTTTTGCACCGCTCACGGTGATAAATCGACCGTTTACCGGTCGTTAACACTTCTACCTGCGGTTTTGAAACCGTTTCGAAATGCTTTGGCAAAAGATCGGATCTTTTCCTGTGTCTAAACAACGCAGGGCGGCTAAAAATAGCGTGTAGAAAAATTGCAGGTCATTGTGAAGATATGTGAATTGGTCTTTTTGACTTAATACCAGTTAGAACCAGTTTTGAGATTATCGGTGAACGGTAGTTTTCGACCGTTCACCGGTTACTTGCAATCGTTTGCAGTTGTTTTCCCAGATGAATTAGGGAAGCGCGATGAAGCGCTTGCGCGGGCGCGAGGCCTACCCCAGTGGTTTCGGTAGCAAAAAGCCCGCTAGAACGTTGTCCGTTCTAGCGGGCTAAATCAGGCAGATCGGCTAGCGCGCAGTAGTGCAGGCAAACCTTACGCAAACAGGCCGTAGATGCTGATGTTGGCCTTGGCGTAGAGGCCGTTAGCATACTCGGTCCACTTGGAGCTGGCGCTCGAAGCCTGCGAAGAGTACTGCTGGTAGGCGGTGTAATAGGCGGTCATGGCCTGCTTGTAGGTGGCGCTATCGGCCGTAAAGGCATCGTCAGCGAAGGCCTTGGCATAAGTGCTATCGGCGTCCTTCCAAGTGCCCTTCTCGCTATCCCACTCGTCACCGGCAAGGTTGATGATGTAGTCGGCGTAGTCCTTGCTCGCGGTCTCCTCGTTGCCGTCAGCAGGCTCGGTCGGGGCGGTCGGCATGCTTGCGGAGCTGTCGCCGACCTTCTTCTTATAGAGCTTCTGCAGCGTCGCGGACTGGCGGACGATCTGCTTGGCCTGGTCCTTGGACACGCCATACTGCGTGGCCATGGTCTTGTAGTCCGAAGTGCCGATGGAATCCTCGGCGTACTGCTTCATCTCCTTAGAAGAGACGGTGATGCCCTCGTCCTCGGCAGCATCGAGCAGGATCTTGTTGCGCACGTAGGACAAGATGACGTCGGCAGAAGGAGCGGTGTAGTTGCCATCACTATCCTTGACGGTATCGAGGCTGTACTGGCTCTCGATGGCCTCGCGCGCGGTGATATCGCTCTTCTTGCCGTCGTAGCTATAGCTTGCCACGGTCGAATCGAGCTGGTCCTCGGTGAGGGTCGCCGAGCCGACACCCTTGCCGCCAAAGCCGCCATTGCCAATAAAGAAGCCGACCACCGCAGCGATCACGACGGCAACCACAAAGGCGGCGATCATCGTCTTCTTGTGCTTGGATACGCGATCGTCTTCATCGGAACCCAGGATATCGTCGTCCTCATCCTGGGCCTCGGGCATCAGATTCTCGTCAGCGGCATCCGCGGCAATCTGAGCCTCCAGACGGGCGTCCTCCTCCTCGGCCGTCGTACCGGCAGCAATGTGCTCGGCAGACGTACCGGCGACCAGGTCGATCTTCTCGTCCTCGTCACCGTCGGGGCCTTCGCCGCGCTCGATGATCTGGATGCCGTCGATCTCGTCCTTCTCGTCCTTCTTTTGAATCAGACCCATATCGGTTACTCCTTGTTAGGAAACATAGTCCTCAATAGAATACGCCCGACAGAGCGCCGGGCGTATTGATTCTCAGGTTATACGCAAACACTTAAGTACTATTTAGGCGTTTGCAGCACGCATGCCTTAGGCCAGGTGCGCGATAACGGCATCGGCAAAGGCCTGCGTGCCCACGGCCCCCTCGACGGAGCCGGTCTGGGCACGACGCACGTCACCGGTAACCTGCTCGCCCTCGTCGAGCGTGGCAGATACGGCGGCGCGAATGCGATTAGCAGCGTCGTTCTCGCCCAGGTGATCGAGCATCATCGCAGCAGAAAGGATCTCGGCCGTGGGGTTGGCGATATCCTGGCCAGCGATATCGGGCGCGGAGCCGTGCGTTGCCTCGAAGATGGCGCAATCGGCACCGATGTTGGAGCCGGGGGCCATCCCTAAGCCACCCACCAGGCCGGCGCACAGGTCGCTCACGATGTCGCCGTACAGGTTGGGCAGCACCAGGACATCGAAGTCGTTGGGGTTCTGGACCAGGCCCATGCAAGTGGCGTCGACAATCTTGTCGTTGAACTCGATATCGGGATAGTTGGCGGCCACCTCGCGCGCAACGCGCAGGAACAGGCCGTCGGTCGCCTTCATGATGTTGGCCTTATGCACGGCCGTCACCTTTTTGCGGCCGCAGCGGCGGGCATACTCAAAGGCATACTCCACAATGCGGCGGCTCTTGGCGATGGAGATGGGCTTGATCGAGATGGCGGAATCGGCGGCGAAGGTCTTCTGACCCGAGCGCTCGACAAGCTGCGAGAGCTCCTCGACCTCGGCAGCGCCCTCATCGAACTCGATGCCGGCGTAGAGGTCCTCGGTGTTCTCGCGCACGATGACCAGGTCGACATCGCGGAAGCGCGAGCCGTCGCCCGGCTGCGACAGGCAGGGGCGCACACAGGCATACAGGTCGAAGTGCTTGCGAAGGGCAACGTTAACGCTGCGGAAACCCGTGCCGACCGGCGTGGTGATGGGACCCTTGATGGCAACCTTGGTCTCGGCGACCGCATCGAGCACGTGCTGGGGCAGCGGCGTGCCAAACTCGTCCATGACGCCGGCACCGGCCTCCTGGACATTCCAATTGATTTGGACACCGGTGGCCTCGACCACGCGGCGCATGGCCTGCGTAATCTCGGGACCGATACCGTCACCGGGAATCAGGACTACATCGTGCGCCATAATCTGTTACTCCTCGTCTTCGGCGGCGTCAGATTTTTTAACGCTAGCACGCTTCTTCTTTTTGGAGAGATCAAGGTCAAAGCGTTTAACAAGCATTTCGCAAATCTCGCTCGAACGGGCCTTGAGATAGCTGCCCTTGCCGTTCTCGGCATCGAACTTAAGGCGCAGCGCAAGCTTCTCGGCGACCTCGGCGTCGATCTCGCCCTGGCCAAACTCGTACAGGCAACCGAGCATGTCGCGATACTCGAGGTCGCCGTGGTAGCACTGAATGGCCTCGTCCAGGATGGGCCAAGCCTCGCGCGAACGCTCGACGCTCGTGGCGCCCCACACGCACAGCAGGCGGAAGGCGGCATAGCACAGCGTGGAGGAAATCTCGTCGAACAGTGCGGTCTCGGCGCCCTCAAAGGCATCGCCCAGCTGCTCGGGACAGGTGGTGGCAAGCGCCGTCAGGGCATCGAGGGCCTCCCAGCGGGTCTGAGCCTCGGGGCGGTCGAGCGCCTCGATCAGCGCGGGGACGCAGGGCACGACGCGCTGCGGATCGCGCTCGGCGAGCAGGTGCAGCACGCGGGCGGCAAACTGGCGGATGCGGCGCGTGGGGCAGCCGAGCTCCTGGACCAGACGGTCGACGGCATTCTCGTTCTCCTCTGCCAGCTGAAGCTGCGCCAGCTCCTCGTCGGTGAGCTGTTCGTCTTTGTTTTCTGCCATAGTTACCTCTTTTTACTATTTCTTAGCGTGCTTGCCAGCACCCTTGCTGTCATCGGTGACCGAGATGAGCTGTCGGTCGGCAGCGCCATTACGACGCGCACGGCGGCGTTCCTCGGCATCGCCCGCGTCGGCGGCGGCGCGGTGTGCCTTGTTGACGTTAAAGACCTCGTCGTGCTTGCGCCACGGACCGACGGACTCGCCAAAGCTCATCTTAAGGCCGGCGATAAAGCCGCCGAGCCAGCCGATCGGCGCAAACTGCACCAGCGGGAACAGCGAGAACACCCAGGTCAGCAGGACGACTGCCGCCGCTCCCGCAAAGTTGGCAATCCAGTAGTCGCGCTTGGTGATGACGCGCTTTTCGCACGCCCACTGGCCGCACAAAAAGCCGATGTAGATCGCGAAGAGAAAGAGCGCCAGCGCAAGCACCACGAACGTCCAGCTCATGGGCGCTACTCCCCGTGATGGTGGCCGCAGCAGCACTCGTGGCCGTCGTCATGACCGTGACCGCCGCAGCACTCGTGGTCCTCGCCATGGTGGTGGTCGCAACCGCACTCGTGATCGTCGCCATGCTCGCCGCAACCGCAGCCTTCCTCGTGAGCACCATGCTCCTCGGGACGATACTGCGACCAGTCCAGACCGGCGGCGATGGCGTCGGCCTCCTCCTTATAGAGGACCGTGATGGCCTGGGTGCCCAGCTTGGCACCACCGATGGCGTCGAGCATGTCGTAGAGCGTAAAGGCCACGTCGGCACCGGGCAGCGCGAGCTCGCGGTCATCGGCGTAGGCGAGCGCCAAGCGCAGGTCCTTGATAAAGTGCTCGACCATAAAGCCGGGCTTGTAGTCGCCGTCGAGTGCCTTGGGCGCCAGGCTCTCCATGGCGCCGGACTTGCCGGTGCCGCCCAGGATCATCTGACGGGTCTTCTCAAGATCAAGGCCGCTCAGCTCGGCAAACGCCATGGCGTCTGCCATGCCAACCATGCAGGCGCCCAGCGACACCTGGTTGGCAAGCTTGGCAGCCTGACCCTTGCCGGCGCCGTCGAAGCAGCAGATGGTTGCCGCAAAGGTGGAAAGGATGTCGCGGACCGGCGCGATGTCGTTCTCGGTGGCGCCCACGATAGCCGTGAGCGTGCCGGCGATGGCACCCGACTCGCCGCCGGTGACGGGGCAGTCAAACGCCATGCGACCGGAGACCTGGGCGGCCTCGGCAATGTCGCGCGCCAGCTCGGGCGAGCTCGTGGTAAGGTCGATCAGGACCGCGCCGGGCTTAGTGCACGCGAGCAGACCGTCACCCGCCAGGTAGAGCTCCTCGACCTCGGAGGGATAACCCACCATGGTAAAGACGACGTCGGCGTTCGCCGCGGCATCTGCCGGCGTATCGGCCCAGACGGCACCGCGCTCAACGAGCGCTGCGGCCTTGGACTTGGTGCGGTTGTTGACCGTGACGGGATAGCCAGCGTCCAGAATGTGGCCGGCAATGGGGGCACCCATAATTCCGGTGCCGATAAATGCGACAGAGAGCTTGTTTGCCATGAAACCTTTCCTTTTGGGTTGGGTGTTATTACCAGGTTGAATACTCGGTGCCAGCGTTTGGGCTGTGAGTCGAGGGCGATTACGGACGCATCGCTTGCCTACTGCCCGCGCACGCGGCGAGCGATGCGGTCGGAAAGCGAGGCTTTCTCGGCGCGGTTCTTACCCCAAAACGCAAGTGCCACCATACCGGGCCCCACGTGCGAGCCGATGGTAGGGCCGACGGAACTACGGATAATCGTGACGTCGGCGCAGCCCTCCTCCTTGCGAACTGCGGCCTCGAGCCAGTCACCATCCTTCTCGGCATCGGCAGTCATGATGGCGATGGGCATGGTGCGGTCGGGCACGTAGTTCTCGCGGAACGACTTGAGGATGGACTTGAGCGCCTTCTTGCGGCCGCGGTTGACGCCGATCAGCGACAGCGAGCCGGCCAAGTCGTAGGAGAGCTCGGGCTTGACATCGAGCTTTGCCGTGAGCTGCGCCGCCGCGGGCGGAATGCGGCCGCCGGCAGCCAGCGCGTCAAAGCTCTCGAGCGTAAAGTAGCCGTGCACGTAGGTCTTGGCCTCGTTTGCCCAATCGACCAGCTGCTTGGCGTTCAGTCCCGCCGAACGCTGGCGCACGGCCTCAAGCGCCAAGAGCGCACCGGTCGCGCAGGGCAGAGCGTTGTCGACCACGTAGAGCTCAAAGTTGGGATACTCGGCGCGCACGACATCTGCCGCCTGGCACGCGGAGTTGTAGCTCGACGACAGCGCTGAGGTAAAGCACAGGTAGACCGTGGGCGTGCCCTCTTTGGCGCACTCGGTAAAAAACTCGATATAGCGACCGAGCGACACAGCCGAGGTGGACACGCGGGCACCGGCGCGCATGCGGTCGTAGAACTCCTTAGGGCTCATGCTCGACCAGATGTCGTCTGTGCGCTCCTCGCCATCGATAATGAAAGGGAAACCCAGGATATCGACATCGAGGTTCGCGGCGACCTCGGGGCTAAAGTCGCAGCAAGTATCGACGACGATGCGGCAACGGTTCGAATGACCAGCGGATGCGGCCTTGTCCATCAAAGCGACTCCTTACGTAAAAAGGCGGCCACCCGCATGGGATGGCCGCCAACCGTTAACTCATGCAAGTTAACGTATTTTACTCGTCAAGTGTTTCGATGCGGGGCTTGATGATGCCATATCCACCATTCTTACGGTGATACACCACATTGATGAGACCGGTCGTCGCGTTCTCGAACACGTAGAAGTCGTGGCCCAGCAAATCGGTCTGCACCAGCGCCTGCTCCTCAGTCATCGGGGTGACATCGATAACCTTCTCGCGGACGAGCAGGTCGTCGTCCTCCTCGGGCAGCAGCAGGTCGGCCAGATCCTCGACGCGCTCGACCGGCGCAACATCCGCGGCGCTGGCACCACCCTGGCGGTTGTCCACGACCTTGGTCTTGAACTTGCGCAGCTGGCGGGTGACCTTATCGGCGGAGAGATCGATGGCGGCATACATATCTGCGCCGTGCTCGGCAACGCGAATCACAGAACCACGGACACGAACCGTGACCTCGACGATTGCCGGGTTGGGGTTCGAGGGGTTCTTCTCATAACGAAGCACGACGTCGACTGTCATGGGCTCGATATCGAAAACCTTGAGCGCCTCGCCGATCTTCTCATCCACATGCGCACGCAGAGCATCGGTTACCGTCGTCTTGCGTCCAGAAACCTTGATATCCATACGTGGCTCCAATCTGCCTCGGGGACTTACTGTACTGGCTATGTACCCATTGCCGTGCATTTAATCACCCGAATTCCCAAAGACCCGAATAACGACTGCTTGATACCGCATACCGAAGTCTCGCACTTTTCCGTGACAAAGTGCGCTATAGGAGGGCGTCGGCAAAGCTAGTTTTTTTCCTGGAAATCAGCTTTTACCTGCCGTTTTTACCAAAATAGAAAAGCCGGGCTCCCTTATTGGGGAGACCCGGCCATGCGTGTTGAAACCGTGAAGAAGCGCCTTGTTCAGCGTGTGGCAGGCGCCACCCCTACCAATAACTAGCTATTGAGCTTGTTGATGTCATCGTCGGTGATGGTGCCCTCCTGGCTAGACGACGGGCCGTCGCTGTTGTTATCAGAGGCGTCGTCATCGGAGGACTCGGTCTCGTTGGACGTGGAGTCGGATGCCTGCACATTGGCCCCCGAAACGGTCTTGGCGGTAAGGTCATAGGGCATCTGTCCGTACCAGACGCAGTGGACTGCCTCGAGCGTGCCATCGACCGTGATGCCATCGAGGGCATCGCTCACGGCACGGCACAGCTCATCATTAGAGCTAAGACCTGCGACGCCAAGCGTGGAGGGCGCCTCGAGCGTACCGACATAGGAGATCTGGCTCATCAGACGCGCGAGGTAGCCACCAGCCGTGGAATCACAGATCACGTAATCGACCTCGCCCGACTCGAGCGCCTCAAAGCACTCATTGATGTTGGAAAAGGTCTTTTGGTTGGCGGTGATGCTTTGCTTGGCGAGCGCCTCCTGCGAGGCCGAGGAGGTCTGAACGCCCAGGGTAGCGGTGTTAAGCGTTTCGGTGGAAACGCTCAGCGACTCGCCGTCACTGCTCTTGCCGAATACGGCGGCGGCATCGTACAGACAGGAGCCAAGCGAGCTGATGTCGCCGCCCGCAGACTTGATGTCGCCAATGAAGATGTCCGCCTTTTTATCGCTGAGCGCGGAATCGGCCGAGGACGCATCGACAAAGGCGACCTTGAGACCCATGCGGCATGCGAGGGCACGAGCGGCATCGACCGCATAGCCCGTGAGGTTTCCGTCGGCATCCTGCATGGCCTGCGGTGCATCGGACGTATCGAGGGCGACCGTCAGGGTTCCCGGCGTGACCAGGGCATCGTCCGATACCGTGGGGGTAACGGTCTCGCGCTCGATCTGGTCGATCGTGGGCGTCGTGAACGTGGACAGTGGATTGAACGCGCATCCGCTCAGGCCCAAAACGGCAATGACCGCCGCGGCCCCAGCACCTAACCGAGCCGCATGCATCAAGCTGCCCCTCACCATGTCCACTACCCTGCCTTCTGTGTCGTATACGATCCGTGCCCCGCACGGAATATCGGGTTGTTCCCACCAGCTGACCTGGTATTTGACCCCACACTTGCGCACCGGGGCGTTTGCTCGGGAGGCCGCAGCCACCTTCACGACTGGCCCGCTCGCCCGCGAGGCGGTATTGCCCCAAAGAAAGTAGAACGGACGGTGCGGCTTACATCTAGGACGCGCCATGATCGCGCCGCGCGCACGCGGTCGCTTACGTGGATCCCTTTGACCGCGTCTGTCTTGGACTAGGATGGGCATTTCGTCCGTCCGCAACCACAGCCTGGCAGGAACGTAGCGCATTATAGCTAAGTTCAAGCTATAGTTTAAGGTTAGGGACGTTATTCGCATCGCGAGCACAGATTTCGCAGGTCGGGGCGGACCATTCGTGCCCCCATGAAGCCCGGAGCTCCCCCACGGGGAGCCCCGGGGCACCCGTCTCAGGGTGCCGTGTGCAAAAAACGGCAAATATGAGTACTGCTACCAATTTAGTAGCAGCGTATTTCCGCCCCACGAGCCCTTTTTGAGTTCCGCACAGCCCGCTTGGCGCCAAAATATTCCACATTCGTTTATTATCTCTTCGCTGAATCCAGTTTTTCGGCCCAAGTTTCTTTATTTTTGCTGTCACTAATCTAGTAACAGTACTCATATTTGCCGTTTTTTGCACATGGCATATAAACAGACCCCCTATAAAGCCATAGTTTTACGCCGGCTTGAGCCCAAAGCACGCTCGGAGCGTATTCAGCAGAGCATCTTGCCTCTTTCGACGAGCCTCTACACGATTCTGATATCGTTTACCCATACGCTGGTGGATGCGCCATGCGAGCGCTTCCATCGCTTCCATGTCGCAGAGCATCTCGTTGTTGACCGTCGCGACCTCGATTCCCATGGACGCCAAACCCGTATTGCGTTTTTCATCGTGAATGCGCCCGCCGCGAGACGAATGGCCCTGCTCACCGTTGTATTCCAGGTCAAACCGAGCTGCTTCCTGATAGGCATAGCAAACCGCATACGGCATCCCCGAGATCGCCTGCGCACGGTCGTTGAACTCGATCTTGTGGTCGGTCTTAAAGGGACCGCAGGCAAATCCGCCATAAGAAAACGGAAGCGAAAACATGGCAAGCATGATGCATTCCATGGGTGAGCGCAGGTTTTCCGACAGAAAGGGGCACAGCCGCCGCAGCTGCTTGGCCGCGCTCCCCTTGCATGCCGCAAGGTAATCTGCCAGGCGATCGGGCGTCAGCACTGGCTCGACCTCAAAGTAGCCCACATCTGACGGCTGGTCCTTATCCTTTGCAAGCCTGTTCACGGTAGGCGAGCTGTAAGGGGGCAGATACTGCCCGCGATCGCTCAGCGAAATCTTGGAGCACAGCTCCTGGGCCAGGGCAAATGCCTGGATACAGCCGACTTCGCGCGCAACGGCGGCACAGAGGGCCTCGGGAGACAAGCTGTACACTCCCGGCTCCACCTCCAAAATCGAGGCGTCCGGCAGGTCTGTAGAACAAACGGACCAGCTTGCACCAGGCATGCGGCGACGCTGCTTCGCCGACCCCACCAGCAGGCACAAGTCTTCTTGGACCTCGCCACTCACGGCCCCGATCCGCACCAAATCGGGAAGATAAATGTCCTCGGCCGAGGGAGACGATGTATGCAGCACACGGCGCTCTTCATCGGGATCGAGGTCTCTCCAGCTGATGTAACCCATTTGTCGGCGCTCGGCGCGCATCATGCGCAGCGCCGAGGCACCGGTCAGGACTACGGAGGCCGCCAGTTGCTCGCTTGTCGGCTCGATGCGCCGCGCTATCTTCACTGCCACAAAACCACCCCCTACCAAACGCGTGCGATAGCGAGGCCATCGACTGCTGCGGCGCCGGCACGCTTGAGCTCCGCCGAGGCTGCTGCCATGGTCGCGCCCGTGGTAATGACATCATCGATGAGCAGCAGACGGCGGCCGCGCACATCCTCGACCGTCTCGTACATGCCCCGGGCATGCTCCCGGCGCTCATCGCGGCCGAGCTCTCGCTGGTCACCATGACCGTATTTGACCAGGGCGTCCAGCAACGGGACACCCGAAAGATCGCAAAACGAGCGCGCAATTGCTTCCATATGGTCGAATCCACGCCGCCGAAACGCCGCCGCAGTCGCGGGCACAAACACCACCGCGTCCGCACCGGACAGCACACCGCCGTAGCGATCGGGGGCTGCCGCCTGGGCATGCAAGACGGTGTCGTAGAATAGCTCCGCCAGATACGGTGCCAGACGGCGCTCGCCCGCATCCTTGTACGCCTTGATGATGCGCGGCAGCGGATGTGCGTAGACGGCACACGCCAGACAGCGATCGAGCGCCTCGGCCATTGCCGAAGACGCGCCCTCGACCGAGCACTCGGTGCACAGCAAATCCCCAAACGGGGCACCACATCGGATGCAGCTATGGCACGGGTCGATGAGCGCGAGCGATGCCAGACAATCCTGGCAGATCAGCGCACCGGAGCGCTCGCAGCCGGCGCATCGCGTGGGCGACAACGCCTCGAGCGCCTCGTATGTCACGTGCTCGGCAAGCGGTAGCAATTCGTCCGCAAACGGTAGGACACCTGCGCCCTGCAAGCGAGTCAATACGTTCAGATGTCTCTTCATGACACAACCCTCCCTACGCGAAGGCGAAGGGAGGGTTGTCGGTGTAGAGCCATGATACCCAGAGGTGCTGGGGTCAGACAGGTTGCATCCGTTTACGGGCGCTATTCGCCGGTAGGCGGTTGCGGTGCGGACGAGGTGCGGGTCGAGCCTTCGCCGCCGTCCTGGCGCGGCTTGCGGGAGCGACGGCGACGGCGACGCTTTTGACCCTGGTCGGTCGAGCCCTCGCCACCGCGATTCTCACGCGGTTCGCACTCGTCGCGAGCGCCGCCGTGCGAAGCCTTGGCGGCAGCTCCTCCGCCATCGCCGGGGCGACGGCGCGTGACCTTGACTTCGCCATCCGAAACCTGATCGGCCACAGAAGGAATCGAGGGTTTCTGCTGCGCGCCCGAGGAATGGCGACGACGCGGACGTGACGCGCGCTCCTCCTCGCCACGCGGCTTGCCAGCCTTGTCGGCAGGCGCGTCGGAGGCCGAGGCGCCCTTGGGAGCGGCACCGGCCTCGCGAGCAGCTGCGGCGCGGAAGGCGTCCTCGCGCTCCTCGCTCGACAGGTGACGGCGACGACGGCGCGTGGGGTTCATGCCACCGCCGCGATTTTGCTGCTGGGGCTGCTGAGCCTCGCGCTCGCGGGAAGCGTTCTTACCCGCGGCCTCGCCATTGTCGACGGACGCCGTGCGCTTGCGGCGGCGACGGCCATCGGCTGCTCCCTCGGTCTCGGGCGCCTCGGCCTTGCCGCGGCCCTTTCCACGGCCACGGCCCTCGCCCTGGCCCTGAGCGGTGCGAGCATCGGATTCGGCATCGCGACGACGGCGCTTGGGCATCGATGTGCCGGCCAGACGATCGGCGCTCGACAGGCCATCGCCCACGTCGACGCCGTTTTCGCGATCGAGTTCCATGAGCGCCAGACGCATCTCGGGCGACTCGATGCGCTCGAGCACGTCGCGCGTCACGCAGTCGGGGCGGCAGTTGCAGCCCTGCTCGGCGGCCTTCTTTTTGCAACCCTCCGAGCACGTCATATCGGCCAGGTTGACCTTAAAGACTTTGCCGTTCTCCAGGCGCAGCACCAGCTGCTCACGCGGCGTGTCATATTCCTGGATGCGCGCCTTGCCAAGCGGCGTATCGATAAGCGTCTTCTTTTTGGGCGCGCGGCTCTTAAAGTCCTTGTACGCCTCGAACTCGTAGCGCAGGCAGCACATCAGGCGGCCGCAGACGCCACTAATCTTGGACGAGTTGAGCGGCAGGTCCTGCTCCTTTGCCATGCGGATCGAAACCGGCTCAAACTGTCCGCCAAAGCGCGTGCAGCAGAGCTCCTGGCCGCACTGGGCATAGCCGCCCACCAGGCGGGTCTCGTCGCGCACGCCGATCTGGCGCATGTCGACGCGAATGTGCAGCGTCGAGGACAGGTCCTTGACGAGCTGACGGAAATCGACGCGCTCCTCGGCCGCGAAGTAGAACACAGCCTTCTCGCCGCCAAACAGGTACTCGACGCCGACCGGCTTCATCTCGAGGTCGAGCTCTTTGACCAGACGACGGAAATCGACCATGGCCTCGTCGCCCTGGATGGCCAGGTCGTCGGCAAGCTGCAGGTCGATGTCGCTCGCCACGCGCAGCACGGGCTTGAGCGGCTGGCCGATCTCATCTTGCGGCACCTCGAAGGGATCGGCCGTGACCAGGCCGATCTCGGTTCCGCGCTCGGTGGAGCAAATGGCATAATCGGCCTCGAGGATATCCAGATCCTGCGGATCAAACCACAGGTCGCGCGAGGCGTAGGTAAACTTAACGGGTACGACTAACGGCATTTCAGTGCCTTCCTGATATCGAACAGCATGACCTCGATGGCCAGCTGGGGAGTAACGTTTCTGGCGATGTTGCGCTCGGCGGTCGCGACCGCCTCGAGCGCCCGGGTGGCACCCGCAACATTCGTCGCGGCGGCAAGCCGCCCGATCGTGTCGCGCACGTCTTCGTTCACGACGTCGGCCGCCTCGTCCTGAAGTGTCAGCAGCACGTCGCGCATGAGCGTCCGCGCGCTCGCCAGCGCTTCCATGATACCCGAACGCTCGCGCGCGTTGAGTTCGCGCTTGTTGCGGTCCTCAAGCTGCTTCAATGCTCCACGCGACAGGTAGTCGGCGTTTTGCTCGAGCACCTTTTCCTGTGTGGACTTGACCTCGGCGAGCGGCGCCTTAACGGCGACGATGAGCGACTTGGCGCGGCTGAGCACATCAGCCTCGTCGGCAGCGATGAGCGAATCGATGGCGCGGACCATTTGGCGGCGAGCATCCTGGCGCTCGGCACTCTTAAGGAACTCGATGCCGCGTGTGGGGCTTCCCGCCACGGCGACCGCCATGCGGCAACGCGCGAGATCCTGACCCGTCGCGCGGCTCACGGCCTGCGCGGCCACGGTGGGCGACACCAGCCGAAACGGCACGCACTGACAGCGGCTCACGATGGTGGGCAACATCACGTCTGCCGAGGTGCCCAACAAGATGAACATAACGCCCTCGGGCGGCTCCTCGAGTGTCTTGAGCAGCGCGTTGGCGGTGTTAGCGCGCAGTTGCTCGGCACGATCGATGATGTAGACCTTGGCCTTGGCACGGATGGGCGCCAGCGGCACGTCATCGAGCAGCTCGCGGATCTGGGCAATGAGGTAGCCTGTGGCGCTCTCGGGCGTGTAATAGTGCACGTCAGGATGCGTATGCCGAGCAACGCGTACGCAGCTGTCGCATGCTCCGCAGCCGTCCTGCTCGCACAGGAAGGCCTGGGCGAGCGCCCATGCGGCATCGAGCTTGCCGGCACCGGGAGCGCCCAAAAACAGGTAGGCGTGCGATGCGCGGCCGCTGGCGACGGCGTTGGTCAAAAAATCGCGAACGCGCTCTTGGGTGTCGAGCTTGGCCAGCAGGCTTGCCTGAGCGGGGGCCACGTTACTCGGCCTCCTTGGCAAGCGCGGCGGCGACAGCATCTTGCGAAATGTCGAGACCGTACGCGCGAATCTGCTCGACCGTCTTCTCGAAGACTTCCTCGACGGTCGCAGTGGCGTCGATGAGCTTTACGCGGTTTGGCTCCTCGGCAGCAATGGCGCAAAATCCCTGGTAAACGCGCTCTTGGAAGGCTATGCCTTTTGCCTCCATGCGATCTGCCGCACCACGAGCTGCCATGCGCAGCGCCGCCTGCTCGGGCGTGATGTGGTAGACGAGCGTGAGCGCCGGATGCGTACCGGCGACAGCCAGGTTGTTGGCATCGCGTACCATCTGACGGTCGAGGCCATCGGCAAACGCCTGGTAGCAGGTCGTGGAGTCGTAGAAGCGATCGCACAGGACTACCTTGCCGGCCGCGAGGGCGGGAGCTATGACCTCGTGCACCAACTGGGCACGCGCCGCCTCGTAGAGCAGCAACTCGCAGGTGTCTCCCATCGCCGTATTGGCGGGGTCGAGCAGCAGAGCACGGATCTTTTCGCTAATGGCGGTACCGCCCGGCTCGCGCAGGCTCACAACCTGGTAGCCAGCGAGTTCGAGCGCGCGGGCAAGCAGACGCGCCTGCGTGGACTTGCCGGCGCCGTCGACGCCCTCGAGCGTGATAAAGCTATGTTGAGCGGGCTCAAAAGCCATGGGCGCAGCCCCTTCCTACAAGGCGCGTAAATGCAGATATATCAACCAAGCCATGATACCCCAGGGGCAGGCGCGCCCCAAATCGGGCCTAGTCATTGGGTAGTCATTGGGGACGCTCTTAAATGACTAGGCGACAGCTAGGGACGTTCCTAAAGTGCCGGCAGAAAAGGAACGTCCCTAACTGCCGACTTTTTTGAGCGCTGGGTATAATCGTCGTATTGCATTGAAATGTGGCGAAAGGAGTGGCAATGTCTCGGTATTGCGCCTCGTGCGGCAAACTTCTTGCAGATGATGCCAAGTTCTGCACCTCATGCGGTGCACCCGTTGAGCAGACAACCGCAAGCAATGGCCAACCCGCGTTTGAGCAGACCGGCTTCCTCGATACGCCGCAAGCTAAGCCGGACGACCCCCTCGCCTATCGCCCCGCCCCCGCCGCCAGCCCCGCAGCGGTCGAAACGACGCAGCGCATACCCGTCGCGGACACCCCGCCCCAACAGCAACCGGCATCTACGTACGCGCCTGATTCACCGCAGGCCCCCGCCGCCAAAAAGAGCAGCACCAAGGCGCTTATCGCCGTTATCGTTGTGCTCGTGGCAATTATCATCGCCTTGGTCATCTTTTTTGTGATCAAGCCTTTCGACAACGCCGCCACGCAAACGACTGCCGAGATTACTAAGCTGCACCATGATGTTGACGATGATGACCTCAAGCCTCTCGACGACCCCAATAGCCTTTTTGACGATGACGACGATGATGACGAGGGTGGCAGCCAGGCGACCCTCTCCGAGCAAAACCTCTACCGTCGCCTGAGCGAATACTACGACCTGCTCGAAGATCTCGATAACCAGGTCCGTGCCTGCGCAGAGGCGTTCAATGGCGGTTATCTGGAAGAGGACCGTACCGCCCGTCAAAATCTCGCCGACGTCGCCGAGCGCACGGAAGACACCATCGAGCAGTACTACGATATCGTCGAGGACCTGGACGTCCCCACAAGCTCTAAGAACTACAGCTCGTGGAAGGACATCATTGCTCTGTACGACGACCTGGATCACCGCATCGATGCGATCTGTGATGCCTGGGAGATCAGCCTGAAATACACCAAGCCTGCGGATCACAAGAATGAGATCGTGGCGCCGCTGTCGCGCGACAACGTGGCGGGCACCAATGACAATAAGTACCGCCTAGACTTTGAGGAGCGCTACCCCGGCGCCAAACCCGTCGAAGTGAACTAGCGCTTTGTCGTTCCCGAGCCGGCAGTTAGGGACGTTCCTAAACTGCCGGCAGAGACGATATGAGCAGGACATAAAAACATTGAGAGCCCCTGCTGCACGAAAGACCG
>OIWQ01000862.1_pt1 | contig 38452 bp, 57 predicted proteins | sample 1587571 | NCBI WGS metagenome assembly OIWQ01 (sample SAMEA3888910, study PRJEB22519) | human gut metagenome | biome: human gut; feature: human-associated habitat; material: faeces | place: Denmark | collected 2010
CAGGATTCGCTCGCCCCCGCTCTGAGGGGACTCAAATTTTAAACCAAATTTTTTACCCGGGGGTATTATGAAAAAAATAATTTTTATTCATAAAACGATTGAAACTGAATGTTCAATCAATGAATCACCATCGTTCTTCTGTGATTAAATCCTTTTCCTTTTCGCTTTTTAATTTGAATTTTATATTCTTTTCTGGATGAACTTTGTTGTGGCAATCGTTACATAAGCTAATCAATTGACGTTCGTTGTTGTTGTAGATTGATAAAGCTAAGCTTGGATTGTCACGCAAATGAATGATGTGATGAACTGTTTGAGCTTTAGTTATAATTCCATGTTGCTTACATAGTTGACATTCATTGTGGTCTAAGCGTAATACTTCGGCACGTTTATGTCTCCAAAGTGCAGAATCATAGAACTTTTTACAAGCTACATCCCAATCATTTAAATCCTTGTGTTGATATAAATATTCAATCCATTCTGAGTCTGCCATATGTATTCCTCTCAATCATGCACCTATGATTCTAGGCACATGAGCGAAAGGAAAACTTAAAAGAGACTCATATGTGACAATAAAAGGGAGTATCTTTTTGATACCCCCTAAGTCGCATATTTTGTAAGAACTAAATTCTTACGTATCCATTATATCAGAGATTAAAGGGTACTTTAGTACGCTTTTTATTTTATATTTGTTTGATTTGTCGTTTAACTAATGATTTCATGTGTCTGTTTACGTTTGATATATGATATTGCATCTTCAATGATTCGTATGATTTGTTGTCAAAGTAATCAAGAATAAATTGTACTTCATCACTTTGTTTTAGTTGTTCAAGATAAGACATTGCTTTGCATAGACTGTATCGTGTTACTTGTAACTCTTGAATCAATTCATCTTCGTAATCGAACACTAAACCATTCGAATTTGATTGATACTTACTTCCTGGTGCTTTGTATCGTGCATCTTCATCAACTAACTTACCTTCCAAATCTTTAACTTTGATTGTTATTCTCTGCCAATTCAACGGACTTTTATATCCTCTATCATAATTCAATAAATCAGATACTTTACTTAATTTATTTTCAATCTCAGTGATACGTGCAATATACCAATCAATATTGCGTATCTGTCTGATTACATACGATGCATCTTCATTTGATAGCATTAAATCCAACCTTTCAAACGATATGCAGATTCTAATTCATGCACATCAAGTTTATGATCTAAAAGATATTGTACTTCCGTTGACATATTTCTTTTAATAATTTGGTCCATCAAAAATATATCTTTCTTTTCAATATTGTTTTGATAGCAAAGTCTGCCTAGCTCTTCAATTTGCTTCATTGATTGATGCGCATTTGAATATACACGAACATCTGTTGTTAATGCCATTTAATCACTTCCTTTTCTTTTTATTTTCATTTACAACAACTGAACCACGATGCCATGACTCATCACCAGTGTGGTATCTTCTTTCGTTAGCTCTGTCTTGATGTTTCTTATATTCTCTTAAACCACAATTCTCACGTTCAAGTTTGACAATGTATTCAGTGATTCTTAATACTGCATTATTTAATTCAAAGAAATCTTTTTCTTGTAAGATTCTATCCTTAAAGTGAGTATGTAATCTAATACACTCATTTTGAATTAATTCATCGTGAATATCATATTCTGTTGCGCTCATTATTCATCACCCTTTAAATACTCAAACTCTTTTAGCAGCTCATCTTTTGTTTGCTCAAACTTTGATTCGATTTGCTTTTGTACATCAATCTTAGTTTGTTTAAACCACTTCTTTTTAAATTCAGTAACTGTTCTACGATAAGTGTCCTCACTATAATCGCATGACTTCCACCACTCTAAATCGTGTAACAACTTACACAAATCTTTCATCATTTCATTTAATTGAGAATCATACATTCTATCAACATATTCATCCTCAATTCGACAATACATATAATTATAATGTCCACCGCTCATCGACTATTCTCCTTGATAAATTCAATTTGTTCACTTTCAACACAAAATCTAGCACCATCGCCGAACTGGACATCATAAAGTATAGGCTTTACATAGTGATCTTTACTTATAACGCACGTATGAATCACTTTGCCAATCTGACCGATATATTCTTTTTTTAGCTTTCCTGTACTACTAATCAATTCATATTCGTATTTATCAATAAGATACAGTAATCTAGTTTTACGCATTATTACGTTACCTCACAATTTCTTAAAATCTCATTGATTGGCACATTATCAGGAACATTTCTAAAAAGTCCATATTTCTTTATTTCCTCTAAAGACACATATCTGTTTATTGGCTTATTTCCAAGATTTCCTTCAAACATCAGCAATATATAGTATTCATTTTGCCTTAGCCTGTATAAAGGCTCCTTGTATTCTTTTCTAGGAAGCATCAATCCTGCTTGTCGAATCATTGAATAACCTCACAATTTGCTAGAATATCTGTAATTTTTGCGTTCTTATCCATGTCTTTGAAATACCCTTTTTCTTTCATTACGATTAAAGGTATTATATCTTTAAACTTATATTCTCTTGCATAACTTTGCAATAAATCATATTCAAACTGAGTTAATCTATACTTTCGCTTAAATGGTTTTAACATCCATTCAATTCTCTTTTTAGTACAAAGTATCCTATCTTTAAAAAAACATTGGTCACACAAAATCCATTTGCACGTTGTTGGTTTTCCATTTACTAGTGCAAAGTCATAGCCTGCACTTTTGATTTCTTCTTTATAATGCTCAAGGTTAGACTCTTTTTTTTCTTCAAAATGCTCATCTATCAATTCTTTGAATAAACGTGAATAATTATTAAATTTGTTAACTTCTTCCGGTGACCTAAAAGTACTGTAATATTCTTTTGTAATACATACTAAAGTATCTATATATTCTTGCTTTGTTTTCATTAAATCCACCCCAGTTCCTTCATTTGTTGTTGAATTGCTTTAAATTCATCTATGGTAATGTCATATGGATCACAGTTGTGCTGAGCATAGAATGTGTGTGATAATAACCCAAAGCCAATGCTAATATGATCCTCATCCATATCACAATTTGCTATATAAAGAATTGAATATTCTCTTTCATAATATTCATATCCTAGTGCTTCAAACATCTGTTCTGCCGTCATTTAAATCCACCCCAGTTCTTCTTTATATTTATTCATAGCCTTCTAACACCTCAATTCCTAACTTTTCATATTCTTCTTTAATTAATTCTTTGTAATCTTCATAATATTCATCAGAACTACAAGCGTCTTTAGCGGAATAATAAGTAGTTTCTTCAATATCTTGATTTCTAATCCACATGCCTAGTACCCCTTCGCTAATCTTTCTTTATTGATCTCATTCTTGCGAATATATTCTTTATAAATTTCTTCAATCGAATATCCTAAATGCAATCCTAATGCGATTACGTAAGCTAATACGTTATCATCTCGTGTTAAACTGATTACGCAGCTAAACGCATATGCTTGACCAAAACCTAAATCCGTTTTCAACTTGTTATAATTCCACTTAATGTCCTCGTCTTGATAACATCCTGTACCAAACTTGATTTCGTACATCAATGCAAAGTGAACAACATCAATGTATTCTTCAAACACTTTGGCTTCGTCCTTAGGCTCTTGCGTGAACTTCCACCAACACCAATCAGCTTTCTGAGCGTGCATCAATTCTCCTAATTCATCAAACAATGCACTTTCTAATTGGCTTTTAGAAACATAGTCTACATTATGTTTCTTAAATACTTCCGCATCATATGCTTTCTGTCTTTCAAGCATATCTTTAATCAATTCTGTACTTGTCATTTGGTTCTCCTTTTATAACACAACGTTTTCAATCAATGCTCTTTTTTCAAGAACTGATAAATACAATCCAATGTATTTTTGTTGCTCTCTTAACAACTCAAGTGGGCAATCATGTTTTGTTACTTCTTTGCCTAACATTTCTTCAACTTCAATTTTGTTACAGAAATTCTTCAATTTCTCATATCTGATTTTTACTTGATGATATTCTGCAATAAATCTTTCTTTGTAATCCTCAGAGTTCATTAACTCTACTGTTTCTTTTAATTCCATGTTGTTTTCCTCTTTTTTTTCTTTGATTTTTCTAATCTCAATTGATGCTGGGTAAATTTGCAAAGCTTTTTGCTTAATTTCAAAAGATTTTTGATTTCTAATCTTGTTCCAAACTTCTTTTTCTGAATCAGCTTCTACGATTTCCGATAATTGAGCGAATATATTCGATTTAAATAAATATTTTGCCATGTTTTTACTCCTTTAAAACAATCTGTTTTCCTTGTTACTTGAATCTGTTTGATTCAGTATTATTTTTCTGAATATACTTTCGAATATTGGTACAGGAATTGAATTACCAGCTTGCTTGTACGTGGCAATCCAAATTCTCTTGCATTTAATATCTCAAATGAATTTGTATATCCCATTCTTTCCATTTCTTTCAAATAACGATTGAAGTTATGAATCATATGTTTTGATAAAACGTTTTTCACATTTTCCCAAATCACATATCTAGGCTTCCAAACACCCATTTGTTGAATGATGTGTATTGTCTCCCACATCAACATATTCCCCAATGTATAGACTTCCTTCAATTACATACAGATTCATAATGTTTTCCTTTTTTGCCCCTAGAAAATCTTTACTGGGTTTCTTAAAAGCTAATTTTCCGTCTTTTGTACAGTATTTGTATTTGTTATCACCCTCACACTTTTGAACACTGTACATAAGTTCATCATCATACCTTTTCGCAATCATTTAGAATGGCATCCCTTCCCCTAAATCATCATTTGCTGGATATGATTGGTAATTTACTTGATTTGTAAATGGTACTGTTTGAGGTTGCTGCATTTGTTGTTGCGTTTGTTGATAAGCTTGTGTTTGTGGCATTGTCGCATTGTTTAAAGCCAATTCTACGTCCATTACGTACACGCTAGTCTTATACACCTTCTGATTGTCTTTGTTCGTGTATGAGCTTTTCTGAAGCTTTCCATCAACTGCAATGTGTTGTCCTCTAAATCCATATTGATTAATATGTTCTGCATTTTCTCCCCAAGCGATGCAGTCAAAGAAAGATTTAAACTCTTGTCCGTTCTTTCCTTTTTCCTTTACTTCAATCGAAAAGTTGCAAAGGCTTTGCCCTGCTGCAGTTTTCTTTAAAACAATATCGCTACCGATTTCGCCTGATAAAATTACTCTGTTCATTTCTTTTCAACTCCTTTATACAAATTCAACACCTATTGAATTAGGTCTGATTCCTTCTATCATCTGATACATATGTGATTTAGAAATGAAATTCTTTCTAGCACACTCGGCAATTGAGCTATAGACTGTATCGCCTATTCTCACTTTCTTCTTGTTTCTCAACCCCTGAATCTGAGCTAGTTTGATAACTCTTAGGTTTTCAATTTTCATTTCTCCGTCCCAAACGATAGAATCATTCTTTTCTATTTCCCCGACAAAAGCTTTGTAGGCTTCAAATAATACATTCAAGTATCGTTTTCCTTCTTTAAAGTTCACTACAACTCTGTAAATTGATTCCGTTTCCTTTTTAGCTTTCATTTCCCTTTGTTTTCCTTTTAGATCAACAGAAACAACTCTTAAATAACTTGTAATGTAATATCTGATTCCTGTTTTACTTTCGCCGATTAGTTGGAATTGTTCAGCATCTTCACTTGTTACTTTTCTTCTTTCTTCCTCATCCGTTTCAACAGGAAGAAGAATACATCCTTTGTAGGTTTCCTCGTTTCTCAACATCTTATGGAATTGAGCGTTTGTAATGCCCAATTCCTTCATTACGTCTTTAGTGTTTACGATTCCACGTACAACTGATATATCGTTTTTATCCAACATATAATAATTCACTTTCCACACATCCCTTTCTTATCCGTTCATCAAATCTCCCAACATTTTCATGCCTTCCTCCTTTTTTGGAGGTGCAGGCAATTGATCGTGTTGTTGATACATTTCCAAACTGATTTGTCCTGAATTTAATAACTGTACTTCTTCTTCACAAACCTCTTTATAAGCTTGTAAAAATCTGTCTCGGTAATATTGCAAGTCTTTTTTATTGCTCCACGCAATATCTCTTAACAAATAGCTCCCTCCGAGCGCTTTCTGAATGTTTCTAGGCAGTTTATCGTAGTTGACCTTACTGGTATGAGGGTCACACTTAGCGTTCCTTAAAACGATTTCCCAAGCCTCTCCAGCTTCCTTTGTTTTTCCAATAGCAGTTTTACTGATTCTTGTTTTTACTTGTGCTACATTTGGAGCAAACTCTCTTGTATCACTTTGAATGATTTGATTAACTGCATTTGCTACAGTTAAATATTCATAATTCTTAAAAGACACTTGCCAAAGTTTTAAATAAGCTTGCGTATCTTCCTGAGTCATGTTTTTGTAACTCATTGGGTAATTGATTCTTAGCACCTGTAAGATTCTTTCAGTTTCTTCTAATGTCAAAATGCATACCCCATTTCTTTTCTTGTCAATTGTCTTTGACCGTTGTTGTTATTCTGCAACTTGTAGAATGTTGACCAGCTATGTACAATGCTCTGATTTACAATAGCAATCTTGGTAACATCATCTAATGCTAATTCATTTAATTTATTTAAAGACAACTTCATAGCTCTAGCAGTCAAAGGCTTTCTTGCTTTATTTCTCATTTCAACAAAACCATGCAATGCATCTTGCAAATCTTTGTTTTCTGTATACTCTGCAATAACAGAATTAACACTTTCTTTTTTGTTATTTTTTTCTTTATATTCATTAGTATTTAATCTATTAGTACTTAATTCTTTAGTATTTTGTTTATTAGTATTTATTTGTGGTTGATTTTCCGTGCACCGATTTTCCGTACATTGAATATCCGTGCACCGATTTTCCGTACACGGTAATTTGTCATACGGTTTCTCGTAAATATCGTAGACATAATCAAATCTTCCTGTTTCGTCTTGAACTCTTGTACGTTTTAAATACTTATGTTCTTCAAGTTCTTTAAGTGCGGATTGAACCGCTGCTTTATTTTCCTTAACAATCGTAACTAATCCATTTACTGAGTAATCCCAATTACTAGGTAAAGAAAGCATCAAACCAAGAAGTCCTTTTGCTTTTAGTGAGATTTCTTTATCTTGAAAGTGATAATTGCTCATCACTGTAAAGCCTTTAGTGTTATTTACTCTAATTACTGACATACCATTCTCCTTTAATGTAATGTAATTCCATGATAATTAGGCATTTTTCCTTCTAGATAAAGTTTGTAATCGTACCAAATATTCATTTCTTCTAGCACTTTCATAAACTTTAGTAGATTTTTGAAAGCGAAGTTTTGATAGTTCGAAATATTGCCTATAGGTTTTACATCAAATTCAAATAATCTTGATGTGCCTTTTCCTTCCGTCAACATTTGCACGTTTACTAAACATTCGTGATATACTTCATGAAGTTCTTTTGGAACTATCATCAAGTTTTCTATATCATTGTTTGAATGATCTAAGTCAATATGGTGAATATGATAATCTTTGCTAAAACTTAATCCGTAATATCGTTTGAATTTTTCACGATAATCTTTTAGTTCCAATGCATCTTTCACACTTCACACCTCCTAACATTCTGTTCCTATGTACTTTGTATGAAACACATAAGCGATACACATAGCACTCCAAATGTCCGCTTTAAATCCGTAGAAATATCCAGGCTCTTTCTTTGTTCCTTTTCCTTTGTTTGGAGTATCTTTAGCGAACAAATCAATCAGAGCTTGTCTAATAGTTGCGTCTGTCGCTTTCATAGAGTGGCATAGAGTCATTTTTTCTTCACTTCGGTATATTAATGTGGGTTCTATGTCGAAACCCTCAAATTGTTCTAATAAACGCCCTATGAAGTAACAAGTTTCAAATGTTGTTTGACCTACAGGCATACCGAAACTTTGTATTCCTTCAATCGCTACATAGTCAATTGGATAATTCTCTGCTTTCCAATTTGAGATTTTATCTTGCAATTCTTTGTTAGGAATTTTCCCTTTATCTACAACTGCCGATAAATCATTCTCAACTACAACAAATGCACTGTATTCATTTGCTGGGTCAATGCCTAAAATCATCTTACGCACCTCCAATCTCAAACTTAGTAGCATCAAGTTTTTTCTTTTCTGAGTTCATCTTTGCTTCAATACTTTCGTAAGCAGTTTTGAAACGTTTTAAATCAGAATCAACTTTTGCAAACTTAGTTCTTTCCTCAGAAACTTTTTGACCTGCTAAAGCTTCAAAGTATTTAATACTAGGTGCTTTTCCATCATGCTCACGTTCCCAAGTACTACGTGCAACATAAATCTCTTGATTTGTTTTGTTTTCAATGTCTGCTTTCAAAATGTTTGAGCTTTCCTGTAATCTAGCAATCATTTCACCAATTAAGAACATTTGATTTGCGAGGTTTTCAATGTTCAATGCCATTTCCATTACTGTTTCTGCATCTGAAATATAAGCATCAACTAAGATTCCTAATTGTTCTTGGATTTCTTCATCTTTCCAATGCTTGATTTTGAATGGATTGTATTTAAATAACAGTTCATTTTGGCTTAGCATTATATTTCACCTCTGATTCATCAATATGTCCGTAGATACGTTCTAGGTACTTAATTGCAATATCTCTCAATTTCTTTCCTTTAGGACTTTCTGAGTCCATGATTCTATGACAACGTTGGCAAGCACAGACTAGGTTTTTTTCACAACCTAGTCCGCCATTGCTTCTTGAAAGAATCGTGTGTGCTAATTCAATGCGATATGTACTTCCACAAAATATGCACATTTGATCTCTTTCTTTTACCAACTTTCTAGTTTTTAAATCTATATCTGTAGCTTGGCTACGTTTTGACTTATACAAGACTTACTCCTTCTGGTTGTAACTCTTGTGGCTCTTCGGGTTGCGAATATGTTTGTGGTTGAACAGGTGCTTGTTCAATTGGTTGTGTAGGTTGTTGAATTGGAGTTTCATCCAATTTCATATCCACATTCATTTCTTCCTCTGAATACATCTGTTGGAAATCGTTAGGGAATGTTTCTCTCAATGCTTGAGTGATGGCGACTTTACGAATCATTGTTGCAGCTTTTGTACTCCATTGTGAGTTAAGCTTTCCGTCCTTAGTTCTTCCTGCGTATTCTTCAAATGAGACTTCAATGTGAGTTGGATGAGATACATTCTTTCTAAACACATCTGCCCATCCACCTACAACTTCTTCACGATCTTTCAAGTAGAAAGCACCTTTTCGGTAAGTTAACTCACCACTTTCGTTATTAATTACGATAATTCCTGCATCTAAACCATCAAACTCTGAATTTCTTTCGGCACGTTTCAAGAAAACATCTTTTGAAACTACCATTTGAGCTGGTGTAGTGCTTCCATACTTGATTAAGTAGCAGTCTTTAATGAATGGATTCAAGCCTTGCGATTTACACAAATTAATGAAATACACAACTTCTTGGTCTGTAATTTGACCATTTCCATTTACTAAGTAATTTCTTACGATAGCTGGAGATAATTTAACTTTTTCTCCGTTGGCAGAAAATTCTACCAATTGATTGTCATTCTTTTTTGCAATATTGTTCTGTAACATTTAACATTCTCCTTTTTCTACAATTGTCACTTTTACGTTATTTTCACGCATGAACTGATTTAAAATTGGATTAAACGCTTGTAATTTGCTCATAGGGCCTTCAAATCTAAATACACAATATCTTCTTGGTTCTGTCTGATTTTGAGCCTGAGGAGTTTCAAATGGAGCTTGTTTAGGAACTACATTTTCTCTTTCCATTTGTGCTTGTTTAGATTGTTCAATTTGAGCATTCACTTTAGCTTGAAGTTTTGCTTTGACTTCCTTAATTTCATTGATTCTCTCGGTAGCTTTACTTAAATCCAAAGTCTTACAGAATAATTGGATAACTTGTTCTGCCTGTAATTCATCCTCAGGTAAAGAAGCTTCAATGAATGATAATTGTTCTTCGGCTTTCAAGAACTTGTTATTCAACGATTCTTCAATTTCTTTAGGTTTAACAGACTTATTCAAATATCTTTCTTCAAAAACCAGTTCAAATGGATATTTGTTGTTAGTCATGTTTGCCCATAGCTCTTTGATTTGATTACGCTTTAATTCTTTTTCTGCGTTATCAATATCATTTATTCCATCACCCAATTTATCGGATGCTGCTTTGATAGTCTTTTCGACTTGCATAATGTCTTTCTTATCTTGAATCCACTGAGCAAAGACATCATTTTCAACTTGCTTACGCTTATCAGATACAAGCTTTACCAAATTGTTTAAAGCAGCTCTATCTGTTTTAGCCTTCTTGTAGTTGCCTTCATCTACTACATAGTTGTAGTGCTTTAAGCCTTCTTGAATATCAGGTAATAATTCACTAGCATTTGTGTACACTTTTCCATTTTGTGCACGTACCTCTAAATTAAATTCCATATTTCCATCTCCTCTTTTTCTATATAGACAATGGGATAGGCGGTTCTACATCATTAACAAAGTACATATCCCACTTTTCTAACATGTTTTCTTTTAGTTCATTCATACTATCTAGTGCTTCTTCTTTTCTGTATGAACGCTCTATTATCCATGCTTTGCCATTTAAAAATCTTAGTTCTGCACAATAAATAACAAAGTCGAAATCCGTAACGATCAATCCCTCTAAAGTTTGGCAATAGTAGTTATTAGGAACTGCTTTCTCCCCATTTGTTCCCCACTTATCTAAACTCTGTTGATTCATTATCTTAGATGTTTTAATTTCTAGAATTCCTCTTTCTCCTGTTTCCTTGTTGTAAATCAATCCATCAGGACTGTATCTCAAGAACTCATGTTCTTTAGAAACCAATGTAACGTTATCCACGTATTGCACATCTAACTCAGGATGTTTGGCTTGAAATAACGTTCTTAAACAAGGCTCTGCAGTATTGCCATACTCGATAGCATCATTTGTGATTTGTTGTGATCCAAACTTCTTGTCATGCCACAACTGATTAAGCGTTTTCCATGGGTTTAAATTCATGAAGCACGCTGCATCAGACCCTCCGATTCCACGTCCACGCTTTTTTAACCATTCTTCATGACTTCCATACTTTTCAACACTAAACTTTTCAGTGTCTTGATACAGATTCATTTTTCACCTCTCCTTTTAATACGTACTTGGCATATGATGTTTTATCTCCAAACCGATTTTTTGAAGTCTCGATCTGCGTTTCAATGTCATATCCCAAATCTCTTAAATCCCAAATTCTTGCACCTAAACGAGTGATTCCATATTCTCTGATAGCTTCTAAAGGAGTGATAGAACCATATTCCTTTAGGTGCTTTATGACTCTTTCTGTTTGAGTCATTTTACAAACCTCTTATGTACCAATTAGCTATCACAATGAAAGCTAGAGAAACTAAGAAACAGATTAACGAGCAAATGTAATTGAATTTAGCAGCTCGATTAACCATGTGCGTTTGTTTTTGACTTCTAACGAGCATTGAATACTGAGTTTCGTACTCGTTATTAGCAAAAGAAGGAAGCGTGATACAATCACCCAATTCAACTGCTTTTTTCTTTGATTTAGAACCAGGCTTCTTCGTCTCTTTCTGCTTTGCAGAAGTCGTAGCAGTAGTCTTCGTAACTGTACTCATCTTGTTCTTCCTCCTCATCTTCATCAATGTATCTGTTGTCATCTAACTCTCTTAAATCATCTACATTCATCATGTTGTTCACACCTTTCTTTGAACTCAGGAAACATCCTGATAAATAACTTTGTTGGAACTTTCTTTGTATCTATCACTTTGGATAGATTGGACTTTTTGTAAGCCTCCGATTCGCATATGAGATTCAACATCTTGTATGCGGTTTTCTTAGAAACACCAAGTTCCATGATGTCTCTATAGCCAAGCAACACTTTCATTCCTTTACACATCTTTTCCCTACTTCAAATCCACACATATAAATGGTTTGAAGCATTGAAGATACGTTTACTAAATCTTCCTTAGAACATCCGTTCTTAATTAGCACATCAAAAACTTTTCCTTCCCAATGCACTGAGTCTTGGAATAATCTAATTGAATCTAATCTGTCACTTTCTAATCTTTCACTTGGTTCTGCCATTTTATTCACCCTTTCTTATCGTTTTAGGCCAATTCTTTTTTGAACATATTTATGAAGTAGATTTGACCTCTGCCTGTCACTTTTGTAGTTCTCGTGATTCTTGTTGAACCATCAGGATTGCTTATTGTTCGTTCTTTAACTTCAAACAATCCTTTTTCCATTGCCATTTGAGTTGGCATATTTTTTGAAGTACCTTTCTTAATCAAATATCCGTCATTTCTCATTCTTTCAAATAATCGTTTTTGACCAATATCTGTGCCATTCTGTTTGATCAATTTAGCTAAGTCACCAATTAGAATTGAAGTATCGCTAGTTGCAACTGCATCTGCAAAGATAGCTTTCGGTTTCATTTCTTCATTTTCAATTTGAAGATTAGCAATTGTTTTATGTGCAATGTCTAATGCACGTGCCATAACTTTTTCAGGACTATTCCATGCCTTCTCTAATTCGATTAGTTTTCTACGAATTTCTTTTCCTTTTTCATTGCGTTGGAGCATTGCAATTTCTTTTGCCATATCAAGTGTGATTCGGTAGTCTTGTAATTCTCTCATTGCTCCGTTATTAACAACCGTACAATTTTGTACACTTGTAAAATCGACGTTTTCTTCAAATCCGTATTCTGACATTTGCTCAAACCATCTAGAGAATCTTCCTGCAATGTTTAATTCTTTGTACAACTCTCTAGCCGATAAAGTTAATTTGTCACCATTTGTAGTTACGTTAAATAATTCGTTCATTTTATTCACCCCTCATAAGTACTCTTATAGTGTACTTTGATTTTAAAAAAATAAGCTAGATAGCTTTTGCAACTTCGATTTTTACAACATCAATTGAAATCTTAGCTAATTCACATATTCTTTTTACTTCATCAAAGTAGAAACGTCTTTTTCCAATTTCTTTGTTAGTATAACTAACAGGAGAAATCCCAAGATATTTAGCCATTTGTTTCTGAGTCATGTTCAATCCGACTCGGATTTGTTTAATAGTCATTTTCTCCATCCTTAACCTCCTCCGTACACTATTAGTTAACTTACACTCATATAGTACTCTGTTAGTGTACTTTAGTCAATAACTTTTTTTATTTTTTTTATAATTATGTTATCTTTCAGTGTACTTTATGATATATTTTATATAGGTATTTAATTTAGTGCTTATAATTATAATGTATAGATGAAAGAGGTGAGGACATGAACAAATTTGAATACCAAGGACAAGCATTAAAGGAATTGAGAAACAAGGCTAATTACACAATGTTAGAAGTAGCGGAAAGAAGGGGCAAAACAAAATCATGGCTTTCAGAAATTGAAAATGGTAGAAAAAATGTCTACTTTGAAGATGCTAAATGGCTGTGTAATTTGTATGGTGTCTCACTACAACACTTAGCCGATTTAATAGATCAATATCAAAAATAATAAACGATAGAGGATGATATAAATAATTTGCATTGTTTTGGTAGCACAAAACGTCCGCAACGAAACATGATAAACTTTAAGTGCCTGTAAATAGGCAACTGTATTTTCATCTCTCTCTATTTCATGGAAGGCACACTCGCTAAAGAGTGTGTTTTTCTTTTTACAAACAAAAAAAGCACTAGAAATTAATCTAGTGCTTTATCTTTATCCATTAATTTAGCAATTCCTTTATCGGCTTGAGGGAGCCAATGGGCATAAACACTCAATACAGTGCTTAGATTGTCTCCTAAGCGTTTTGCAACGTCATACAAGCTAAAATGTGAGCTTCCATCTCTTACCATATTGCCAATCATATACGAAGCACATGAGTGTCTTAAATCGTGTATACGAATGATAGGTATTTGTTCTTCGTTGTTCTCGTTTGCAAGTTTAATAGCTTCTCTCATCCTCGTTCTAACTGTCGTATTGCATACGGGTATATCTATCCCGAATACAAATGATATTTATAAGTTTCTAGCTCTTTATTTTCCTTTATTTTTTATTCATCTAGTTTACTTTATGTTCTCATATTTTCTCGTTTTTGACCACATTTTATTTAATTGAACCTAAAAAAATATTCCATGTTTTATGCCACGCACTTTATGCCATTATGCCAAAAACATATTATTGTTTCCTTTCCTTATAATATATAAACAAAAAAGTCTCCCGCTTGGTAAGGAGACTCTTTTGCATAAGTTTTAGTTATCTTAGAAAGGGTGTGTTCATCCATGAAGAACACATCAATAATATAGCATATAATTTTCAAGATTTGTTAAAAAAACAAAAACCATACCTGATGTGGATGAGGTATGGAATCGTTTTGGTGACAGTATCTAAAAAGGGGAGCTTTTAGCAATTGTCACATTTTGTAGTTGTTTGCTAGTGCCACAAAGAGAAATGTTAAGATTCAATTGCACGTCTGCAATTTGCACTACACCAAAGAGAGCTTAGGCCTTTATCACTCTACTTTTCCTAGCAACATGATTATATCATATCAGTATTAATTTTATAGAAAAAAGACCACCTTTCAAGTACTTCTAGAATGTACTCTATTCAGTGGCAGAAAAAAGCGGGTTATTTTCTTTGTAGTCGACTTGCATAAAAATAATATCAATCAGTCACGCTTGGTATGACTATAGACTGATACTAATAAATCCATATGTCTAACTTGGATTTGTACATCAAGCTAACATGGTTCACTTAGAATTTCTCATGTTTTGGCCTTTGTTAGTATAACATATCAAAAACTGCCACACAATTAAATGCGTAGCAGTTTCGTTTCTCCTTATACCTAATAAATGGTATACGAGATAAAAAGAATATGATCGTATTCCCCTAAGCATAGATATTATACCATGTTATGGTATTGGTCGCATTGTGCACTTTACTAATCTATGTGCATATATTTTAGCATAGAAAGCAAAGACCGTACAGACATCATACGGTCTAAGGTACTCCTTCTACACTAGTAGACGAGCTATGTGCCATTTTTTTAATTATGACACTTTTATTGATATTTAATTGTAATTTTTGCACATTTTGTACAATTTTGACACTTATATGTGTTATTTTTATACTTTACGCAATTTCTGTTAATGGTGTTGGGTCAACCCAAATACCGCCAATTTTAACAATATTCTTTTGAACATTAACCGCATCTACACGAATTCTTGTAACATAAACGACTGCATTTGTGGTGTGCAATACATTGTCATTATATCCATCTGAGTTTGGCACTTTGTCTACCATACGAATTGGAAACCAACCGCCTAATTGAGATAAGTAGCAGCATAAATCATCACCAATCTTCTTTAAGCCTTGACTGCCGATTTTCATATGTACAGATGTAACATAGCTTCCTGCATGCAAGATTTGGTCGATAGCTTCACTACTTGATTGCGTCGTTCCTACTGGTGTATGAGGGTCTGTATCGATACCTGCATCATTTGTCCATCCAATAGCTACCCCATTACGATCAACACGATATGGATATTTAGCACCTTTGATTGCACGTCCGATTGTTCCACTCCAATCTCCTTTTAAGATTTTAGAAGTTCCGTAGCAGTTAACGCTTAATGTATTTGTGCAGATAGGTGTGCCGACTGAATACTTCTCACCACTTGGAGTACTTGGAGTACTAGGAGCGCTTGGTGCTACAGTCTGACCATCTAATCTAGCATTTACTTCTTGTGCTAATTGAGGCATTCTATCGTGTAGGAAAGGACCTGGGCAACTTGTACTTGCAAACATTCTATGCTCTGTCAAACTTCCATTTGCGTTTCCTGTGTAATTTAATCTAAATCCGTATCTCTTACAAATATCAACACATAAATTTACCAATGCATTCCATGCTTTAGTTGAGATAGTCCAATTAGGCGCACACGTTTCATTTGCAACTTCAATTGTAATTGATTGGCAATCGTTGTAATAGTTCGAACTTGTCCATGCTCTGTTTTCTTCGTCTACATTCGAAACAATCGTACCGTCTGAACCAATGCAATAGTTTGCACTAGCCATTCTTCCGCTTACTTGGAATGATTGAGCGCATCTTTCGGCACTCCACTGACACGCCATATGATGAGGTGTGATTTTACATACTTTATAGCCACCACGTCCTCGCATATAGTTATCTGCACTAGCAGGAATATATTTATTTGTTAAGCTTGAATATGACATTCTTCTTCACCTTCTTCTTTTCCATTTGATAACTCAGATTGAGCTTCTTCTGATAATTCTTCAAATTTTACTTCTTTTTCTTCCATGAATTATACCTCCTAATTTTTTTCGACTAAAAAGTCCTGAATTTCCTTTCGTGTAGCCTTTAGGCTTTCTTTATCATCTTCTGATAGCATTCCATCGAGGATGGCCATGTTCGCCTTTAACATCAGATCGCCTCGCTTCTTATCCTCTTCCAACCGGTCATCATGATCTGATAGGATGTGAGTATGTTCTTCTAGCTTTTTGTTGATTCCTTCTTGATTCAACGTAATCTTTTCCAATGAGTTCAATCGCTCGTTATCCTTATGTAATAACTCATCATGTCTTTTGACTGTAGCCTTTAAATCATCGCTCGGCTTTTTCAATTCTTTAATAATCTTCACAACTCCCCAAACGGATGCTATGAAGCCACAAATCCATACAATCTGCTGGCTTGTAATCGTAAAATTCATACAAACCACCTACTTTATTTTTCTTCTGTTTGGCCTTCAATGAAACGTGTAAATGCCTGATGAAGTCCGGTAGATGCCAATCCCATCACCGCTCCATATACGGCACTTTCAATCGAAAGGCCTGATACCGCTAGATTTAATGTCATTCCAATTAAAGCAAGCACTGTTGGAATATATTTATTAGGAAAACTTGTAAATGATGTTTTTAAAATATATCCGACAACTAAGCACGCTACCAAAACAACTAAAACAAAATAATTTGTAACTTGTGTAAAATCTAAATTCATATTGATCCTCCTATTAGACTTATTAAAAAAGAGCCTATTTCTAGACTCCGCAATATCTATAATTTAGTTACGTTTAACATCACATAACCATCTTTGAAACCATCGTTAGTTGTGATGCTACGAATTTGTGTCATTCTAAACAAACCTGTATCAGTTTCTTTTCCTTCATCTAAAGAAACTTGTTTGAATAACACGTAATCTTGTTCATTGATTTGTTTATCTGTCAAATCAAGAATAATAAAGTCATGTTCCGTAAAGAAATTCCATAACTTTGTATTTAAATTGATTTCATGAACTTTAGTCATATAAAATCCTCCTATTAATATAAAAAAAGCGAGGTAAACAAAAATGCTATATTCTGACAAATTACATTCTTGGCTTCAAGAAAAGAAAATCTATCTAAAATACAGCACTTACACAAATTATTGTAATGTGATCCACAATCACATACTGCCATCACTTGGCAGTTATCAAATCGAGGAACTGAACAATGATATTCTCCAGGAAATGATTCTTCAAAAGCTTGAAAGCGGATGTGACTATAAATCACTGAGTGAATTGTTAGGTCACTCCAATGTGTCAATTACAATGAACATCTACGTACATCCACAAATGGAATTGAAACGTAAATGCGTAGAATTGCTTTGTGACTACTACAAGTAAATGTATGTCTTTTACGTCTAATTCTACTGGTGGAGAATACTACCATACATTATCATTTTCTGAAATGCCTGCTCATGGACACGAAGTTGGTATATGGAATTCATCTGGGTCTTTAAAGACTGATCCGTGGGAATTTATGACTATTTACGGTTCGCATCATTCTGATGATCAAAGTCACAATGTAAACAGTGTTCATACTAACGCATCGGGTAGTGGAACTCCACACGCAAATATTCAACCATATTTAGTTGTTTTCTTTTGGCGGAGAATTAATTAAGCGATTCTCTTCCAAAAATATGTTGTAACGTATGGTTGGATATTGTTATGGTGTTGATTACCACCTGCTGGCATGCCATTTTGAAGCCATCCTCCATTACTGTATACTGTGCCAATGTCCATTGCAACAAACCAGTTTTCGATACCAGTATCTTCTGAACCATCCCATTTTGAATGAATATCATGATAATGACTTGGCATTTCTGCTTGCGTTAACCTGTGGGTGTATTCTCCACCTGTTGCTCCGGTTGTAAAGGACATACATAAACATTACTTCGTTCTTCGCCAGAAATAAGTAACGATATAAGGTTGAACATTGTTGTGATGTACGTTATCTCCCGCCCAACCCGTATATGTGAAAGCCGATGCAGATGTAGCATGAACTTCTTGCTGCGGAGCAACATAGTTTTTGGTTGAATGGTCTATCATAACGCCATACCAATCTGTTGTTTGTACAGGCCACTCAGGGTATCCTTTAACCATCAATGATTCACTATGATGATGTTTTGGTATTTCAATTTCTAGCAGTTTGTGCTTGTATTCACCACCGCTCGAATCAGTAGCAAAGGACATACTTGTACTACCATCATTTCCAGTACCTTCACCTACCAAAGTTCTACCTTGTCCAAAACGTTCCCAAGTACCACCTAAAAAGTTGCCTGGGTTGTTATTGTCATATGTAATATATACCGCACCAACCGGGAATATCTTATTTAAGAACATAGGAGCTACAATATCACCTAATACGGTTAGTGTATCTTTTTGATTAGCATCTTGACCGAAGAACGTTAATGATCTTCCATCTTTACCAAAGTTAATTAACGAGTAAGTAGGTGCTACTGTAAAGATTTGCCATGAGTAGTCATTCATGAATTTATCCTTAACACCGAAGGCTACTTCATAAGAGCTTGTTGCAGATGTAAATAAGTTACCTGCTTTGTAATCTTGTTCGAGTGAGTAGTTGTTATCCCATGAATTTATTTTCGTCCATGAACTAGCCCCACTAGCTCGATATTGGATATAGAATGATGTCGCATTCTTTCCTGTTAAACTAGTAAATCCTACTTTGAAATGCAATAACGCATATGTTCCACTTGCTTCATCTACTACATAACTTGAGTTAGCACGTTTTGCAGTCACATTCGTTAATCTAGGTGAACTATATGCAGATACAGTTATTTTTCCACTGACTTGTGAACTACGACCACGTGAATCATAGATCGTTGTTGTATAGCTAATGCTACCACTACCTTGTACAGTACCAGTTGTAAATGAGCTATTGTTATATGTTTGTCCCTCAAATTCGGTTGATACAGATGTAACAGTTGAACCTTGTGCACCACTATATGTAATTGCAAAATTCAACCTAGATTGTGACTGAACTATCTGCCCAATTCCTGCACATACAGAATTTGCATCCGTTATTTTGATACTATCAATCGAAGGAACTACACCGCTTCTGACTTTGATAGTCGCATTTACCGACTTAGAACCAAAGGAATTTGACCCACTGAATGTTTCTAAGGTAAACGTTGCGATGCCACTGGTTGAGTTAGGTAAGTCTTTTTCCCATTCCGTAGGAATGGTATAAGAAAAGCTAGGGGTTGTTGTACCACTAGCTATCGTTACTAATTCACTTGTTTTACCATTCCATGTTGCGTAGATTTTATGCGTAAAGTTCTTTGAAGCACTCGAACCGTTAATATTAATAGTTTTACCACATTCAATACTAGGACTATCAATAGATATACTTGATGCTCTTGGAATGGTTGTTAATGTCAACGAACCACTACAAGAACCAGTTCGAGGTGCGTAATAACTTGTATTGTCACAACTAAATGATGCACTTACGCTAATTGATTTAGAACCATCTGCATTGTGCGATACTGTTGTATATCCATCTGCGATTCCAACAGTTTGGCCACTACCACACGAAACTGTATGGCTAGCATCGTGTACTGTTGAACCATTCACTACCACTTTATAGTGTTCGCTCAATCCTTGGTGATTATGGTACTGTGTATTTGAACGAATACCAACCCACCAATACACCCGTGATGTGTTGTTTTCAATAGAATAAGAATCTTCCCAACATTTTAAAATAAGAGAGTATTTATCCCATTGACCATTTGTGATTTGTATTCCGCCACTAAATTCTGCCATTCAATCACCCCACTTTCTTAAAGTCTAAAGAGCCATTTGCTCTTGGCACAAATCCAAATGCACCTATTTTTAAAGACTGCGTAAATTGACCATCTGTAATGTACATTGTTTGGTCATTTATGTATGTTACCTTTGCACCATTCTTTTGAATCGACCATTCTTGGTTTGTAATCTTAGTTTTAAATGCACTGTCTGATTTACCTAAAGTCAATGCATCGTTATCAAACGACATATAACTGTTTACGTTGTCTGTGGTTTGTTTCAAACCATCTAATCTTCCATTTACACTGTCAATTTGACAGCTCATCTCATTCTTAGCATCAGTTACTGATTGATTGATTGACCATGTAAAATCCTTCTTTGTTTGAGTAAACTGAGTTGATACAGTATTTTGATAATGCTCAAATGCCGAATTTGATACATAAGTTTCACTAACTTTTGAAGTAATTTCATTTGCTTTAGTCTCAATAGCAGACTGTCGCTCAGTGCGTTCTGTATTTATTGCTTCATCTACATCCTCAGGTGCTGGAGTCCATGCTGTAGGCTTATTACCAAATTCTGCTTTAGGTGAACTAATCCAGCAAATACTCTTTTTCCCGGGACGTGAATTGCATGTAAAGTTAAACTTCACTTCTGTGCTGTCTTCAGCTACGCTAAATGTTGCATAGATATAATTCCATCCAACTTTAAGCTCTGAAGCACTAGGAATGCAGACCGGATATGATCTATTAGGATTAAACCATTGATATTCACCATTATGTGTAAATAGAATTCTGAACTCATATCCATCAAGTTGACCTACAGTTTCTATATAAATCCACATGGATATTGTTATATCTTGTCCAAGAACATCCGCCAAATCCCATGTGGATTTAAGGTCACCAACTACAGTATATTTTTGTGATGTACCCGATGTATTATCGCAAATAAGTTTTAATGTGTTATTACTAAATTTAGTGTACTTATTGTCAACGTATATGTCTTCTTTTTCTTTAACATCTTTAAATGCTGTGTTTCTTAATAAATTCCTACCGCCAATTTGAATTCCTTCAGGAGTAGAACCAACAGAATATGAAGTACTTTGAGTGTTATCACTATAAGTAATTACTGTCCTTGTCCATAAATATGGTTTATCAGCAGTAGTTTTTGGAGGAGTAGATGACCATGTACCAGTCGGAGTTGAAGTACCATTTGACCATATTTGATAAGTTACTGATGTAGACTTAATACCTTTACCATCATTTACTCTAGTTAATGTAATTAAAGCCGTTGCTTTAATTGCCATATCTATCCCTCCAATTGAGCACTAAATGTAGCTTTGTTCGAAATGTCACCAGCACCGATTGTATAAGTCGTACCTGTCGCTACTGCAGTAGTTCCTCCATCTTTATACCACTTAATTGTTCCTAAGATAGATAAAGCAGAGCCAGTCACTTCAACTCCACCTTTATAAACGTGAGCAGTTAAAGTTGTAGCAATGGCAGTGTTTTTGAAGATTGTTCCACCGCTTGAAGTGATTGCCATTGTGATTGCATCCTTACCGTTTGTTCCATTGATTCCATTTGTGCCTTTGTAAGATACAGAATATGATTCAGTAGACTTTCCATCTGAATAATTTACTACTGTCTTTGTCCATAGATATTGACCGTTTGCTATATTAGGAACCGTAGGACTCCAAGCTCCTGTCGGAGGAGTAGTACCGCTTGTGCCTGCTTGATATGTTACAGATGTTGAACTTACAGTAACACTTGTACCGTTTGAACCGTTCGTACCATTTGTACCTTTATAAGAAACTGAGTAGGCTTCTGTTGATTTGCCGTCTGAATAATTTACTACTGTCTTTGTCCATAAGAACTGCCCATTCGGTACACTAGGTACTTCAGTTTTCCATTCTCCAGTTGGCTTAGTAGTACCGCTTGCACCGACCTGGTATGTTACTGATGTAGACCTTACAGTTACACTTGTACCATTTTGTCCTGTCTGCCCTTTAAATGCAATTGAGTAACTGAATGTCTTGTTAATAGTGATATCACCATTTACAACGATAGGGATAGTGATAGTACCACTCTTAGTCAATGCAGATGTTGCAGTGATAGTGATCGTTGGCATTGGTGTCTTACCATCAGAAACCGCTGAAATTCCTGCAGGACATGTAATATTTCCTACCGTACATGGGACCTGCTCACTACCACATAATGCCATTACCTGTGTAGTAGTTGTCTGTGTACCATCAACTGAAGTAGTGGTACCTAAAAATGTATAGTTGTCATTTGTTAATACGACGGAATAACCATCGGTTAAATCGATTACATCAATTTGATTTACAGCCTTAATTGCCATATTTTGTTTCCTCCTAAATATTTAATTCGCAGTTAAATACTGCCTTGAAATTTATATCTTTTGCATTGATTGTGAATAGGAATCCATTGTCGTTCAACCTAGAATCATCTAATGGAATATTCGTAAATTCTTCTTCGCCATGTCTTTTAATCAGCCATTGTAAGTATGCATCCTTCCCAAACACTTCTTTTAATTTAGTCGAATTGTCTATCGTGATGCTTCCAACGTATATCTTAACGATAAATATCGTCGCAACATCACTGTTCTTGAAAGTTGTGCCATTTGTAGATTCAATGCAGAGCATAACTGCGTCTTCACCATCAAGTTCACCACTGTTAACTTTATCTACAATATCTTGAGCTTTATTCAATGCACTCTCTGCATCTTTTTTCGCTTGCGTTGAATTATTTAAGGCATTGTTAGCAGCGTTAGTAATACTTTCACCTTCAGTTTTAGTAATGTAGGTTTCTGATACACTAAGCTTAATTCCATCAGTTGCTACTTTAATCTGAGCATCAGTTTCAGTTTTAGAATAATAGTTGTTGGCAAGATCTTCTTTTACACCATCGACTTTATTACTAGTCTCAGTAATCTTAGTAGCTTGTAATTTAATCGCATCTGCATTTTGCTCGATTTTAGTTGTATTTGAAGTAACTTTATTCGTTAAATCTGCTAAATCTTTCTGAGCCTGTTCTGCTTTAGCTTTTGCATCATCTGCAACTCCTTGAGCCGTCTTCGCATTGTTGATTGCCGTAGTTGCGTTGCTTTGAGCCTTAGTTGCATCAGACTGAGCTTTCTGTACTGCAGATTCTGCATTAGTTAAACGAGTTTGAGCTTTTGTGATTTCACTCTCAGTCGCATCAACTCTACCGGTTACTGTTTCTAGATTAGCTTTTGCATCCGCTAATTCCTTGTTAGCATTGTCTAAATTTAATTGAGCACTGTCTGCCTTTTGTTTAGCTTCATCTGCTAAAGTTTGAGCACTCTGAGCATTTGTAACTGCTTGATTTGCAGTCGCTTGAGCTTGAGTTGCTTTCTTTGTTGCATCAGCGATATCTAACTGAGCTTGCGTTGTATCTGATTGTAGCTTTTCGATTGAACTAGCTTGAGTAGTGATTGAATCGGCATTTTGTTTAATCTTGGTATTTAAGCTACCTTCAATGCTTGTTAAATCACTCTTAGAAGCATAAGTTTGAGAAACTGTAGTCGATAACTCACCGACTTTCTTTTCAATCTCAGTTGAAACATCTGCATGAATCGTTTTTGATTCGTTTGTTAAATCAACTTTGGTTGCATATGTTTCTTTAACAGTAGCAATTTCACTTGCGTTTGCGTTGGCTTTATCCACTGCATCTTGAATCTGTTGCTTTGAATCAGTGATATCACCTTTAATAGCATCAATCTGTTGTTGAGCTTTACCAGTACTAGTATTTGCTTCTTGTGCTAGTTGCTTAGCTTCACTAGATTGAGTGTTAGCGGTATTAGCTAATTCATTCGCTTTACTTGCTGCCGTTTGAGCTTGCGTTGCTTTATCAATTGCTTCTTTAGATTGATTGTTAGCTTGAGATACTTGAGTATGAATCTCACCGATCTTTGAATCAATCTCATTCCATGTGTTATCGAATATAGCTTTCGTGTACTTGATTTCACTTGGATTTGCATACGTACATTTCCATCTTTTCCATAAAAACTTATCACTTTGATAAACCACATTACCAACAAACCACTCACCGCCGACTAATTCGGTTTGTGATGTTGAATAATAGAACTGTTCCTCGGCACTTATGAACGACTGACCATCTTCACCTTTAATTACAGACCATCGGTATTTTGTTGGGTCCTCTGAACCATATTGCTTACTATCAGAATACTGCCCAATAAATTTACGATTTGAATCCGTTAAACTAAAATCCACACGACCATCTGAACTATTGGCATAGGCAATATGTACATATGCGCTTGTTCCATTCTGACCGTCTTGTAGTCGCATTACAGTGACTTCTGCACTTGCCTTAAGTATTTCTCCGTTCATGGCTTTAAAGCGATATACTGCTTTTTCTACGAAGTCTGAAGCGTTGACTGTGATTGTTTGACTTGTTGATATTTGCTCATCATCTTTATACCAAATAATTGAATACTTAGATGTAATATCAACCCCATCATTCTTTACCAATGCAGTCAAATTAGTTAAATCTGAATCAGTCTTAAACAATACTCCATTTGAAGATACAATTGAACCTTCATAAACTTTTTTCAATTCAATCATCTTGTTCATTTCACTGATCAGAGCCGAACTAATCTGCGATTGCTTTTCTTCAAAGTTATCAAAGATTGTCTTGCACTTCTCGGAATCTGTAAAACAAATTTCTTGTTCTGTTATTCGTGCTTCTAAATACAACGTAGGACTATACTCTGCATCTTCGATTGTGAATGTATCGCCGATATCCGCATCAATATATGCATCTACATCATATGTAACTTTAGGAACACAATTCTTTTTCAATTGAGCTAGTGCTTGACCGTATAATGTCTCAACATTTTCAGTTTCATAAGACCAAATTTGCACTGCGTACATATCATTTGAATTATTCGTAAGTAAAGTTGAAGGAAATCTATCTCTTGCTTGAGGTGCTAGTATATTATTTCCATTAACTTTATACAAAACATTTCCATTCGCATCTTTTACAATACGACCACTAATTGAATTAAGTTGCAATCCATTTGTCCCTGTAGGTCTGATTGCAGTGTATAGCTCAGTAATATCACTTGTTTTAATGATTCCATACACATCGTTTGGATACCTTAATATCGTACTACGCTTGTCGCTTCCCATTCCTTGAACACTGTCAGAATGAGCACGATAAATATTTAATACAACATTCTTCAATGAGTAATCATCGTTTAATTGAGTTACAAACTCTAATTCTGCATCAAACACTGTTGCAATTGAATACAATCGAGCTAGTACAGTATCGCTACCAGTCCACTCATGCGTGATACGTTTATCTGATACTTCATTCTTGCCAATTACGAACGATTTCTCAAATCCATACGCATTTACATATTCTGCAAATGACATAGCCCTAGGAGCTTTATAAGCATCTACATATTCATTCGTTAATTCAAGGCAAAGACCGTAGGCGGTAACAGTTGTTGTGTCACCACCTTTTTCAACATTCATGATTGTTAAATAATAGCCTTTGTTTTTTCTTGTAAAGCTAAGCTTATTTCCTTCAACTAAAAAGACTGCATCATCATGTGCAGTCAATGTAGTGAATTCAAATGTATATGCTGAGCCTTTCAAATATGTATGCAATGTTTCATCAAAGTAATGCATTGCGCTAGGTACTGTATTGTCTAAAAAAGCTAGAACCTTATCGTAAGGAGTTAATATTGCTATTCTTATTTGTTCCATTATAACCATGCCTCCCTAATTCTAGCTTTTATAGTTGGTTTTGATTTTGACCAACTTGAACACGTAAGCTTCACTTCTGTTGTTCCTACTGGAGCTTTAAAATATTTAGTTCCTAATACCTCATCTTGAGGTCTAGCCATTCCATTCACATAAACGTGAGATGATTTTCCGTCAATCGTGATTTTAGTTCCACTTGGATATCTGTTAGGGATATCTCTCCATTTTGATACATTGTTCTTTGTAAAGTTTATTACATCAAACCCCATCATGCCCATCAATTGGTTTCCACCTCTATCACCCCATTGTTTAAATGCAACCTGAATCTTGGTGCACTTCATGTTTACAATCTCTGGAATGTAGTAGTCGTGATATCCTCCCCAGTAGAAGAAGCGAATGTTCCCTCCCTCTTTTAGAATATCGCAATGACCCCAGTCCCAATACCATGGATTTTGCGTGTGTAAATGTGAAGTAGTGTATGAGAACTCTCTTAGCATTTTACCATTCGCCCAAAACTCATAATGTCCTGTATTACCTACTGTATCTGTCTTGTACCAGTTACATCCGCAAATCAATTTATTATCTGCTGTTAAGAAGTTGATACACATTTCACCAGTTTGACCCATCAAACTCGCATAGAATATCAAATGAAAATAACAATAGAAGTTCTGAGATCCACTTGAATCTCCATTTGAATCTGCAGGTATTACCAATGTTCTTAATCCACCACTAGCATTTCCTTTTTTTGCTCCAACCGTTCCAAAACCTAGAAAGTTTTGACCAAACCAACTTTTTTTTGCACAAGTTCCATTAGCACCAAATTGTGGATGCATTACATCTGTTCCACCAGTGTCATCTGCACAATTGTAAAAGTTGTTGATATTGACTAAATGTTCACTCTGTTGATATGATTCAGAATCTAATTCTTCAATCTTCCCATATTGCATGACACCTTCAGTTGATACGATACCAATATATCCGGTTTCAGATGTTGTCTGAACCTCATAATCAATACTTACAGGTACAGTTCCTTCATTGACAATGTTCAATACTCCATTTGTATCAGTAAACTCTTTTTCCGTTGTTGAATATTTGCATGGGTCTGAACAATAAATCTCAATCTCGCCAATCACATAATTCGTACCACCATCAACTTCATCGTTTGAAGTTTTAGTGCCAATGAAATATTTATCAGTTTCATCATTAAAATAAATCTTAACTTGTTCGCCACTTAGCAGAAAATTCATTTTGTTATATGCATCTCTAAATTCTCTGTTAGTAGATGCATTTATCTGATATTTCACTATGATCGTGCGTGGTTTTAAGTATTTTTCTTTCCAAAACGTACCATCAAGGCCTTCAATTTCTTTAGCTTTAAATTCAGAACCAATTAACTCTCTACCACTTACTGTCAAAGTTCTATATCCATTTATTTCATTTTCTAAAAACTTTCCGTTAAAATTCATGGCTTCGCTAGGTAAATTACTACCTAGCACGCCACTTGTATCTGTTGTATCTCTAAATCCATATAGCATTAAACAACACCTGCCAATCTATCTTTGAATTTAGCACTCTTATTTAATTCTTCTTCTGTGTATCTATTGGATGCCTTAGCTAAAGTTCGGCCATCCAAAGTCAATGTTGAATTAAATGTAAAGCTTTGATTTGAATTAAAATCATAAGTCGTTGAATTAACATTACTTACTCCGTCCATTCTAAATCCATAGCCATCAAATGATTGAGCATTAGGAATACTTACGATTGATTCAGTAGCTTTTCGAACCATTCGTGCAGTTTGTTCAATACCAATTGCAAAACCTTCACCGATATAATTACCGATAGCCATGAACACTCTTGAAGGAGAATGAACTTTAGCCGCTGCACGAGTAGCTTTTTCTGCCTCTTGTGCCAATCGTGTAGCAATTGCACTTACTCTTCCTAATGTGCTAGCCATACCATTAGCCAAACCATTACCAATCATTTGACCAACAGTATAAGCACCACTGGAAGCCGATTTTAATGCGCTTGTAATACTTCTAGACATTGAACGAGCAACGCTCACTGATTGAGTTAATCCGCTCTGTAATCCAGTCTTAAATTTAGTACCTAACTGTGTACCTGCTTGCCCACCTTGAATTGCAACCTGTGTTAAAGCAACCCCTAATGCAATTAACGCAGAACTTGCTACAGTTGTTGAACCAACTAATCCACTTGCGCTAGATGCAAATTGAACCATCGCACCACTAGCGCTTGCTAAAGGTCCACTTATAGACTCGATACCACTAAACGAACTAATAACACTCGGCATTACACTAGCTAATCCACTTAGGCTATCTGTATATCCAACCAGCAATCCTAATCCGATTGCTAAATTCATGATTTGAGTACCTGCATCACCAATACCACTTGATGCAGTAGCTATCGCACCTACACCTGTTGCGACTGCTCCTAATGATGCGGCCATATCAAGTAAATTCAGACCTGTAATGATTTGTATTCCTTTTGCTAATTCTTTAAATCCTTTACCTGCATTCAATGCCGATTGACCAATCGAATCAATCACACCTGCTAGTGAATCTAAAATGCCACTTACTGCATCACCGAACGATGTGATCACATCAGATACCGACTCAAATACTTGTGATATTGAATCACCTAACTGTTGAACTAAGTCTTTGACCGATTCAACGATTGGTTGGATATTCTGAACCAATGCAATGAATGCATCACAAATTGATTGAATTGCATCAGATATAGCTTGTACCATATCTGCAATCGCAGGTGCAAATGGAGCAATAGCTTGTACAATCTGTACAATCGCATTGGCTATGATTTGAACTACACTTTCGATAACTGGACCGATTGCATTTACAATATTTGCAATTGCATTACCTACTGATTCGATTACAGTACCAAATGCATCACCAAAGGCCTCAACTAATGGACTTAATTGAGCAAATGCATCACAAATTGTTGGCAATACTGGAGCTAATGCAATTAATGCTTGAGTTACTGCATCAATTGTAGTCGCAATAACTTCACTAAATGCTTTTCCAAGTGATTCTGCAATTGAACTTAAACTATTACCGCTTTCGCCGATTAAAGCAATACCGGCGGCCACCATGAACAATGCTCCACCTAAGGCCAAGATATTTACGGGATTAGCTTTTTTTAACAAATCCCACAAGCCTTGAAAGGTTTGTTTAAAAAGTGAGCCTAATCCTTTTAATCTATCGCTAGTACCTTTTCCAAAGTTCTTATACGAAACTGACAAATCTTTTAAAGTTCGCATAGCACTTGAACTATGTGTTCTCGTAGCCTTAGCTACTCCTTCGACCCCTTCTTCTGCATTTTTTTTGAAAATACCAAAAGGATTAAAACTCTTCAAAAAATTAAAAGCCTTAAATCCACCTACAACTCCTAATACTGAACCTACGATACCACTTAATTGAGCACCATTTAATTTACCAATAAATTTACTTACTGCACTTATAGCTTGTGATACAAATTTGACCACTTGGCCAAATGCTTTACCAAACTTTTCAATCAGTCCTGTATCTTTGAATTGGCTCATTACATTCTTAATTGCACCACCGACATCACTTAGTGCTTGTTTGAATGCTTTGATTGCGCCAGTGTTTTCAAATGCTTTACCAAACCTTTTAACCGTATCGATAACTTTATCGATTCCATTTGTTAATATATTCGCATCAAATCCATCTAATCCATCAATGATTGAACTTAACGCTTTGATTCCAATTTGACTAAGCTTATCATACGCAGGCATTAATTTATTAGCTAAAGTCTCTTTCAAACCGTCCATTGCTTGTCCAACGGACTTGTATTGAGTGGCCATTTTAGTAAATGCTTTACTATTACCTGCTTTTTCAACCGCATTAAAAAAATCTTCAGTTTTAACAGTTCCACTTTGTACCGCACTAACAAGTTCAGAAGTGCTCATACCCATTTCACGAGCAACTGCTGCAATACCTGCAGGAGTTTGTTCTAACATCAACTTAAAATCTTGCCATGCCACCATTGGCTTTGCGGCCATCTGAGTACCTTGTTGCGACAAAGTTTTCATAGCTTGTTGTGGATTTTTTGCAGCGGATGCTAATCCACCAAATCCCTTAACCAATTGCAAACAGTTCTTAGTTCCGACTGCAGCAAATTGTGAATAAGTCTGAGACATATCAGATGCAGAGTAGATAGTCTGTGTAGCATATTGTTGTAACGCTTTCTTTGTTTTGTTGATTTCGCTACTTGACTGACCAAGCATCTGCATATTGCCTTCAAACGTTTTCCATGCAACATTGGATGCAGAAAGTTCTGATATAGTTCCACTAATCGCACTTGTGACTGTATGCATCGCACTAGCACCTACACTAGCAAATGCGCCGAATACCGCACTGTTTTTAAGCTTGCTAAGGAATGAATCACTTTGCTTTGTCACGCTTAATAATATTTTCGATAGATTTTTATCATTAGCGCTCAAGGTGACATTAACTTTATAGTTTTCGCCACTTGCCATTATTCATCGCCTCGCTTTCTTTTCTTAAATTCAATTAATTTTTCAATACGAGACTCTTCTTCTGTTTTGCTTTCGCTTTTTGGATTTAAAATCTTATCCAATTCTTTTTTTGCTTTTTTTCTGTTATAGAACTTTTCAAATTTTGAATAACGCATACGTTGTGATTTTCCTTTGCCAACAGTCGATTGGACTGCCATTTGAAGAAAAGCTCTCCAATGTCGGTCATATTCAACTTCTTCTTCTCTGTCTAAATTAGCTTTAAGCATTAATTTATACTCTGCCAAAGTCACACGATCAACTTGCTCAAATGATGTAAACTTCAAATTTTTAAAGCAAAAAAAAGCTACATCATCATAAATCTCTGTGATGTAGTCTATTTCTTTTTCGTCTTTGCTTTTGTCGCCGTCGTTTCCGTCTGTTCCTCTGCCAATGCGTTCATAATCTGATTCATTAAGTTCTTCGATGCATTGGCTTGTAATAAAAAAGTCTTTACTTGTTCAATCAATGATTCAATATCAGTTGATTCATCTTCTAGATATTCCATTAAGGCCTTTTCAGTAATGCGTGGTTTTTCTGTTTTATTTGAAGTGTATAAAATATCAAACAAATCTTCGATGTGACCATCTAGCATACTAGCTACTACGTATTTAAATCCGCTTGGAATTGCTACTGAAATTGAAGCCATTTCTTTATATCGAGATTGAATCTCTTTCATGAACCCAATACCAAATCTAAATTCATATGTTGTTCCGTTAATTTCTAATTGCATATTCATAAGTTAAGTCTCCTTTTTTGTCTCTTTTCGTTTTTGTTTATGCGCATAAATAAAAAAGGGAGAATTAAATCTCCCTATAGTTTTAGAAAACTATTCTGATTGAGCAGTTGTATCAGTGAATGTATACAACGCTTCATCTAGCATTTCAGTAGGAACGGTTACATCGCCTTCAGCCCCTTTTCCTTCGATTCCGAACGTTAATGACATTTCTGTCCAATCATCTGAAGGTGAGCTCTTTTCAATTTCAGTAACATAAGCTTGGTAATATGTTCCTTTATATTTACCGCTAGAAGATCCTGGCTTAGCTAAATTGATTTCCCATACTTCGACTTTTTCGTTGTTTAACTGTGCTTTTTCAAGCGCTTCGATCATTTTATCATCACTAGCTAATACAGATGTAGAAGTGATTTCAATTTCTGCTTGGCTAGGTGAACGCAATATACCATCTTTAGTCTGTGTTGTATCTGCATCAGTTGATACAGTCTTACCATTTTCTTTTACAAAAGCTAAACGTAACGCTGCACTTTTTTTAGCCTCTTCATTCAATGGTCGATACATATAAATAATCTTGCTGCCATGTACACTTTTCATATTTTATATCCTCCTTAATTAAATGTATTTAAATTTCAAAGTGATTACTCCATGCAAGTACGTTGTACTTGTGGAATTGTCGACTAATATTCTTCTTCCATCACATAAGCACATTACCGAATGATTCTCGATTTTTAGTTGCTTTGCTATACGTAAAATATCGTCCATAATATTCGCTACTTCTTTTCGTTTATCCATGCGATAGTGCCATACATGAACATCTAAATTAAAATATCCATTCTCACAATCTTTAAATTGGCTTGGATTGTCATAAATCGAATACATCTGAATATATGGACAATCTGCATCATCTTCCGCTTGATCTAAATAATATGTGTCATATTTTTTATCAAGTTCTTGTCCTAATAATTCATAAATTGATTCACTTATCATTTTGTCTTCACCAACTTTTTACATTCTTCAATTAGCACTTTTTTTCCTTCATCTTGTGCAGGTCGCATAAACTTTTGAGAAGGTCCATGCTTTTTAGTACCGAACTCGACATACTGAGCATATTCAACACCTTTAGAATTTTTAGCAGGTGCATCAATGATAACTGTTTTACCACCATTTACGTATTTGTGTTGGATACTGTCGTGCAAAGCACCACTATCTTTAGGAACTAAATCCTTTGCTACTTGCTCGGCCTTTTCTCCTGCTTTAGTTACTGCCGATGCTACCTTTTCAACTGCGACTTTCTTTTTAGTTAATGCTTTTTTCATTTCATTCAAGCCATCAATTCGTACTCTCATTTAATCTCCTATCGTCAAACTTAGTTTTGACTTTTTCTAAAGACAATTGAAGACACATAGGCTTTGAATCAAGTAACTCTTGGCATTGGACAACTTTATAAATGCTAGGTTGATCAGGCTCTCTAAAAAAGCCACACTCAACATAATCCGCATCTTGTAGCTCTGATTCAAAAGGAACAACCACAACTTTCGATATTTTAATATCATTGTTATAAGCTCTAAAAAAGCGATTGTATCCAACTGTCTTTTGGCCAAATGGAATGTAACTTGATAAATCTTTCAAAATCCCACCATTACGAATTGATACAGATTTCAAGATGCCATCATTAAAAGTCGTATTACCTTGTGACTGCTTCTTAACTAACATCGCTTGCCCTTCCTAAATCACTAAAGAGAAGAATCTCATCTTTGTAATTAACTTTAAAATCATCAGTTGCATTTGATAAAGCATATAGCACGTAATTCTTTAATAAACTTCTAGAAAATTCATCACTTTGAAAATCTGCAGAAGGACTATACTTCTTCAGATAAGCTAATCCCTCTGCGATTAAATGTTTTAGTTTTTCGTTTGTGGCATCGTCGCACCACTTGTAGCCTAGATCAGTCTTGATTAAGCCTAATAAATATTCATCCATTTAGATGCCACCTTTCTTTTATGGATTAAGCAGCTGCTTTTGTATTTACTTGACCTTCTACTGTAGTAGTTGAATCAACTTTGAAAGCTAACTCTTTTAATCCAGTAATATCTAATACTTGGAATGCGTTGTTATCCTTTGGTTGACCATTACCGTACAACTTAATCTTGTATGTTCTGTTATCGTCCAAGAATGCGAACTCATCAGATGTTTCTAGTTTACCTGCTTGAGCAGTACCGATACCCATCATATATTTCTTATCAATACCCATGATAGCTTTACCAGTTGGACAATATACTGATTGGATGATGTCAATTGGATATGGTGATTTTTCTACCCAGTCACCAGATGGTGTTTGAATACAAATTGCAGGTTTAACTAATCCATAGTAATCATCAGGACTAACTACCATAAATAAACCTGTAACCTTACGAGCTTTTCCGTTACGGCCTTTAGCCATAGCTTTGATTACATCAGCTAATCCTTTTGGTGTCCAATTAACTACTTTTTTAGCAGTCTTAGCAGTGTAAGTAGTTTTACCAGTGTTTGTTGATCCTTTAGATAAATCTGCCATCATTCCGATAGGGCCTTTGTCAGATTCTAAGTTGTTCAATGCTGCATCTTCGATACCATTTGACAATGCATCGTATAACAATGTACGAACAAATCTATCTAAGTAAACTGGGCCTAAATCAAGCATTGATTCTGGAATTGGTACATAAGCACTTACCTTTAATTGGTAAACATCCACTTCTTCAAATGAACCAGAGATTTCAGTAACGATCTTATCAGTCAATTTACCCCATGTAGCTTTGTTATCGCCCGCTACGCCAAACAATAATTTAACTTTTGCAGATGCTACTTGAATGTCTAATTTAGACAACAATGGATGTTCATTTTCGATTTCTGAGAAAATATCCTCGATAACTGTTTCGGGTAATACAGTATCAATGTTGTCAATTGCTTGACGGAAATTGTCAGAGCGCATTGCATCAATAATTTTGTTGTAAAAAACCTTTTCTGCAGAAGTTAACTGACGAGCACCACGTGCTTTTAAAATATTTGAATCATCAACACGTAATGCTTCTTGTAAAATCTGTTCTGCTTTTGAATCTGTTTGATTCTCAATTAAATTGCTTAATGCTTCAAACAAACCATCTGAATTTTTGTCGTTGATAGCTTGCTTTAAAGTTTCTAATAATTCTTCTTTAGTTTTCATTAATTTATCCTCCTATTTTTTTACATTAAAAAAACCAACCATTTTCCTTATTTAAAGGTTCAATAGTTGGCAATTTTTCTAAAGGTTCTTCAACCTTTTGTACCTTTTTTTCATCGGCTTTAACACCTTCTTTTTTCGAAGTGTCTACGCCAATGATTTCATCGCACAATCCTAAATCAAAGCACTCTTGAGCGGTTAAATAACTTTCATTGTCTAACAACTCGTTAAGCTTTTCTTCTGTAAGTTTATCTTTAGCTTTACTTAGGTATGCGATTCTTGATGAGTCCATAATCTTGTCCATTTGGTCGGCTAACTTTCTAAAATCATTAGCATTGCCACATCCATATGTCCAACAATTGTGAATCATCATTTGTGATGTTGGATACATCTTAACAGTATCACCACACATCGCAATTACACTCGCAATTGATGCAGCTAAACCATCAATGATTACATTTACAGTTTTGTCAGAGCCTTTCAAAATGTTATGAATCGTGATTCCTTCAAATACCAATCCACCATTTGAATTAATGTGTAAATTAACTGTATCTACATCTTGATTTTCCTTTAAAAACTGAGTGATTGATTCGGCACTGATGCCTGATGTCTTTCCAGTCCACCAGTCTGTAGACTCACCAATTTCATCGTACAATTCAAGGTCTGCTTCATTTGGCTTAGCTTCATTAACTTGCATTCGCATTTGCATTACCTTCATCTTCGGCATTTGTTTTTCCTCCTTTCTCACTCAATGACTGACCAGTTGAGTCGATACCACTATAATTCTTAGTGATGTAATGCTCGTTCGCCCATTTTTCATCAATTTCTTCTTCACCTAAAATTCGCAAGATGTTATTGATTGAATAGACACCACTACTAATTAATTTATCAACCGAGTTGGCCATATCTAAAGCATCAATATGTTTGATTGCTTGAGTGTTGATTTTCATGTAAGTACCTTTTAAGTACTCATCTTCTGTGTAATGCTTTCCGTTGATTTCGTCTTGAATCAATTTAACAATTGAATCTAAACAGAACGTTAAGAAATCATCCACTGCTTTCGATGTATCTGCTACATCTCCATTACAAATGTTCACTGGAATTAAAAAAGCCTTACAAGTGAGTTCTAACGTATCATCTAATAAGGCCTTAATATCTCGAGTAGTTACTATATTTTTCTTTTCTGTTCCAAACTCATCAAAAGTTAATCCTTCGTATTCAGGCAACAATGCGTTATCTGCTTTCATGAAAGTTTTAACTTGATTGTTTAACAAATCATTAATCTTATTTTCCAAATCTTTATTGGCTTGCATACGTCCTATGTGAGCTTTCATCTTAAATCCATTCGCACGTTTATATGAACTCAATGCGGTTTGAATCAAAGAAGTTTGCAATGCTAAAGTGCCATCTAAATATTCCTTTATCTTCTCATTGCCTAACTTAAAATGCATAACTCTTGACTGTTTGTAATCACTATTCAACGTGATATCACCGATATGAATATCTTTAAACACGTGCTCACCAAATACGATTTTATCATCAACAGTAAACGAATCTGCAATAAACAATTTATCCGCTCTTTGTACAACTAATACTTCATCATCATAATAAAGTTTATGGATAAATTCATTCCAAAACTCTGTACTCGATTGATTGTAATTCGGTTTAACATTCAATAAATAATAAAAGCTATTCTTCTTTTCTTTTTTCTTTTCGTATGTTCTGAACTCACATTTTGAGATCGCTTTTACAATTCGTTGTACACAAATTTCAAAGGCCAATTGACGAGCGGTCAAAGATGCTAACTGTTCTTGTTCTGTCGTAATTGTTGCAGATTTAATCCACATATCTTTTTCATCTGCGAAATCTTTACCGAATCCAAATATTTTTTTCAAAAATCCCATGTTTTCACTCCTTCCTTTTATTTAAAAAGTAAGTACTCCAATATCAAAAGGAATACTACCGATTGCTTGAGGCAACATATCTTCAATTGTCATACTTGCAACCAATGCCATGAAAGGATCTGTCTTTCTTGCTTTTGGCTCGATTTTTCCAATCAAATAGTTACCCATATCCAATTCACCATCAACTGCCATCATTGACTTCTTAGCAGGAACTAATTTTGAATTGTTAGTAGCCCACCTTAAGCAAGGTTGTTCACCCCAAACAAAGAAATGATTCAAAAAGCATCTAACAATGATAGGCACAACTTTCATGATATCCGAATTTCTAACAAGCTTAATATTCTTGTTTTCATAGCTAAAACCAAGCTTATTCAACTCATCTTTCAATATCTCAAATCTGTAACTATCCATCGCAACACCTTCAATGACATAATCATTCATCATTTGACTAAGATATTCAGATACCAACTTAGGTGATATCTCAGGTTCATCAACTAATGTGACATAACATTCATTTGCCCATTCTTTATAAGGGCATTTCAATCTCCACAATTCTGTTGATTGCATACATACCCAAGCGTGATTGATATCATAGCGAATTTCATCTTGTTTAAAATGTAGATTCACTGCCATCCAGTCATTCGTTTTTGAAAAGTCGATACCACAAACACATGACCAACTTTTTAGATCAATCAACTCTTTGTTAGTAGCTTTGATATCATCCCAACTCGCAACTGGCATTGATTCCTTCGTCTGTCTGATATTCATTCGCTTAGTCATAAACGCTGCTAAAGTTTGTGGAGCTTTCAACCACTTGTTATATTCCTTACGCATCTCAACTAATAATGATGGTTTATATCTCAATGATGGATTAGCTTTGCGCCAGTTCAATTCATCATGCACTTCATCCTTGTTATTCAATCTACAAATAAAATAAAAGTGGCCATTATCGTTATGACCATTTTTCAAAACATCTTTTGCATCGTCTAGCATATTGTCTAAAGGCCCATCAGGGACATCGCCATTCGTTGTGAAATATCCAGTTCGTGGATGAGGCTTCTTTCCTAAACCAGTAGTGAACACGTTGATATTGTCATAGTTTTCGTAAGTATGAATCTCATTTAAAAACACTGCACCACTTCTCAAACCATCTTTACCTTTGGCATTGTTGGTGTGGCCTTTGATGTAACCTTTATTCTTGATACCTCTGATTTTTTCACGTGTCCATTTAAAGAACTTTTTAAATTTCTTCGGTTCTTTCTCTAAAGCATCGTGAATATCAAGCACTGGTCTCAAAGCCTGGTCCTCATTAAAAGCACAAATATCAACATCGTAATTCTCGATTGGATTATATGGACTAATCAAACATAAACTCATCCAAGATATCAATCCGTCTTTTCCTGCACCTCGGCCCATAAAAAAAAGGCCGTCATCCCATCTCGGAAGTCCGTCCTCTTCTTTAAATGTACACAAGTAACACCCTATGCAGTATCTTTCCCATTCGTATCCACGGCCAAAGCCTAAATACTTACCTAATCCAATGTAATGCTCATAAAGTTCTAAATCGACAATCAACCTTTCATTCTGAAAGGCCCTCTCAACCATCGACCGCAACTGCCATTGCTCAATACAAAACTCATCTTCATTCGCATCCATTAAATCAAAATACTCTTTACAGAATATTGGTAATGAACTCATAGCTCATCATCTTCATCTTCTTCGTGTAAAGCACCGCCTAACGAAACGATTACCTTAATAAGTGCTTGAGTTGTGTTGTTGGCTTGTTGGCAAGTTTTATTGTACGTAGTCACCGCAGGACTCACATACATATTTTCTCTTCCCTTAACATATTCCTTCGTACAAACAACACCATCTTCTTCAATTTTCTTTTCCAAGCTTGTCAGAATATCAATCTGTGTTTCCAGCCTTTTCAAAGTACTCGCAAACAAGAAATTATCAACATATCCTTGTCGCTCCGCATCTTTTTTAAAATTATCCAAACTTTTCTTTAGATCAATAGACTTGTTCTCTTTTTTCATTCCTGTTCCGTAAACTTCCGGAAGTTTTCCGGCATCTTCAAGAAACCGTTCCGAAAAAACTTCCCGCAGTCTGTCATGGTAGT
>OIWQ01000876.1_pt1 | contig 38173 bp, 37 predicted proteins | sample 1587571 | NCBI WGS metagenome assembly OIWQ01 (sample SAMEA3888910, study PRJEB22519) | human gut metagenome | biome: human gut; feature: human-associated habitat; material: faeces | place: Denmark | collected 2010
CGGCCACATAGCCCAGGTTGCCCACAAAGTTCATGATGGGCTGCATCAGGCCGGAGAGGAACTGGCTCTTCCAGGCGGATTCAAACAGCTTGTCGTTGGCTGCGTTGAAATCCTCCAGCACGGCGGCCTCCCGGTTGAAGGCTTTGATGACGTTGTGGCCGGAGTAGACCTCCTCCACCTGACCGTTCACAACGCCCAGGGTGGCCTGCTGGGCCTTGAAGTATTTCTGGCTGAACCTGACTACCAGCATCACCAGTACCAGAGAGACAGGCAGGATGAGCAGTGCGATCAGGGTCATTTTGGGGCTGATGGACAGCATCATGATCAGCACGCCGATCATGGTGGTAATGCTGGTGATGAGCTGGGTCACGCTCTGGTTCAGGCTCTGGCCCAGGGTGTCCACATCGTTGGTGATGCGGGAGAGCACTTCGCCGACCGTCCGCTTTTCAAAGTAGGCCAGCGGCAGGCGGTTGATCTTCTCGCTGATCTGGCGGCGGAAATCGTAGCAGACCTTCTGGGAAAGGCCGGTCATCAGCCAGCCCTGAATGAAGCTGAATGCTGCGGAGCAGAGGTACATGGCCAGCAGGATGAGCAGGATCTTGCCGATGTAGGCAAAGTCGATGCTGCCGATCCCCCGCAGCTTGGCGATCCAGCCGGTGGCAAGGGCTGTGGTGGCCTTGGCCAGAATTTTGGGGCCTGCGATATTGAAGATAGTGGAAAGGATGGCAAAGACCATCACAACGATGAGGGAGAGCTTATACTGGCGCAATGCGCTGAGGAGCTGCCGCAGAGTGCCCTTGAAATCCTTGGCGCGCTCGGTGGTCTGTTTTCCGGGTCTCGGCATATCACTCATCCTCCTTTCCGGTGTTCAGGTTTTGCAGGTTGAGCTCCTTCTGGCTCAGCTGGCTCCTGGCGATCTCCTGATATTCAGGGCAGGTGGCCATGAGCTGAGCATGAGTGCCCTTGCCCACCAGCCTGCCGTCGTCCAGCACCAGGATCTGATTGGCGTGGAGGACAGTGGAAATGCGCTGTGCCACGATGATCACAGTGGCATTGTCGGTCTCTTCCTTCAGCGCACGGCGCAGGGTGACATCCGTCTTGTAGTCAAGGGCAGAGAAGCTGTCGTCGAACAGATAGATCTTCGGATCCTTGGCAATGGCGCGGGCGATGGAGAGTCGCTGCTTCTGGCCGCCAGATACGTTGGAGCCGCCCTGTGCAATGGGGCTTGCATAGCCCTCGGGCTTTGCGTCGATGAACTCGGTGGCCTGTGCGATGGAAGCCGCCTTCTTCATGCCCGCATCGGTAATCTGCGCACCGCCGAATTTCAGGTTGCTCTCGATGGTGCCGCTGAACAGAACGCCCTTCTGGGGCACATAGCCCAAAAGGCTGTGGAGCTGCTCCTGCGGCATCTCCCGCACATCGATGCCGTCGATGGTCACGCGGCCGCCGGTGACATCATAAAAGCGGGGGATGAGGTTGAGCAGGCTGGATTTGCCGCAGCCGGTGGAGCCGATGATGGCTGTGGTCTCGCCGGGATTTGCGGTAAAGCTGATGTGCTCCAGCGCGTCGCTGTCGGCACCGGGGAAGCGGAAGCTAACATCCTCGAACCGGACCACGCCATCCCAGACCTTCTTTTCAAGGGCGGGCTTTGCGGTGGCAGCGTCGGGATCATGGATGGAAGCCTTGGTGCGGCAGACCTCGTCGATACGGTCAGCAGCCACACCGGCACGGGGAAGCATTACAGCCACCATGGCCAGCATCAGGAAAGACATGACGATCTGCATGGTGTAGGTGATGAATGCGATCATCTCGCCTACCTGCATGTTTCCGGCATCCATGGCCTTGCCGCCGAACCAGACGATGAGCAGGCTGGTGCCGTTCATGATCAGGGTCATAAAGGGCATCATGGCCACCATGGCACGGTTGGTGAACAGCTGGGTGCCCATCAGCTCCCGGCTGGCGGCATCAAAACGCTTTTCCTCAAAGGATTCGCGGCTGAATGCACGCACCGGCATCACGCCGGTCAGGATCTCGCGGCTGACGAGGTTCAGCTTGTCCACCAGGGTCTGCATGATCTTGAACTTGGGCATGGCGATGCTCATCAGAACCGTAATGAGCAGAAGCAGAGCGGCCACGTCCAGCACGATGATCCAGGCAAGGCCGGTGTTGCCCTGGGTGACGTGCATCACGCCGCCGATGCCCAGAATGGGAGCGTAGGCCACCATGCGCAGCAGGATAACACAGGTGAACTGCACCTGCTGGATATCATTGGTGGTGCGGGTGATCAGGGAAGCGGTGGAGAAATTCTCGATCTCTGCGTTGGAAAAATGGATGACCGAGGAGAAGGTCTCTCTGCGCAGTTCCCGACCGATGGAAGCCGAGACGCGGGAGGCGATCAGGCCCACCAGAATGGCAACGACCACCATCAGCAGGGTCAGGGCCAGCATCTGGCCGCCCACACGGAAGAGGTAGGCCATCTGTACATCATGGGAAACGCCCTGTGCCTCATATTCCAGGCTGACCAGCAGGGTGGCCTGACTTGCCATGCTGGAAAGGGTGGTCTCGTCTACCTGTTCCATGGCGCTGGCCAGCTGCTGCTGGATCATTTCCCGGGAAAAACCGGGCATCTGGGCCATGGCTGCGAACTGGCCACAAACGGCATCCAGATCCTCCGCCGTGGGAGCAGCTGTCATGGTTTCTGCTTCAGCCCCAGCAGTCTCGTCCTCGCTCTGATAGCCGGACAGCGGAGCCATGGCGGCAGCGTTCTGCCCGGCAGGGGCGTTGGCATTCTGCGCCGCCGCCAAATACAGCACGATATCCGGTGTGGTAACGGCCTCCTCCAGAGCGGTGCGCTCGGCATCGGTCAGGTCACTGCGGAGCTTCAGAACACCGTTGTCCTGAAGATAATATCCGTAGGCATTCTGCAGCGCGTCTGCATCCTCTTCGCTCATCAAAAGCGAGAGGGCATCCAGTGTGCTTTGGCGCACAGTCTCCGGCAGGGGGCTTTCAATGCCGCCCTGCTGGATGCCGGTGTCCACGATCTTGCTCGTGTAATCCGGCAGGGAAAGGTCGCAGTAGGCTTGTACGAACAGCAGAGCCACCACGGCAAGGCAGGCAGCCCAGTGGCGGGCCAGCTGCTTGAAAATTTTACCCATTTTCGTTTTCTCCCTTCAATTTTGCTTGTTGCTCCGCATTTTCCGCTTCCACAGCCTCCAGCAGTACACCGGTCAGGGAGAACAGCTGCTCCCGCTGCTCTTCCGGGATGCGGCAGATGACCCGCTCAAAGTAACGGCTGATGGCGGCCTCGACCTGGCGGCTGGCATCTAGCCCCTTTTCCGTGGGGCGCACCAGCGTTTTGCGGCGGTCATTGGGGTCTGTGATCCGCTCAATGAGTCCATCCTGCTCCAGCTGGCGCAGCGCGCGGGAAACAGCGGGCAGGGGCTGTTTGACGGCGGCAGCCAGATCGGAAACATAGATGGTGCCATTCTGGCCATGCTCTTCAATGGTCATCAGCACGCCTTCCAGCATGATGAAATGACACTTGGGGCAGCTTTCCAGTGCCATTTTGGCACCGCGTTTGCCTTCCGTACTCAGCCGATGCAGATAATGGACCACGGCGAACAGCTCCGGTGCGCTCTTCTGCGGCATACGATCCCTCCTTATCACTTGACAGATGCAAATACTTAACACATGATAACTATTTGCCAATGATAATAATATACCCGCCTGCATCGGAATGCAAGCGGGTAAAAATGAACTTTTTGAAAACTCTGAAGATCCTGCGCATCAAGGAGAAAAAATCATTCGTGGAGCTGACGTTCTTCCACCAGACTCTCTCGTTTGCTGCTGATACGTCCCAGCCCGTAGGCCAAAAACGTGGCGCAAAGCAGGTTCAGCCATGCCAGCGATGCGCCGCTGAAGGTGTTGGTAACGCCGATGAGAAGGTTTGCCAGACAGAGCAGCCTTACCATCTGTCCAATTTTGTTCAGGTGGGAGATACGAGAATCTACATCCGAAAACATATCAAAGGAACCTAGCTGGGCGCTGCGGCGGAAATATCCCCAACTGAAGCAATGCCCAACGCTCTGTGCTTCCAACTCTTCCATGAAACTTTCAAAATCCGGGGAACTGTCCAGCATGGCAAGCCGGATGATGTACTGGCCGGGTTCCGCCTTTTCAAAGGTGTAGGTGCAGAACCCGGCATTCTGCAGGGCCCAGCCCTCCTGCGCCATTTCGTTGAGCCAGCGTTCTTCTTTTTCAAATTCCCAGACCCAGAAATTCCGATGCAGCGTTTTTGTTTCACTCATACCTGTTCCTCCTGTAAAATGGCGCGGCCATTGGCAGCAAGCTCCTCCAGCCGGACCAGCTCCTGTTTGAGCACCTTCAGCCCGGCGGAGGTCAATTGGTATTCTTTTTTGCGGCTTCCGCTTTCCATGGGCAGGGGAGAGATCCACCCCTTTTCGCACAGGGCATTCAGGGCACCGTACAGGGTTCCGGCAGCCAGCCGTACCCTTCCGCCGGAGAGCTGCTGGGTTTCTTGCATGATGCCGTAGCCATGCCGCGGATGATAGAGGGAAAGCAGGATGTAGTAGGTGGTTTCCGTCAGTGCCGGATTTTCCATTATATCACCTCGCTTTGTATCGCCATGCGATATATCATGGATGTATTATATCGCTTCTCGATATAACTGTCAAGGGGCTGAAAATAAAAAAGCTCTCCCGGAGGGGAGAGCAAAGACAAACAACCAGAGAAAACCGGTCAATGATCGTGGAACAGTCGGTTATCCACCCAGATGCAGACGCAGGCACCCAGCACCGAGATAACAAAGGAGCTGATGCTGCCGGTGGCATGGATGCCGATGAGGCCGAACAGGAACTCACCCACAAAGCTGCCCAGAATACCCAGCACAATGTTGCGGCCGGTGGAGGTCTGGGTGCCCATGAAACGGTTGGCGATGTGACCGGCCAGAGCGCCTACCAGCACGCCTACGAACAGGGAAGCCAGCAGACCGATCAGAGAGAACAGGCCCATCAGCACGCCCACCAGAGCGCAGATCAGGGCAAGGACGATCAGGATAGACAAAGTGATCATACAGAAGCCTCCTTGGTTTCTTTTGTAAGAACGGCGTTTTCTGCCGCGTACCGGCAGATGTCGTTCAGACAGCACTTTTCACATTCGGGTTTGCGGGCGTTGCAGACAGCACGGCCATGCATCACAAAGCGGTGGCACAGGTCACTGCCTTCCTCCGGCGGAATGATCTTCCACAGAGCCATCTCCACCTTCTGCGGCTCCTTGATGCCATCCACCAGTCCGATTTTATTGCACAGCCGGATGCAGTGGGTGTCTGTGACGATGGCGGGTTTGCAGAACACATCGCCCATGATCAGGTTGGCGCTCTTGCGGCCCACGCCGGGCAGTGCCAGCAGCTCTTCAAAGGTGGTGGGCACTTTGCAGTTGTATTTATCCCGCAGCACCCGCATACAGGCCGAGATATCCCGGGCCTTGCTGCGGCCCAGCCCACAGGGCTTGACGATGGCTTCGATTTCCTCGGGCTCTGCCGCAGCCAACGCTGCTACATTGGGGTATTTTGCAAACAAGTCCTGTACCACAATGTTTACCCGGGCATCGGTGCACTGAGCCGCCAGCCGGACACTGACCAGCAACTGCCAGGCGTGGTCGTAATCCAGCGTGCAGGCTGCATCCGGATATTCTGTTTTCAGCCGGTCGATGACCTGGAGCGCCAGCTCCTTTTTGGCAGAAAGATCTTCTGCCGCAGCAGCTTTCTTCATCTGAACCCCTCGTTTCCCGTAAATGTACTATGATAATAGCATGTTTCGACTTTTTTGTAAATGGGGTTTGTGGCATCCATCTGAGAATGATTTTCATTATTGCTATTGCTGTTCGTGTAAAAATGAGGTATACTATTTTTATATAAAGCCCATGCAGAACAGCAGGGCAGTACAGGAGGGAACGCCCGATGAATGAACCGCTGGCGCAGCGTATGCGCCCCAAAACGCTGGCCGAAGTCTGCGGCCAGCAGCATCTGCTGGCCCCGGGGCGGGTGTTCCGCCGCACCATCGAGAGCGGCCGCATCCCCAACATGATCTTTTACGGCCCGTCCGGCACGGGCAAGACCACCGTGGCCCGCATCATTGCCGAGAACAGCGGCATGACGCTGCACAAGCTCAACGGAACTTCCTGCGGCACGGGGGATATCAAGGCAGTGCTCAAGGATATTGGCACACTGGCCGGGGCGGGGGGCATCCTGCTGTACCTCGATGAGATCCAGTATCTGAACAAGAAGCAGCAGCAAAGCCTGCTGGAGTGCATTGAGGACGGCACGGTGACCTTGATTGCCTCCACCACTGAGAACCCTTATTTTTACATCTATAATGCACTGCTTTCCCGCTGCACCGTGTTTGAATTCAAATCGCTGACAGCTGCGGATGTGGAGCAGGGGCTGCGGAACGCCCTGAAAAAGCTTTCAGAGAGCGAGGGTACGCCCATCCGGATGGAGGACGATGCCTGTGCCTATCTTGCAGAGAGCGCAGGCGGCGATCTGCGCAAGGCACTGGGTTGCCTTGATTTTGCAGTGACGGCGGCGGCTCCCGAACCGGAGGGAAAACACATCACGCTGGATATGATCCAGCAGGTCACCCGCCGCACTGCCATGCGGTACGACCGGGACGGTGATGACCACTATGATATCGTGTCGGCTTACCAGAAATCCATGCGCGGCTCCGACCCGGATGCAGCGCTCCACTATCTGGCCCGGTTGCTGGAAGCCGGGGATCTGCCCTCGGCCTGCCGTCGGCTCATGGTGTGCGCCTGCGAGGATGTGGGCCTTGCCTACCCGCAGATCATCCCCATCGTAAAGGCGGCGGTGGATATCGCCAACGCGGTGGGCCTGCCCGAAGCGCGGCTGGCCCTGGCGGATGCGGTGGTATTGGTGGCAACCAGCCCCAAATCCAACAGCGCCCACGATGCCATCAACGCCGCCATTGCGGATGTGCAGGCGGGACGCACCGGGCCCATTCCCCGCCAGCTGCAGAACAAGCACTATGACGGCGAGGATGCGCTGGTAAAGGGCCAGAATTACAAGTATGCCCACGATTACCCCAACCACTGGGTCGAGCAGCAGTATCTGCCGGATGTGCTCAAGAATACAAAATACTACACCTTTGGGGAAAACAAGAACGAGCAGGCCTCCCGCGCATATTGGGCGCGGATCAAGGGCGAAGAGAACGTATAAAGGGAAGAGAAGGAGAGAGGAAGATGCGTTATTCCAAACAGCGGGAGCTGGTGCTGCACACCGTGGAGCAGCTTTGCGACCACCCCACCGCCGAAGAGATCTTTGATAAGGCGGCCCCGGAGTGCCCGGGCCTGAGCCTGGGCACCGTTTACCGCAACCTGAACAGTCTGGTGGAGGCAGGCATGGTGCGCCGGGTGTCCATTCCGGGCAGGGCGGATCGTTTTGATCACACCCTGTGCTGGCATAGCCACCTCTACTGTACAGCCTGCGGTGGCGTGGTGGATGCCGATGTGGACGAGAAACAGGTGATGAGGCTGGTGCGCCGCCAGAAGGATGTTGTGGTGCAGGACTGCGCTGTGGTGCTGTTCGGCCTGTGTGAAGCATGCGCCAAAAAGCAGGCAGAAGGCTGAATTGCCCCGAAGGATTCTGAAATTTGCGGTTTCCCACTTGCCCTTATGGCAGAAAGAGGGTATACTAAAAAGAGCTTTTGAAAAATAAGGATGGTTTTTATTGGAATACATTAACTTTGAACACAACGAAACGGCTGCGGAGCTGGTGCGTGCGGCTTACGACACCCCGCCGCTGGCCTTTGTACACAGCTATGGCTGTCAGCAGAACGTCAACGATGGCGAGCGCATCAAGGGCGTGCTGGTGGATATCGGCTACGGCCTGTGCGATAAGCCCGAGGATGCAGACCTCATCCTCTTCAACACCTGCGCCGTGCGGGAGCACGCCGAGCAGCGCGTGTTCGGCAATGTGGGTGCATTGAAGGGCCTGAAGGAGAAAAAGCGCGGCCTGATGATCGGCCTGTGCGGCTGCATGGCCAACCAGAAACATGTGGTGGAAAAGCTGCGCAAGAGCTATCCCTATGTTGATCTGGTCTTTGGCGTGGATGGCATCGATACGCTGCCCCAGCTCATTGCTCAGAAGCTGCAGAAGCATAAGCGCGTGCTGATGGAGCCTGCCCAGCGCCCGGTCATCGTGGAGAACATCCCCATCCGGCGCGAGAGTGAGTTCCGCGCATGGCTGCCCATCATGTACGGCTGCAACAATTTCTGCACCTACTGCATCGTGCCGTATGTACGCGGACGCGAGCGTAGCCGCAGCATCGATAATATTGTTGCCGAGATTGAGGCAGCAGTTAAAGATGGCTACAAGGAATTTACTCTGCTGGGCCAAAACGTAAATTCCTACGGCAAGGATTTTGGCGACAAGGACGCTTTCGCTAAGCTGCTGCGCCGTGTGGATATTATTCCCGGCGTGGAGCGTATTCATTATATGACCAGCCACCCGCGTGATATGAGCGAGGAGGTTATCAAGGCTGTTGCAGAATGTGAGCACATCTGCGAAAACTTCCATCTGCCATTCCAGGCAGGCAGCTCGGAAATTCTGCGCCGCATGAACCGCGGTTACACGAAGGAAAAATATCTGGAGCTGGTGAAGATGGTACGCAAGTATGTGCCGGACGCAACGATTACCACAGATATTATTGTAGGCTTCCCGGGCGAAACCGAAGAGGATTTTGAAGAAACTTTGGATGTCGTGCGTCAGGTTGGCTTTACCTCTGCTTATACCTTTATTTATTCCAAGCGCAGCGGTACACCTGCAGCCAAAATGGAAAACCAGGTGCCGCTGGCAGTGAAGAAGGAACGCTTGAACCGTTTGATGGCTCTGCAGAACGAGAACAGCCTGAAGTGCCATGAAAAGCTGGTAGGTCAGACTGTGGAAGTATTGGCAGAAGGCCCCAGCAAGCAGAAAACAGTTTGGAACGGACGCACACGCACAGGAGTTCTGGTACTGTGGCCGATTGAAGATAAGCAATACGAGGTAGGACAGAAGGTTAATGTGCAGATTGAAGCTGCGCAGACCTGGCTGGTGAAAGGTAAGGCGGTTGATTAATGGCTGCTGCAAATGTTACGCCCATGGTACAGCAATATATGGCAGTGAAGCAGGAGCATCAGAATGAGCTGCTCTTCTTTCGCTTGGGCGATTTTTATGAAATGTTTTTTGACGATGCTATCACAGCATCGCGTGAGCTTAATTTAACACTGACCAAGCGCTCCAATGGCATGGAGCATATGCCGATGTGCGGTGTGCCTTATCATTCTGTGGACGGCTATATCGCCAAGCTGATAAAAAAAGGCTATCGCATCGCCATCTGCGAGCAGGTGGAGGATCCCAAGCTAGCCAAAGGTATTGTCGAGCGCAAGGTTATTAAAATTATCACTCCGGGAACGGCGCTGAACGAACAGCTTCTGGAGGATAAGCATAACCGCTATCTGGTATTTTTACAGCAGGACCAGGACAAGGGAATGTGCCTGGCAGCGGCCGATGTAACTACGGGCGAGTGCGAATGGTTTCTTGACCAAACGTCGGAAAGCTTTTTGAATATCACCGAGCAGCTTTATCGCCTGCAGCCAGCGGAGCTTGTTGTGCATCTTACTTCGGATGATACGCGTGACAAGCTGCAGGAATGGCTGGCAGCAAGATTGCCGGAATGCGTTGTTACGCATTATGACGAGAGTACGCCGGAGGCTGATTATTTTACGCAGCACTTTGCCGGCAGTGACGTGCCGGATGAGGTACACAGTACGGTTGAGCTTTTGCTGCGCTATCTGCATGGAACGGTAATGGCCGATTTAAGCCATATTAACCGTTTGGTGCGGATTGAACGCAACAGCTTTATGAATCTTGATGTGACTGCTATCCGCAATCTGGAGCTGGTTCGCAATATGACGGACGGCTCGAAGCGCGGTACGCTGCTGCAGGTACTGGATTTTACCAATACCTCGATGGGTGCGCGCCGTCTGCGCAGCTGGATTGAAAGTCCGCTGCTGGATGTGGGCCGCATTTATGAGCGCCAGGAGGCAGTAGCAGAGCTGGCGGCAGCGGCAGAGCTGCGCGAAGCGATAGTTGCACAGCTGAAGGCAGTAGCGGATCTGGAGCGTATTGTCAGCCGTATTGAGGTGGGCAGTGCCAATGCCAGAGATTTGGTGGCATTGCGTAATTCCTTAAGCGTGCTTCCGGGCCTGAAGGGCATTCTGGAAGGCTGCAGCAGCGGACTGCTGCGCAAGCTGTGGAAGGGCCTGCATCTGCACGAGGAGCTGGCTGCAAGACTGCAGCAGGCGATTGTCGATGAGCCGCCGTTTTCTGTCCGCGAGGGCGGCATGATTCGCACCGGCTATAATCAGGAGCTGGATGAGCTGCATCTGATTGCTGCCGATAATAAAACCTGGATGCAGAACTTTGAGCAGAAAATCAAAGAGGAAACCGGCATTAAAACCATGAAGGTTGGTTTCAATAAGGTTTTCGGCTATTATATCGAGGTAAGCAAGGGACAGAGCAGCAGTGTGCCTCCGTACTTTGTACGCAAGCAGACGCTGGTAAACGCGGAGCGCTATATTGTTCCCGAGCTTAAGGAGTTCGAGAATAAGATTCTCGGTGCCAAGGAAAAAATCGAGCAGCTGGAGTATTATCTGTTTGATGAGTTGCGTACACTGATTCGCGGCAAAATCAAGGAGATTCAGGAAACTGCCCGTGCCGTCAGCTACATTGATGTGCTGACAGGCTTGGCAGAGGCTGCCTATAAATATAATTATGTAAGACCTGAGCTGAATAATAACGGCGAAATCAAGATTGTTGACGGACGCCATCCAGTAGTAGAGCGCTTGCTGGAAAAGGAGATTTTTGTCCCCAACAATACCAATCTGAATAATACTGACGAACGCATGATAATTATTACCGGTCCGAATATGGCAGGCAAATCAACCTACATGCGTCAGGTGGCGCTGCTGGTGCTGATGACGCAAATCGGCAGCTTTATTCCTGCGCGTCAGGCGAGCGTTTGCCCGGTAGATAAGATTTTTACGCGTGTAGGCGCCAGCGATGACCTGGCGACAGGACAGAGCACCTTTATGGTGGAGATGAATGAGGTAGCGCAGATTTTGAAATACGCTACGAAAAACAGTCTGATTATCCTTGATGAGGTGGGCCGCGGTACCAGCACCTTTGACGGTATGAGTATTGCTCACGCAGTTATGGAATATATCCATGACCGCATCAAGGCAAAGACACTGTTTGCTACGCATTATCATCAGCTGATTGCTTTGGAAAATGTGCTGAGCGGTGTGAAGAATTATTCCGTTGCCGTTAAGGAAAGAGGCAAGGATATTATCTTCCTGCGCCGTATTGTACCGGGCGGAACCGACCGCAGCTACGGAGTACATGTTGCACGCCTCGCCGGTCTGCCGAAGAAGGTGCTGGAGCGTTCGGAAGAGCTGCTGAAGGAATATGATAATGACAACGGCCACGTGCAGCAGCCTGCAGCTGCTGCAGCGCCGGATAATATGATGGGCTCGCTGTTTGGCAGTTCTATTGCCAATGAGCTCTTAAAGCTCGATGTTATGAGTATGACACCGATTGAGGCGATGAGCGCCTTGTATAAATTGCAGGATGAAGCAAGAAAGGAGCTGGGTAAATAATGGCAGAAGAGCATGCCGTCCGTTTGTTGGATACGAATACCGCCAACCAGATTGCTGCCGGCGAGGTTGTAGAAAAGCCTGCGTCCGTAGTAAAGGAATTGGTTGAGAACGCACTGGATGCCGGTGCGGATAAAATTGAAGTAACGATTTTTGCCGGCGGTACGGAATATATCAGAGTAACTGATAATGGCTGCGGCATGAGTGAGGCTGATGCCAAAATGGCTGTGCTGCGCCATGCCACAAGCAAGCTTACGAAGGCTGAGGATTTGCTGAGTCTGAATACCTTGGGCTTTCGCGGTGAAGCCTTGCCCAGTATTGCCTCTGTTTCTAACTTTACGCTGCTTACCCGTCCGGAGAGCGAGGAATTCGCTACCTCCGTACATATCGACGGCGGCGAAAACACGGAGGTTACGGCAAGCGGCGGCAGTACGGGTACTACCGTAATTGTGGAGAATCTGTTCTTTAACGTGCCTGCACGCCGTAAGTTCCTGAAAACCGTGAGCACCGAGGGCCGTTATATCAGCGAGCTTTTGACAAGGCTGGCGCTCTCGCGTCCTGATGTGCGCTTTAAGCTGGTGAACAATGATAAAGAGGTGCTCAGTACTCCCGGTGATGGAGATTTGGAGCATGCGATTAAAGCACTGTATGGCAAGAATGTTGCCGAAAACCTTTTGGAGGTATCGCTGAACGATCCTAAGGTAAGAGTTAGCGGCTTTATCGGCAAGCCTACGCTGTTGAAGGGAACGCGCCAATGGCAGACGTTCTTTGTCAACGGACGCTGCATCGGCAGCAAAATGCTTTCCAAGGCTATGGACCATGCATACCAGTCGCAGATTCCCAAAAGCGGCTTTCCCTTTGCTGTTATCAATATAACAGTTGATACAGCCAGCGTTGATGTTAATGTGCATCCGCAGAAGAGTGAAATCAAATTCAGTGATGACAGCCTTATTTACAAGGCTATGTATAAGGCGCTGACCGATGCGCTGACGAAGCCGATGAGCGCGCAAAAGACGCAGGTAACGCTGCTGCCTGATTCAGAGCTGAATGTGTTTGTGAAGCCACAGCCGCAAGCTGTTTCTGTGCCGGTTACACCTGTACCACAGCCTAAGCCGGCGTATCAGCCTGTGTTCAAAGGCGGCGCGGAGCAGATTTTCAAAACGCCGGAACGCAAGGAAGATGTGCAGCCTGCACCTGCTTCCGAAAGTTTGCTGGTGCCTGAGCAGCCTGCGCCTATTGTGAAAAAGGAGCAGGGAGAGCAGCAGGCAATGTGGCAACCGTTTGATGATTTTGCCCAAACCGCCGCAACCGTTTCCTATACCAAGGGCTATCAGGAGCCTGTGCTGGAGGTGCATGAGGCGCGCAGTGAATTTGCCAACCCGCAGCCGGCGGAGGCTGCACCTGCGGCCAATAGGGAAACTATTGCTTTTACCGATACCGATAGCGGTATGGATACTATCTGGCCGATTGGTCAGGTTGATAAAACCTTTATTATTGCCCAAAGCGAAACAACACTTTATCTTATTGATCAGCATGCTGCCCATGAGCGCATTCTTTATGACAAGCTCGTGGCTTCGCATGAGCAGATTCCGTCGCAGCAGCTTTTGATGCCGCTTTATGTGGATATGGCTGCCGATGATATTGCATTGATTGAGGAGCACAGGGACGAATTCCTGGCTTTGGGTGTGGATGCTGCCAGCGCCGGCGAAAGTCTGCTGCGCGTGAGCAGTTTGCCTGCGGATATCAAGGCTGATGCTGCTGAGAATTTTATCAATGATATCAGCAAAATGCTGCGGGAAATGCGTAATGTCAATGGCAGCGATTTGCGGCAGGAGGTGCTGCACATGACTGCCTGCAAGGCAGCGATTAAGGCAGGACAGCTGCTGAATATGCGGCAGATGCGCCAGCTGATTATTGATTTGTGCAATACTACGCATCCGTTTACCTGCCCGCACGGCAGACCTTGCATGATTGAAATTGACAGCAATCAGCTGTATAAAATGTTTAAAAGGACGGGCTTTTGATGCTTACAGGCAGAATTGGCGTAACAACGGCCAGAAATGCAATAGGCAGCGCCGCTGCAGCCCAGGCTAGGGCCTGGGCGGAGCAGCTGGGCGCACTTTACGTAGAGCGTCCGCACAATATGGGCGTAGACGAGCTTATGGCGAAATATGACCTGGTAGCGCTTGTCGTGGGAGAGAAGGAAGGCCCGCGTATTCATAGCGCCGCAGGCAGCTTTGCCTATCATCCGGGGATGGCGGTGCTGCGTCTGCAGCAGCTGAAGCGTGGCGCGACGGAGCATTTGCTGACGGCATTGGACCTGCGTCCGGGGAAAAGAGTGCTGGATGCTACGCTGGGACTTGCTGCTGATGCCGCCATCAGCGCGTATGCTGTAGGTGAGGCTGGAACGGTTGTTGGCCTGGAGGCTTCATCGCTGTTGTATTTTGCTGTGAGCTATGGCCTGAAAAATTACGTTGCCGAGGATGCTGACCTGACGGCAGCATTGCGCCGGGTTCAGCCGGTGCAGGCGTTGGCGGAGAATTATCTGGCGCAGTGTGCGCCGGACAGCTTTGACGTTGTTTATTTCGATCCGATGTTCCGCCATCCTGTCAACGGTGCCAAGGGCATGGAAGCATTGCGTCCGCTTTCCTACGAGGAAGCGTTGTCGGCAGAAACGCTGCAGCTTGCATTGCGTTTAGCGCCACGCGTGGTTATCAAGGAGCGCAGCGAATATATTCTGCGCGAGTATGGCTGCGAGGAATTTATCGGCGGCAAATACAGCAGGATTAAGTACGGAATAATAAAAAGGTGATTTATGTTGCAAAAACCCAAGGTAGTTGTTATTTTAGGAGCGACAGCAACCGGAAAAAGTCATTGCGCTATTGAGATTGCCAAGCAGTTTCAGGGCGAAATAATTTCCGGTGATTCAATGCTGGTTTATAAAAATATGAATATCGGTACTGCCAAGCCAACTGCCGAGGAGCTGGCGGCCGTACCGCATCATCTGGTGGATATTATGCCGCCGGATGCATCCTTCAGCGTTGTGGATTTTAAGGAGCGTGCAGCTGCGCTGATTACGGAAATTAATGCGCGCGGACATCTGCCGATAATTACCGGCGGTACAGGTCTGTACATAAAAGCGTTGCTTGAGGATTATGCCTTTAATAATGCGGAGGAGGACAGCGAGCTGCGCCGCAGGCTGGAGGCCGAGGCACAGGAAAAGGGCGCGTTGGCGCTGCATGCGCGCTTGCAGGAGCTTGCACCGCAGGAGGCGCAGCGCATTCACCCTAACAATGTGCGCCGTGTTATCCGTGCGCTGGAATCTGCTATGCAGGGCGAGGCTGTTAACCAGTACGGTGCGCAGGAAAGTCCTTATGATGCCGTAGTTATCGGCCTGGAGATGGAGCGTCAGGCGCTGTACGAGCGCATCAACAGGCGTGTGGATTTGATGTTGGCAGCCGGTCTGGAGCAGGAGGTGCGCAGCCTGCTGGAGCAGGGTGTAGCGCCCGAGTGTCAGTCAATGCAGAGCATCGGCTACAGGCAAATGGTGTGGTATCTAAACGGCAGCATGGATTATGCTGCTGCTGTGGATAAGCTGAAGCAGGCAACGCGCAACTTTGCCAAGCGGCAGATTACCTGGTATAAAAAAATGCCGTATATTCACTGGCTGCATTTGGATGATGAGCCTGATTATAAGCAGGCAGTGGCAGAAATTTCCGAAATACTTGTAGAAAGTGGCATTTCGGTGTAAAATATAAGTATAAAGAGGAGTGTAGGTTTTTAGGAATCTGTACTTCCGGAGATAACGAAATGAGTAGGAGGGGCTTTTAATGATTACTTCAGTAAAACCCGCAATGAATTTGCAAGACAGCTTTTTAAACCATGTTCGCAAGGAAAACCTGGGTGTTATCATCTATCTGATGAACGGTTTCCAAATCCGTGGCTTAGTAAGAGGTTTTGACAACTTTACTGTTATTATTGAAAACGAAGGCAAACAGCAGCTTGTTTATAAGCATGCTATTTCCACTATTTCTCCGGCAACTAATATTACTATTATGCAGCCTGAGAAAAAAGAATTTTAATAAAGTTATGATTACAAAGAAAAACGGCGCACAAGCGTTGTTTTTCTTTTTCTGAAAGAGATTACATCCGGCAAAATTTGCAAGCGGCAAATTTGCGGGATGGAGGCAGGTTTTTATGTTTGACTATCTGGCCTTGTTTCAGGAATATCTGACGGTAGAGCTGGGACTGGCAAAAAATACACAGCTGGCGTATATGCGTGATTTGCGCCTGCTGATGAAAAGCCTGCAGCTGAAGGCAGATGAGGAGCTGCTGCAGGTTTCGCGACAGCAGCTGATTGCCTATCTTGTGCGTTTAAAGCAGGAAGGCCGCGCTGCCTCGACGGTGGCACGCAAGCTGGCTTCGATTAAGGCGTTTTACCGTTTTCTGACGGCAGAACGCTATATCCGCCGTAATCCTGCCGAGGTACTGGAGGCGGCGAGCAGAGGATTGCATTTGCCGAAGGTGCTGAGCGTTCAAGAGGTTGAAAGGCTTTTGGATGAGCCAAATTTGGGAACTCTGGACGGTTATCGCGACAAGACGATGCTGGAGCTGTTATATGCTACCGGCATGCGTGTATCTGAGCTGGTAAATGTGCCGGTGAAGAATGTTGATATGAAGATGCAGTATGTCATTGTTATGGGCAAAGGCTCCAAGGAGCGTATGCTGCCGTTAGGCCGTACCGCGCTGCATTATCTGGAGCATTATTTGTCTGTGGTACGCCCGCAGCTTCTGCATGGTAAGCCGGATGCGGCTGCAGAGCTTTTTGTAACCGGCTGGGGCGGACCGATGACAAGGGAACGTTTTTACGAAATTATTGTGGCATACGGTAAGAGCGCAGGCATCAGTAAGCGCGTTACACCGCATATGCTGCGTCATTCCTTTGCGACGCATCTTTTAAATAACGGCACCGACCTGCGCATAGTGCAGGAGCTGTTGGGACATGCAGATATTTCCACCACGCAGATATATACGCATCTTGATGTGGAGCGTTTGCGTGAGGTGTATGATAAAACGCACCCACGGGCTTAGAAAGGAGAACACCTATGACAAAAGCAAGCAAGAAAAAATCCTCCGGCAGTAAATATGCTGTACTGATTTTAACAGCGGTTATTGCGATTATTGCCATTGGCTGCGGACTTTTTTATGCCACCAGCAACAGCAAGAAGGATGTTTTGGATAAGAAGGGTGACGAGCCGCAGACGGTAAGTCTGCTGGATGAATCTATAGAGGCGCAGCGCCTGCTGGATAATATTTTGCTGCAGAAAAATAATTGGCAGCTGATTGAAAACAATCATGGCAAAAAGGATGTTGAGGTTGAAGAATCCGGTGCCAAGGTGCAGATTAACCAGCGTGAGCTGGCAGTTGGCGTACCTTCCGGTACAAGCCTTGCCGGTGCCTGCGACTGGCTGCAGACAAAGGCTGAGCAGGCCGGACTGGTTTATATTAGCGGCAAGCCTGCCAAATATAAAAAATGGGATGCCTATAAGGCTGAAATTGGTATTAAGGTTAAGGCCGGTGCAGGCAGCAAGAGCTTTGTAACGGATACTGTGATTTTCTTCCATAACAGTAACCTGACCAAGCAGGATAAGGATGTTAAGGATTTACCGGAGCAAAAGGCAGAAGAGGAGCAGCAGGGGACCGTCAGGCAATTCAGAGGAAAAGTAGCCATCGTTATTGATGACTGCGGTTATGATATGGCGCCGGTGCGCAAGCTGCTGAATACCGGTCTGCCGTTCAGCTATGCGATATTGCCGTATAAGCAGTACAGCAGCGATGTTCTGGAGATGGTAAAGGCTAAGGGACGTGTGCCGATGCTGCATCTGCCGATGGAGCCTATTGACCGCAGTGCTATGAGCGAGGGCGCTGCTACTATTCGTACGGATTTGTCTGCGGCGGAGAAGCTGTCCTTGACGCGGCGTGCGCTTAATAGTCTGCCGGGAGTGATGGGTGTAAATAATCACCAGGGCTCGAAGGCGACTGCGGATAAGGATACTATGCGAGTTGTTTTGCAGGAGCTGCGGCGGCAGAAGCTGTTTTTTGTGGACAGCCGTACAAATTCTGCTTCGGTAGCACGCAATATGGCGCAGCAGCTGGGCGTTTCGACTGCGCGCAATGATATCTTTTTGGATAACAGCTCTGACGTGCAGGCGATTCGTCAGCAGATATATAAGGCTTTCGCTATGGCGGAAAAGAACGGCAGTGTTATTGCTATCTGCCACGCCAGACCGAATACTGCCAAATGCTGGGAGATGTATGCGGCGGAGTTTAAACGGACGGGGATAACCTTTGTGCCGGTGACGGAGCTGCTGTATTAAATCAGTATTAGGTGTTTGATTCAACTTCTTTCATAACTGAAAGAAGTTGCTAAGAAAGGTTCGCACCTGATAACTGCGCAACTAACATATCGTTCCGCTCAGAAAAAATTTTCCCGTGCCCACAGGGCACAACGCAAATTTCGTGTGGAACCAGAACGAAACGTGCGGCGCCGATTTTGTTCGCAAGTAACCTTTAGTTTTCGGTTGCCTTGTTTCTATGGTTCCGGACACTCATTTGCTAAAATTTTTATTCGCTGCACGATATATTTAGTTGCTTGCTCTGGTGTGTTGTTCAAGAGTTGTAATTCTTAAGAAAAAATATTCTTATGTTTGCAAAACTCTAATTTACATAAACTGAATCGAGGTAAGAAAATGTCTAATTATGTAGAAGAAACAATCGGTAAATATGAAAAGTATATCAATCCCGCTCAGGCAAAGCTGTTCCGCTTTATGGGCCTGGCAAGCATTGAAGGCCATGCTGAGGGCTGGACTATTACCGACAGTGAAGGTCAGGAGTTCATTGACTGCCTAGGCGGTTATGGTATGTTTGCTTTAGGCCACCGTCATCCGAAGGTTGTTGAGGCCGTAGAAAAGGAGCTGCATGCTATGCCGATGTGTGGCAAGGTGCTGTTCAACCGTCCGATGGCTGATTTGGCGGAGGCACTGGCCGAGATTACTCCCGGTGAACTGCAGTACAGCTTTTTTGTCAACAGCGGTACCGAATCCGTTGAAGGCTGTCTGAAGGTAGCTCGTCTGGCAACAAAACGAAAAAAGTTCGTTGCTGCAAAGAATGCTTTTCACGGCAAAACCTTTGGCAGTTTAACTGCTACCGGACGCGATATGTACCGCGAGCCGTTTAAACCGCTGCTCGATGGCTTTACTCATGTAGAATACGGCGACGCTGCAGCTGTTGATGCAGCTGTTGATGAAGATACCGCTGCCGTTATTCTGGAGCCTGTTCAGGGCGAGGGCGGCATTATTGTTCCGCCTGCGGGTTACCTGCGTGAGGTGAAGGAAATCTGCGAGAAGAAGGGTGCTTTGCTGATTGCCGATGAGGTACAGACCGGTATCGGCCGTACCGGCGAATGGTTTGGCGTTAATCATGACGGCGTTACTCCCGACCTGATGGCCTGCGCTAAGGCTTTGGGCGGCGGTGTAATGCCCATAGGTGCGATTATCGGTACTCCGCGTGCCTGGGCCGGTCTTATTGAAGCACCGTTCCTGCACACCTCTACCTTTGGCGGCAACCAGCTGGCCTGCGCTGCCGGTGTAGCAGCTATCAAGGCTATTAAGGAAGAGGATATGCTGCGTCGCGGACGTGAGGCAGGTGCTTATCTGAAGGCTGGTCTGGAGGCTATCGCTGCGGAATATCCTTCCGTTATCAAGGAAGTACGCGGTCGCGGTATGATGATCGGCATTGAGCTGACCAAAGAGGGTGCCGGCGGTATGCTGATGAGCCTGATGATTAACCAGCACATTATTGTTGCTTATACCTTGAACAATCCTAAGGTTATCCGTATGGAGCCGCCGCTGATTATGCCTAAAGAGGTTATTGACCATGTTCTGGAGGCTTTCAGAGGCGCTGTTAAAGAAACCGCGGATGTTATTGAAGATTTATAAGAGGAGATAAGATTATGCCTTATGTAGAGAGCAAAACCACCATCAATGGTGATGGTGCAAAAATTTATGATATTATCAAGGATATGGCTGCTTACCCTAACTTTATGCATGACCTGGTAAGCGTAGAAATCTTGGAGCGCGGTGAGAATTACACTGTTTCTCACTGGGTAAGTAATGTTGACGGACGCAAAATCGTCTGGACCGAGCGCGATACCTTCTATCCTGAGGAGCTGAAAATTACCTACGCTCAGACCGAGGGTGATTTAAAGAAAATGGAAGGCTCCTGGCTTATTACACCGCAGGCTGACGGCTGCGAGGTAACGCTGGCAGTTGATTTTGAGTTCGGTATTCCGATGATTGCCGGCCTCCTGAATCCTATTCTTAAGAAAAAAGTTCGTGAAAACAGTGAAAATATGTTAAACTCTATCAAGGCCCAAATTGAAAAATAAGTAATTACTTGTTATAATAGATATGTTGAAAATGTATTCTATTAATGCCTGTACCTGTTTACAGTGCAGGTCTTTTATGAGGAGGAAATTACTTAGATGAAAACAGCGTTTTTAATGGCGTTAATGACAGCGCTGCTGATGCTCCTGGGCGACTTCTTCGGCGGTCTGCGCGGCATGACCGTAATGCTTTTTGTAGGCGTGGCAATGAATTTCTTTGCTTATTGGAACAGCGATAAGATGGTTCTGGCACACTATGATGCACAACAGGTTGACCGCAACAGTGCGCCGGAGCTGTACGGAATAGTAGAAAAGCTGGCTAAAAAAGCCAATATTCCTATGCCGAAGGTTTATATTATCAATAGTCCGGTGCCTAACGCTTTTGCTACCGGCAGAAATCCGGAGCATGCTGCCGTTGCGGTAAATACTGCGCTGGCAGATATGCTGACCAAGGAAGAGTTGGCCGGTGTTTTAGGTCATGAGCTGAGCCACATTATGCATCGTGATATTTTGGTAAGTACTATTGCCGCTTCTATGGCAGGTGCTATTTCCACGATTGCCCAATGGGGTATGTTCTTTGGTGGCGGCCGTGATGAGAATGGCGAAAGCCGTAATCCTATCGCTTCTATTCTGGTTATGATTTTGGCGCCTCTGGCAGCTATGCTGATTCAGATGGCAGTATCCCGTTCCCGCGAATATATGGCTGATAAATCCGGCGGTGAGCTTTGCGGCAATCCGAACGCTCTGGCTGATGCCCTGCTGAAGATTGAAGCTTATGCGGAGCGTCGCGTAATGCCCGGTGCTACCGAAGCAACTGCGCATATGTTTATTATCAACCCCTTTGCCGGTGTTGATGCCAAGCAGCTTTTCAGCACTCACCCCGCAACCGAGGAAAGAGTTCAGCTGCTGCGTGAGCAGGCAAGAGAAATGGGTATCCGTTAACAATTTAACTATACCTCTAAGTCACATCGGTGACTGGGTTAGTATAAAAAATTTAATTACACTTTAAGGAGAGATTTACAAATGGAACAAACACTCGTACTCGTAAAACCTGATGGAGTTAAGAAAAATCTGATCGGCGATATCATCGCTCGTTTCGAACACAAAGGCCTGCAAGTTGCAGCTCTGAAACTGGTTAAAGTTACCGAAGCTCAAGCTAAATTCCACTATGCTGAGCATGAAGGCAAACCCTTCTTCGGCGAACTGGTTGACTTCATTACCTCCGCTCCGCTGGTTTGCGCTGTAATCCGCGGCGAAAACGCTATCAAAGCTGTTCGTCAACTGAACGGTGCTACCAACCCGATCGAAGCAGTTCCAGGTTCTATCCGCGGCGACTTCGCTCTGAGCATCGGCGAAAACATTGTTCACGGTTCCGACAGCCCGGAAGCTGCTGAACGCGAAATCAATAACTTCTTCGCTCCGGAAGAAATTTACTAATTAACTTTAGCCTTTCGGCGGCCATGAGCTGACTGAGAGGGGTTACACTCTCACGGAAAGGATGGTGCAGAAATGAAGAAAGCTGCTGTTTATACCAGAACCGGTGACAAAGGAACTACCGGTTTGTACACCGGAGAACGTGTTCCCAAGCAAAGCCTGCGTGTAGAAGCCTATGGTACTGTGGATGAAATTTCCTCGGCATTAGGTTTGGCACGTGCTCAGGTTACGCGTGAGGATGTGCGTGAAACCATTTTCAATGTACAAAAGCTGCTCATGTCTGTGATGGCTGATATTGCCAGCCTCAACCTGCCCGAACCTTACATCAAAGAAGAACACGTTAAGCTGTTTGAAGATACAATCGACAAGTTTGATTCTCTGCTGCAGCCGCTGGGTCATTTCATTATCCCCGGCGATACTGTAGGCGCTGCCGCACTGGACATCGCACGCACTACTACCCGTCGTGCCGAGCGTTGCCTGCTGCGTCTGGCTGAAAACGAACCGGTTAACCCCCATGTTCTGGTTTGCCTGAACCGTTTGTCTGATTTGTGCTTTATCTTGGCACGTGTGGAATGCGAAGTAAAATAAGCATTGCTGATTAAGGAATAGAAGCCTCTGCCTGTGGCCTTTGGCCGCAGACGGAGGCTTTTTGCTTTGCATGCAGTGATTTGTCACACTATTCCCTGCCACTAAGAAGAATACGTGTATACAATCGCGTGAAGTATTGTACACTATATATTGATGTGATACAATACTATACATGGGCTTCGGGAAAAAGCCTTAAATTGTAAACGTGTTTTAAATTTTTACTGGGGGGAATTTTTTATGTTGGAGATTTTGAATTCTATTGATGGCTTCATTTGGGGCCCGCCTTTGATGATTTTGCTTATCGGCACAGGCATTTTAATGAGCGTCCGTCTTGGCCTGCTTCAGGTTATGAAGCTGCCTAAAGCCTTGCAGCTGATTTTTACAGCCCGCAGCAAGGGCGAAGGTGATGTAAGCAGCTTTCAGGCTTTGTGCACTGCTTTGGCTGCAACTGTCGGCACCGGTAATATCGTTGGCGTAGCAACGGCAATTAAGCTCGGTGGTCCCGGTGCTCTGCTGTGGATGTGGCTGGCTGCTTTCTTCGGTATGGCAACCAAATATTCCGAAGGCGTGCTGGCTGTTAAGTATCGTACCTATGATGAAAACGGCAACGCTTCCGGCGGTCCGATGTACTACATTGAACAGGGCCTGGGCAAAAAATTCAAGCCCCTGGCTGTAATGTTCTCTATCTTCGGTGTTATGACTGCCTGCTTGGGCAGTGGTACCTTTACTCAGGTAAATGCAATCACTTCTATTGTTAATGTATCCTTTGGCGTTTCCGAATACGTTGTAGCAGCAATCCTGACTGTTCTTGTTGCTGTTGTTATTATCGGCGGTTTGCAATCCATTGCTAACGTAGCAAGTAAGATTGTTCCTTTCATGGCTGCTGTTTATGTTATCGCAACCGTTTCCGTGCTGGTATTTTATGCTGATGCTCTGCCGGCAGCAATTAAGCTGGTTATCGACGGTGCCTTCAATGGTACTGCGGCAGCAGGCGGCTTTGCCGGTGCCGGAATTATGCTGGCAATGCGCAGCGGTATCGCCCGCGGTATTTATTCCAATGAATCCGGTCTGGGCTCTGCTCCTATCGTAGCAGCTGCAGCAAAAACCAAATGGCCTGCAGAACAGGGCCTTGTTTCTATGACCGGTACCTTTATCGATACCATCATCATCTGCACCATGACCGGCCTGTCCATCATCGTCAGCGGTGCCTGGAACGGCGACCTGAACGGTGCTGCACTGACTGAGGCTGCTTTCGCTTCTGCTTTCCCGGCTGTTGCCAAGTATGTCCTGACCGGTGGTCTGGTACTCTTCGCTTTCACCACTATTATCGGCTGGAGCTATTACGGCGAGCGTTGCGCAGAATATCTCTTCGGCGTAAAATGCATCATGCCTTACCGTATCGGGTACATCATTCTGGTAGGTTTGGGCGTATTCCTGAAGCTGGAAATGATTTGGATTATTGCTGATATCGTTAACGGTCTGATGGCTATTCCTAACCTGATTGCTCTGCTGGGCCTGAGCGGTGTAGTTGTTGCAGAAACCAAGCTGTACTTCGAGCATTGGGAAAAGGTTCACAGCCGTCGCAAACAGCTTGCTGAGATTCGTGAAGATCTGGCAACTGAAAATAATTAATTAGTATTTACGAAAGCCATTGCGGAAATATGCAATGGCTTTTTTTCATTAAGTTTTTGTGTCATCTGTATTTTTATGTCTTTAGTGTGTTATAATATACATATCAAGATAATAGGAGAATAAAATGGTTTATGGTTTGTTAGCTTTGCTGGTGGTTCTGCTGGACCAGGCAACAAAGTATTATGTGGTAACACATTTTGCGTTAGGGGAGAGCGTACCGGTGATTAATAATGTATTTCATTGGACGTTTATACTGAATCGTGGTGCCGCCTTCGGCATGCTGGAGGGCAGCCGTTGGCTGTTCGTGTTGATTGCGCTTGCGGTAATCGGCGGTGTCTGGTATATGCGCGAGGAGATTACTAAAATGGGCGTAATGGCCTGCTGGGGAACAGCGCTTTTTGCCGGCGGTGCTTTGGGTAACCTGATTGACCGCACTGCACGCGGTGTGGTAATTGACTTTTTTGATTTTCGTATCTGGCCGATATTTAATGTGGCCGATATAGCAATTTGTGTGGGAGTAGGTTTGATTATATGGAGCATATTGAAAACGGAGCTGCTGAGCAGCAACGATTGATTATAACTGAACAAGAGGCCGGACAGCGTGCCGATGTAGGCTTGGCGGCAATGCTGGAGCTTACACGCTCGAATATGCAGAAGCTGCTGGAGGAGGGCCGTGCTGTGCGCGGCAGCAAGGTGCTGAAATCCAACTACAAGCTGCGTCTGGGTGACGAAATTGATGTTACTCTGCCTGAGCCGCAGCCTCTGGATGTACAGCCGGAAAACATTCCTCTGGATATTATTTATGAGGATGAGGATGTTGTTGTTGTCAACAAAGCGCGCGGGATGGTAGTCCACCCGGCGGCCGGCAATTTAAACGGAACGCTGGTCAATGCGCTTTTGTATCACTGCAAAAACTTATCCGGTATCAACGGCGTTATCCGCCCGGGTATCGTGCACCGTCTGGATAAGGATACCAGCGGTATTATGATTTGTGCCAAGAATGATGCGGCGCATCTTTCCCTGTCGCAGCAGATACAGGCTAAAACAGCTCAGCGTACCTATCTTGCTGTAGTACGCGGCAACATAAAGACAGACAGCGGCGTGATTGAAACGCTTATCGCCCGTGATAAAAACGACCGTAAGAAAATGGCGGTTGTCAAGGAGGGCGGACGTGACGCTGTTACCGAATACGAGGTACTGGAGCGCTTCGGCAAATATACTATTGTGCGCTGCCGCCTGCGAACGGGACGCACGCATCAGATTCGCGTACATATGGAGTATCTGGGCTATCCTTTGGTTGGTGACCCGAAATATTCTCCGATGAAAACTCCCTTCAGCATTCAGGGACAGGCTTTGCATTCGCAGACACTGGAATTTACCCACCCGCGTACGGGAGAACGCTTGAGCTTTGAAGCTCCGTTGCCGGAGGATATGCATAAGATTGTTACCCGCCTGCGCCTGGGACAGTTTAATTAGCAGAGTTCTGCCTTAGGGCAGTCTTGATAGCAGGTTAAAAAGCCTGAATAAAAATAAGAGGTGAGCCAAATGAGCAATTTTGTTAAAAAGAATGTTATTATGGATGCAGAGGCTATGCGCCGTGCGATTGTCCGTATTTCTCATGAAATTATCGAAAGAAATAAGGGCGTAGACAATGTTGTTATTGTCGGTATCCGTACCCGCGGTGTACCTATTGCGGAACGTCTGGCAGCAGCAATTAAAGATATAGAGAATGTTGAGCTGCCGGTAGGAATGCTTGATATCACTCTTTATCGTGATGACCTGTCTACTCTTGCATATAATCCGATTGTACACGGTACAGAAATTGACCTGGATCTGAACGGCAAAACCGTAATTCTTGTTGATGATGTGCTGTACACCGGTCGTACTATCCGCGCTGCTCTTGATGCGGTTATGGATATGGGCCGTCCGAAGGCTATTCAGCTGGCAGTACTCATTGACCGCGGACATCGCGAGCTGCCGATTCGTGCTGACTTTGCCGGCAAAAATGTTCCTACCTCCCACAAGGAAGCTATCAATGTATACCTGGCAGAGGAAGACGGCATTGATGAAGTAGCAATCGGTGATATCGAAGAATAATCAACAGTAGCTTGTTAATGGAACAGGAGGAGATTCTATGCAGCAGGCTGAAATATTGCGCAATGAGGCTTTGGGCGCAACTTTGGTAAAAAAATTGAAGCTGCGTGGCTTTGATGCTTATTACTGTGCTGATAAGCAGACAGCACTTGAGCAGGCATTGGCGCTGATTCCGCAGGAGGATGTTGTTTCCTGGGGCGGTTCTGTAACGATTGATGAAATAGGCCTTTTGAGCGCAGTAAAGGAGCGCAATAAGGTTATCGACAGAGCTGCGGCAGCAACTCCTGAAGAAAAAACAGAATTGATGCGTCAGGCGCTTTTATGTGATACATATTTAATGAGCAGCAATGCCATCAGCAGTGATGGTCAGCTGGTAAATATCGATGGTAACGGCAACCGTTGCGCCGCTTTGATTTACGGACCGAAGCAGGTGCTTGTTGTTGCCGGTCTGAATAAAGTTACAGGCTCCTTGGAGGCTGCCATGGACAGAGCGCGCAATGTAGCTGCGCCGATAAATGCCAAAAGGTTTGCCGGACTGCAGACACCTTGTTATAAAGCCGGCCTTTGCGGTGACTGCCTTTCTGCGGACTGCATCTGTTCACAGATTGTTATTACACGCACTAGTCGTAATAAGGGACGTATTAAAGTTATTTTAGTTGGCGAAAGCTTAGGATTCTGATTTTAGGGGAGTTGTTTAGCGTTGGTGTTAGCAGCTCCCTTTTGCTTAAGAAAGCAGGTGAAAAAATGGCACGTACCATTATTCTGTTGTTGGATTCCTTCGGTATCGGTTATGCCCATGATGCCGAAGCTTACGGTGATAAGGGTGCAGATACCTTGGGCCATATCTGTGAATGGCTGGCGAAAAATCCGCGTCATGCAGGCGAAGCGCCGAGGCCGCTGCATTTGCCGCATCTGGCCGAGCACGGACTGCAGGCTGCTGCAGAGCTGAGCCGCGGCGAAGCACTGCCGGCAGGCTTGGGTGCCGAGCATACAATCGGTGCTTATACCTATGCGCAGGAGGTCAGCCGCGGTAAGGATACGCTGAGCGGACATTGGGAAATCAGCGGTGTGCCGGTTAAATTTGACTGGGGTTATTTCCCGGATGTGCCGAAATGCTTTCCGCAGGAGCTGGTGGATGCAATTATCAGCCAAGGCAATTTGCCTGGCGTGCTGGGCGAATGTCATGCCAGCGGTACAGAAATCATTAAGGAGCTGGGCGAGGAGCATGTAAGAAGCGGCAAGCCGATTATTTATACCTCCGCCGACAGCGTGCTGCAGATAGCAGCGCACGAGGAAGCCTTTGGCCTGGAGCGCTTGTATGATTTGTGCAAGCTGGCTTTTAAGCTGGTGCAGCCGTATAATATTGCCCGGGTAATAGCGCGTCCGTTCGTCGGCACCTGTGCTGCGGATTTTACCCGCACAACCAACCGTCACGATTACGCAGTACCGGCACCGCAGCCGACATTGCTTGATAAAATGGTTGCAGCCGGCGGCAGCGTTTACGCCGTAGGCAAGATTGCCGATATTTTTGCGCATCGCGGTATTACAAAACATTATGCGGCAGGCGGCCTGGATAAGCTGATAGATGCAACGAAGCAGGCTGTAGCCGATGCTCCGGATAATACCATTGTCTTTACTAATTTTGTTGACTTTGATTCCTCCTACGGACATCGCCGTGACATTCAGGGCTATGGTGAGGCACTGGAATATTTCGACAGCAGACTGCCGGAAATTATCGCTCTGCTGCATCCGGACGATTTGCTGCTGATGACGGCGGACCACGGCAATGACCCCAGCTGGAGCGGCACGGACCATACGCGCGAAAAAATTCCCGTACTCTTTTCGGGAGCAGGCATTGAATGCAAGCAGCTTAAGCCTATGCAGACCTTTGCCGATATAGGACAGACGATTGCCGATTATATGAAGATTGAACCAACCCTTACCGGAACCAAAGCGGACTTGTTTTGAAAGAGGTGGACAATATGAGCAAACATTACGCAGCACCTGAGGAGATTTTATACCATGTAGGTTTTTCGGCACAGCAGCTGCAGGGCGCAACTGTTGCCGTGCTTCCCGGTGACCCCGGACGTGTGGAGCCTTTGGCTAAGGCCTTAGGCAGTGATGCAAGCTTTATTGCCAGCCATCGCGAATACACGAGCTGGCTGACTAAAATCAGCGATACTCCGGTACTTGTCTGCTCTACGGGTATGGGCGGTCCTTCCGTAGCCATCTGTCTGGAAGAGCTGGCGCGTATGGGCATCAAAAAGCTCATACGCTTCGGTACGACGGGAACAATTCAAGAAAAGGTTAATCTCGGTGATATTATTATTGATAAGGCTGCCGTTCGCCTTGACGGCACCTCGCAGCATTATGCGCCGTTGGAGTTCCCGGCTGTTGCCAGCTTTGAGGTGACAACAGCACTGGTGCTGGCAGCCAAGAATGCCGGTGCGCCCTATCATTTGGGTATTGCGGCCTCCAGCGACACTTTTTGGCCGGGGCAGGAGCGTTACGACAGCTTCACTGGCTATGTGCCGCGTCGGTTCCGCGGGACGATGCAGGAATGGCAGGCACTGGGCGTGCTGAACTATGAAATGGAAACCTCTGCTTTGTTCGTGACCTCGCAGGCGTTAGGCTTAGAGGCTGGCGCTGTCTGCGGCGTGGTAGTTAAGCGCACGCAGAGCGAAAGCGTAGCACCGCCTGATGTTTATCAGCGTGCTTTTGGCTACATGGTGCAGGTGACACGCGGAGCTGCCGAGCTGCTGCTGGCGGAGGCAGCTGAGTAAGAGGCAGGTGATTCTTATGAAAAATATTAAATGGCTGCTGCAGGTCTGCTTTTTGGCAGTATTTGCGTTCTTGTTTACAGCTGTTTTGCCGCAGACGGCGCGGGCAGATTTTGCGGAGCGTCCTGTGGGCTTTGTAGTAATCGACCAGGATGGCGGTGTGGATGGTGCTGTTTATAAAGAATGGCGTCAGATGGTCAAGCTGGGCTATCGCTTTCCAGATTATCAAATAATAGATGGCGGCGAGGCGCAGAAGCTGGTGAGCCAGGCTGTGCGTGATGGTGTGAAGCTGGATGCAGCATCTTTAGCCGCTTTGGCGGAAAAAAGCAAAATGGATGTGCTGGTTGTTGCACGCATCTATGAAATGGATGAAAGCCTTGTCAGCGGCTGGGGATTCCGCTTTGACCATGATACCTATGTGCGTGTTGTAGCGGATGCAGATCTTTTCGTATATAAAAAGGATGGCAATAAGCTGTTGAAGAAGCGTGTGCGTGAAAGTGGACTGCGCGATATGGGCAATTACGACAAGCCGGCGGAAACGATAAAATGGCAGCTTTCTAAGCTGGTAAATACTATGGAAAATAAGCCGATTATTGGTAGCTGATATCATGAATTAGGTTGTTGGCTTGTTTACCTTAGTTTAAGGCGACAGGTTGTAAAATAATACTGTAGGCAGAAATTAATAGCTGCCTGATGCGAAAAAATTGAGGTGAAAAAATGCATATTTTAGTCACAGGCGGAGCTGGTTACATCGGCTCGCATACTGTCATTGAACTGCTTAAAGCTGGTCACAGTGTTGTAGTAGTAGATAATCTTGTTAATTCCAGCAGGCTGGCACTGCAGCGTGTAGAAAAAATCACCGGTCAGCAAATCCCTTTTTATGAAACTGATATCAGGGATCGTGCCGGCCTGCAAAAAGTTTTTGATGAGCATAGCTTTGACTGCTGTATTCACTTCGCCGGTTTGAAAGCAGTGGGCGAATCGGTACAGAAGCCCTTGGAGTATTATGAGAACAATATTTCCGGTACTCTGGTACTGCTGGACGTAATGCGTAAAGCAGGCTGTAAGAATATTATTTTCAGCTCTTCGGCTACTGTTTACGGTAATCCTGCTGTAGTGCCTATTCCGGAAACCTGTCCTAAAGGGCAGTGCACTAATCCTTATGGCCAGACAAAGTCGATGCTGGAGCAAATACTTTGTGATATGTATGTAGCTGATCAGGAGTGGAATGTGGTTCTGCTGCGTTACTTTAACCCTATCGGTGCGCACAGCTCCGGTCTGATTGGCGAAAATCCCAATGGCATTCCCAATAACCTGATGCCGTATATTACTCAGGTAGCTGTTGGCAAGCTGGAGCGACTACATGTTTTTGGTAATGATTATCCCACTCCTGATGGTACTGGAGTGCGTGACTTTATTCATGTAGTGGATTTGGCTAAAGGTCATGTGAAAGCTTTGCAGGCAATAGATGACAAATGCGGCGTAGAGGTGTATAATCTTGGTACAGGTATTGGCTATTCAGTGCTGGATTTAGTCAAAGCATTTGAAAAGGCTACCGGAATTAAGATACCTTATGTAATTGACCAACGTCGTGCAGGGGATATTGCCACCTGCTATTCAGATCCGTCAAAGGCGTGGGAAAAGCTTGGCTGGAAGGCAGAGCTGGGTATTGAGGACATGTGCCGCGATTCCTGGAACTGGCAGAAGAACAACCCTAATGGCTTTGAAGCATAAGGCAAAAAGAAAAAAATAGTAGAAAAAGAGGAAAAGTATTTATGTGTGGTATTGTTGGATTTTGTGGAAATAAGCAGGCAGCACCTATTCTGTTAGATGGTCTGTCTAAGCTTGAATATCGTGGTTACGATTCTGCCGGCCTCGCAGTGCGCGATGGCAGTGCACAGGTGCAGATTGTTAAGGCTAAAGGTCGTCTGAAGGAGCTTTATGCCAAAACTAATGGCGGACAAAGCCTCATTGGTACCTGTGGTATCGGTCATACCAGATGGGCAACCCATGGCGAGCCTTCTGAAACTAATGCGCATCCGCATGCAAGTGCTGATGGCAATGTAGTTGCTGTACACAACGGTATTATCGAAAACTATCAGGAGCTGAAGGAAAAGCTGCTGCATAACGGTTACACCTTCTATTCTCAGACTGATACCGAGGTTGCCGTTAAGCTGATTGACTACTACTATAAAAAATATGAGCATACTCCGACTGATGCTTTGAGCCATGCTATGATCCGTATGCGCGGTTCCTATGCTTTGGCAGTAATGTTCAAGGAATATCCAGGCGAAATTTATGTTGCCCGTAAGGACAGCCCGATGATCATCGGCGTACAGGACGGCGAATGCTATGTTGCCAGCGATGTGCCTGCTATTTTGAAATACACCCGTAAGGTATATTACATCGGCAATCTGGAAATGGCTCGTCTGGCTAACGGCGAGGTTACCTTCTACAACGTTGATGAAGAAGTAATCGAAAAACCGCTGACCGAAATTAAATGGGATGCCGAAGCTGCCGAAAAAGCAGGCTTTGAGCATTTCATGATGAAGGAAATCCACGAACAGCCTAAAGCAGTACGCGATACTTTGAATTCCGTACTGGTTGACGGTAAGCTGGATATGAGCGCTGTCGGCCTCAGCGACGAGGATATCAAAAAGATTGACCAGATCTGCATCGTTGCCTGCGGCAGTGCTTATCATGTAGGTGTGGCAGCGCAATATGTAATTGAAGATTTGGCACAGATACCTGTTCGTACCGAGCTGGCTTCCGAGTTCAGATACCGCAAGCCTCTGCTGAGCAAGAACGAGCTGGTTATTATTGTCAGCCAGTCCGGCGAAACTGCCGACAGCTTGGCAGCTCTGCGTCTGGCTAAAGAAAAGGGCATCAAAACTCTTGGCATCGTCAACGTAGTAGGCAGCTCCATTGCCCGCGAAGCAGATAATGTTTTCTACACACTGGCAGGTCCGGAAATTGCCGTTGCAACTACCAAGGCTTACAGCACTCAGCTGATTGCTGCTTACTGCTTGGCAATTCAGTTTGCTATGGTTCGCGGCACTATTGACGAAGCAAAATATCTGGAGCTGATTCAGGAAATGGCACAGCTGCCGGATAAAATCCAAAAGATTATCGAGGATAAGGAACGCATCCAATGGTTTGCCGCTAAGCAGGTTAACGCTAAGGATATCTTCTTTATCGGCCGTGGCTTGGATTACGCTGTCAGCCTGGAGGGTAGCCTGAAGATGAAGGAAATTTCCTACATCCACAGTGAGGCTTATGCTGCCGGCGAATTGAAGCATGGTACTATCAGCCTGATTGAGGATGGTACTCTTGTTATTGGCGTACTGACTCAAAGCGAGCTTTACGAAAAGACTGTCAGCAACATGGTTGAGTGCCGCAGCCGTGGCGCTTATCTGATGGGCCTGACTACCTATGGTAACTATAACATTGAGGATACCGCTGATTTCACAGTGTATATTCCTAAGACCGACGAGCATTTCATGACCAGCTTGGCAGTTATTCCGCTGCAGCTTATGGGTTATTATGTGAGTGTTTCCAAGGGCTTGGATGTAGATAAACCTAGGAACTTGGCTAAGAGCGTAACCGTAGAATAAGAGTGGGGTGTAATGCATCATATGCATCGCAAACCCTCCTCCACGTACTAAAAGTACGCGTTCGTCGGCTTCGCATCGCCTCTGATACATTCTCCCCACTCTTGAGAGATAGATGAATATAACGCCTAAAAATCGCAAACTATGCAAAAAAACCACAGCTTACATTTTATGTAGGCTGTGGTAATTTTTTTGTTGTTAATGCTGTGCTGCGGTTTGGTCGCTGACCAGCTTGAAGCCTGCTGCCGTCAGCTTGTCTTCGATTTCTTTGATTTGGGCGGCATCACGTGTTTCCAGTTCCAGTTTGAGGAAGCAGCCGGTGATGGCCATGTTGGCATCACTGCGGTTGTGGTGTACGCCGACAACGTTGGCACCGCATTGACTGATAATCTCGCTGACCTTGAGCAGCTGGCCCGGACGGTCCTCCAGCATGATAACAAGGTTGACTCTGCGGCCGCTGGTAACCTGACCGCGGGTGATTACGCGCGAAAGAATATTAACGTCGATGTTACCGCCGGATACAACGCAGACGGTTTTCTTGCCCTTAATCGGCAGCTTGTCGAACAATGCTGCTGCTACCGGGGTTGCGCCTGCACCTTCGGCAATCGGCTTCTGCTTTTCAATCAGGGTTAAAATTGCGGTTGCGATTTCGTCCTCGCTTACGGTAACGATATCGTCAACATATTTGCTGATGAGCTCGTAGGTGTTTTCACCAGGAGTTTTTACAGCAATGCCGTCGGCAAAGGTGCTGACGTGCTCCAGAGTTTCGTATTTATGGTCATGGAAGGCGTTGTACATGCTGGCTGCGCCTGCTGCCTGTACGCCGTAAACCTTAACCTCCGGACGCAGGCTTTTGATAGCGAAGGCTACGCCGCTGATAAGGCCACCGCCGCCAATCGGTACGATTACTGCTTCGACATCCGGCAGCTGGTCCAAAATTTCCAGACCGATGCTGCCCTGGCCGGCAATAACAAGCTCGTCGTCATATGGATGGATAAAGGTCATGCCTGTTTCTTCCTGCAGCTGTACGGCGCGGTCATGTGCTTCGTCGTAGGCACCAGGAACAAGCTCCACCTGTGCGCCGAGGCGCTTGGTGTTTTCTACCTTCATAATCGGTGCGCCGTCCGGCATGCAGATGACGCTTTTGATGCCCATGCTGGTTGCAGCCAGTGCTACGCCCTGCGCATGGTTGCCGGCGCTGCAGGCGATAACGCCCTTGCTTGCTTCCTCAGGTGTAAGCTGGCTGATTTTGTAGTAGGCACCGCGTACCTTGAAACTGCCTGTTACCTGCAGGTTTTCTGTTTTCAGATACAAGTTGTTGCCTTCGCTTAAATGCGGAGCAGCTATTAAATCTGTTTTACGTGCTACGCTTTTAAGGATGAAGGCTGCATGATAAATTTTGTCTAATGAGAGCATTTGGTTACCTTCTTTTCTTTCCCTTAATTATTATAGTATAAAGTACTACATCAAGTATAAATTGATTGGCGCATTGCGTCAAGTGATTGTGTACATTTCCTGCTATGATAGTGTATAATAATATAATGAATAATTTTCAAAGGAGTGCAGAAAATGCAGTGGATAGAAGTTAATGTAGCGGTAACGCATGAAGCAGTTGAGGCCGTAGCAGATATGCTGACGAGCATCGGTTCTAAGGGAGTTGCGATTGAGGATCCGCAGCTGATTAATGATTTGCGCAACAGCGGTACCTGGGAGCTGTGCGATATTCCGGAGCAGGAGAATACCGAGGTTGTTACAGTCAGCGCTTATTATGCTGATGATGAGAAGCTGGAAAAACGCTTGGCGGAGATTGACGAGCAGCTGGCGCTGATTGAGGAGCGCATCGGTAAGTATCGCTTTGGCAATACCCGCTTTCGCAAGGTGAGCGAGCAGGATTGGGCTAACGAATGGAAGCAGTATTTCCATGTTACTCATGTCGGCAAGAGCCTTGTTATTAAGCCGAGCTGGGAGGAGTATGCTCCTAAGGAAGGCGAGCATGTTATTGAAATTGATCCGGGTATGGCTTTTGGTACTGGCACGCATCACACTACTAATATGATGATGGAGCGCCTGGAGAAGGTTATTACGCCTGATTCTACCGTGTTTGACGTTGGTACCGGCAGCGGTATTCTGGCGATTGCTGCAGCGATGCTGGGCGCTAAGTCTGTTAAGGCTGTTGATATTGACGCTGTGGCAGTGCGCGTGGCGAAGGAGAATGTGGCGGATAATGGCTTGAGCGACCAGATTGAGGTGCGCGAGGGCGATTTGCTGCATGGCACCGAGGGCAAGGCTGATGTTATTATCGCTAATATTATTGCTGATATTGTTATTATGCTGCTGCAGGATATTCCGCAGAAGCTGAATGATGATGGTGTGCTTTTGGCGAGCGGTATTATTGAGGAGCGTATGCCGGATGTGGAGGCTGCGGCGCAGGCGCAGGGCCTTTATGTTGACGCGGTTGACCATCGCGGTGGCTGGGTTGTTATGCAGATGAAGAAGAAGTAAGGGGAAACCTATATGCATCGTTTTTTTGTACCGCAATTATATAACGAAACAATGACTATTGAGGGCGTGGATGCACGTCATATCAGTAAGGTGCTGCGCATGCAGCCGGGTGCACAACTGCAGATTGTTAGTGACGACGGCGTGAGTGCGCTGGCGGAGATTACTGCTATTGACAGCGAGTGCGTTACTGTGCATTGCCTGGAGAAGCTGGCGGAAAGCCATGAGCCGGCGGTGCGCCTGATTTTGGCGCAGGGACTGGCGAAGGGCGAGAAGATGGAGTTCATTATCCAAAAGGCTGTGGAGATGGGCGCTTACAGCGTGGTGCCTGTGGCTATGGAGCATTCCGTGGTGCGCCTTGACGGTGCTAAGGCTGCCAAAAAGGTGGAGCGTTGGCAGAAGATTGCCGAGTCCGCTGCCAAACAGAGCAAGCGTGATATTATTCCCGAGGTGCAGCCTGTGCAGACGATGGCACAGATGCTGGCGGCGAATGACTGCGCTAAGAAGATTATCGCTTACGAGTGCGAGGATAAAAAGAGCCTGAAGGCGGCGCTGAAGGATGCACAGGCGAAGGGCGCGCTGACAGATTTGCTGCTGATTATCGGTCCTGAGGGCGGTATCAGCGAAGCGGAGCTGGAGGCGGCACGTGCCGCAGGCGCTGTGCCCGTATCGCTGGGCAGACGCATTCTGCGCGCGGAAACGGCAGGACTTGTCGCTATTTCAGCGATTTTTTATGAAACCGGAGATTTAGGAGATTAAACATAGATGAGAAAAATTGCATTTTATACGCTGGGCTGTAAGGTCAACCAGGCTGATACTGCCAGCATGGAGGGGATTTTCCGTGCGTCAGGCTATGAGGTTGTGCCTTTCGGTGAACCGGCAGACGTTTATTTAGTTAATACCTGCGTTGTTACCAATACCGGGCAGCGCAAATCGCGTCAGATTATCAACCGCGCTGTGCGTCACAATCCGCTATCCTTGGTGGTTGTTACAGGCTGCTATCCGCAGACTGCGCCGGAGGAGGTGCGTGCTATCGAAGGTGTTGATGTAATCATCGGCAATCAGGAGCGCGGCCGCATTGTGGAGCTGGTCGAAGAAGCACTGGAGCACAAGCGCACGGAGATTCTGGATAATGTGCAGCAGATGACTGTAGACACTAAGTTCGAAGAGCTGGGCGTTGGCACGGAAACCGATAAAACCCGTGCCTTCCTCAAAATTCAGGAGGGCTGCAACCAATACTGCACCTACTGCATTATCCCGTTTGCGCGCGGTCCGCTGCGCAGCCGCAGCCTGGAAAGCATCCGTGAGGAGGTTGGCAAGCTGGTTGCCGCAGGCTACAAGGAGGTTGTGCTCATCGGCATTCACCTTGGCTGCTACGGCAAGGAGCTGGCGAAGGAAGGCAAGCACGTTACTTTGTATGATGCAGTAAAGGCGGCGCTGAGCGTTAAGGGCGTGCAGCGTGTGCGCCTCGGTTCTTTGGAATCCGTGGAGGTGGAACCGCGCCTGCTGCAGCTGATGGCAGAGGAACCACGCCTGCAGCGTCACCTGCATCTGCCGCTGCAAAGCGGCTGCGATAAGATTTTGCGCGCTATGCACCGTCCTTACGATACCAAACGCTTTACGGAGCTGGTGAACGAAATCCGTGCGCAGGTGCCTGATGTGGCAATTACTACGGATGTTATCGTGGGCTTCCCCGGCGAAACCGAGGAGGACTTTGCGACTACTTTGGAATTTGCCAAGCAATGCGGCTTTGCCAAAATGCACATCTTCCCTTATTCCAAACGCAAGGGCACGCCTGCTGCCGAAATGCCGGAGCAGGTGGACGAGGCAGTGAAGAGCGAGCGTGCGGCGCGTCTGGCGAAGGTGGACGAGGAGCTGCATCAGCAAATGCTGCAGAGCACTGTTGGCAAGGTGGAAGAAGTACTGTTTGAGCAGCCTGTGGACGACGAGCATATGGAGGGCCTGTGCGGTCCGTACCTGCGCGTTGTCGTTCCAGGAGCCAAGGAGCTGGCCAACACTATCGCCAAGGTAAAAATTACCGGCATCAAAGAAGATTTTTTGCTGGGCGAATTGAATTAATTTGTGAAAAAATTATTTCTTTAGCAGGATAAAAGAAATAAATACAGAATATAACTAGATACGATAAACGAGAGGAGGGACATGAAATGGCTGAGGATTGTATTTTTTGCAAAATCATTAAGGGCGATATCCCTTCTACCAAAGTGTACGAAGATGATAAAATGATTGCTATCAATGACGTTGCTCCGGCTGCTCCGGTTCATGTGCTGCTGATGCCTAAGGACCACACAGCTAACATCACTACTGCGGACCCCGAGCTGGTTGCATACATGCTGGGCAAGGTTAAAATGATCGCTGAAAAGACCGGAATTGCCGAAAAAGGCTTCCGCGTTGTTATCAACACCGGCGATGAAGGCGGTCAGACAGTAAAACATTTACACATTCACGTAATTGGCGGCAAAGCTTTGGGTTGGCCCCCATGCTAAACCTTGACAATGCTTGTCTTTTCTTGTATAATTAATCAGTAAGTGTTTTTAGCTGGCAACAGCTGAAAACTTAATTTGCATATACACTTCCCTAAGTGTGTGGAGGGAGGGAGAACAGATGGCAGAAATTAAAGTTGGCAAGAATGAAACTTTAGACAGCGCACTGCGCAGATTTAAAAGAGCAACCCAAAAGGCAGGCATTCTTTCTGAGGTAAGAAAACGCGAGCACTATGAAAAGCCGAGCGTTGCACGTAAGAAAAAATCCGAAGCAGCCAGAAAACGTAAAACCAGATAATTGGAGGCGGGCTGTATGTCTATAAAAGACCAATTGACTGCTGATATGAAGCAGGCCATGAAGGACAGAGAAGCAGGTAAACTGCGTTTGTCTGTTATCCGCATGGTGCGTGCTAATATTAAAAATGTTGAAATCAATGACAAAAAGGAACTTACAGATGATGAGGTTCTGGCTGTCTTGATGAAAGAGGTCAAAATGCGTCAGGATTCTGTTGAGGAATTCCAAAAAGCAGGTCGTGACGAATTGGTTGCCCAAGCTAAGGAAGAAATTGCTATACTGAAAAAATATCTTCCGGAAGCTCTCAGCGATGACGAGCTGAAGGCTATCGTGGCAGAAGTTATTGCTGCTGTTGGCGCTACAAGTCCCAAGGATATGGGTAAGGTAATGCCGGCAGTTATGGCAAAAACCAAAGGCCGTGCAGATGGCAAACGTATTAACGTTATGGTTCGTGAATTGCTCAAATAACAACTGATAACCGTGCTAAGAGAAATCTTGGCGCGGTTATTTTGGTTCTTTATCAAGTTTTGGGGTCTTTAATAATTTAATATCATAAAACATGCTAA
>OIWQ01000877.1_pt1 | contig 38141 bp, 42 predicted proteins | sample 1587571 | NCBI WGS metagenome assembly OIWQ01 (sample SAMEA3888910, study PRJEB22519) | human gut metagenome | biome: human gut; feature: human-associated habitat; material: faeces | place: Denmark | collected 2010
AAAACCTCTTGCCGGGTGCGGTGAGCATGAGCCAGTTTATCGACACGGTTAAGGCGCTGTAAAAGCCTCTTATTCGTGGGAGGTAATAATGCAACCCTTGTTCTGTAATTATCAATAAAGTTTTGAAATCCCAAAAGGTACTATAACCGCGTTAGCAAATTATCAATATGGAGGGATGATTATATGCCAAATAAGCAGCTAGTTAAGCACAAGACAGCCGCATCTCTTGATAAAAAATCAGGGAGTCTCGCATATAATCGCTTTGAAATGCAAATAAGTCAAACCCTGCATATGGCAATTGAGTTGTACTCCAATTTGAACTATTTGCTTGTGCTTGACCATTATGATGATATTACTTTATTTGACGATGATGTCACGCCCGAAACAGTTAGTTATTACCAGATGAAAACAAGCGAGGATTCTATCAGTATTGATACGGCAATCTCAGAGGCGTGGGTTGCAAAACTATATGAGCAGCTAAGTAATCCTCAGTGGATAATTAAAGAACTTGGGCTAATTACAAACTGTCCTCTGAAAGTGTCCGTAAAATTCAAGGGTGACGATGGGAAAACACATTCTGAGGAAAGAAAATACACCGCTGAGAGAACACCATTTCAGTCGTTTAATCCATATATGGTGAATAAGCTCAAACAAGATATAGCCCAAAGAAAGGGCATCTCTGCGAACGATGTGGATTTATCAAAATTTGTTCATATGCGAACCACCTTGTCAATCCCAAAGCACCATGAGATTGTCGAGCAAGAGATGACCGACTTTTTACAGAAAAAGTATCCGCGTATTACAGTTGAAGCCGCTAAGACTATATTCGGAGCAATGATGGAACTTCTGACGCACTGTCAATCATGTGAGTCGTTGGATGAAGATGCGGAATTCTCCGAGGTGCGACAGAAAAAGGGAGTTTCTAAGTCTGATTTTTCCCGTATTATCGAAGAGTCTATGTATATTTCTGTACCGCCATTTCAAGAAATCGATGGGTGGATGAAGTATTCCGACGATGAAAAAATGAGAGCAGCACTTGAGTACACAAACCTTTTGGCAGACGTACAGAGCAAATCTGACTCATTTGCTGCACTGTACCACCAAATAAGGAGCGCTTGTAAAGCTAATCCGCGAAACGATAAGGAGGCTATCAGGCTATATTGTGAACGGGTGTGCAACTCCCTATCATCGAAGAATCCTATTTACAGCAATGCTTATATGGATGTCTTGATTGTAAGTGTCCTAATAAATGAATGGAGGATGAGCGTATGAAAGAGGTCTACTTCAAGCAAATAATGATTGCAGACTTGCAAAATAAGACCGCTCGTGTCCAGCCATTTGAAAAAGGGCTAAATGTTGTAACAAGCATAGATAATCATGTGGGAAAGTCCTCGTTACTCAAATCCTTGTATTACACCTTGGGTGCCAAAGTTGACTTCGATTCTGTTTGGGACAGACAGTCCAAACTGTATGTAGTTACTTTAAGCGTCGATGAAACCGAGTATTGCATCGCACGTTTTATGAAGCGGTTTGCTGTGTTCAAGGGAAAAACGCTTTTGAAAATTACAGATAGTGTTACTCAGGAATTAGCCCCGCTGTTAGGTGATATTTTCGATTTCTCTGTTTATTTGCCAAATAAAGATACTGGAAAAGTTGAAATGGCACCGCCAGCTTTTACTTTTATGCCATATTATATCGATCAAGATAAGGGTTGGAGTGGACTATATGACAGCTTTGCTTCAATTACTCAATACAAGAGTGCGGATCGAATTAAATCACTATATTATCATCTCAACATTTATACCAAAGGGACAGTCGAACTTATGGCTGAGAAAGATCGTCTCAAGGATCATCTGGAAATTTTAGAGAATGAACGTGACCGGCTAAATACAATTTTATCAGCTTTACGAGAAGAAACTGCCAATCTCCCTCCGGCAGATACGATCAGTGAATTGGACACCCATCTTGAAGCTCCCAAAAAAAGAATTGAACAGTTGGTAACACAAATTGGGGAGATACGGAACAAAATTCAAGGTTTAGAGACCGTTCTACAGCAGCATCAATATAATCTGCATGTGATTCAGGATTATATATCAGCAAAAGATCATGCTACCGAAAGCGATGAGCACAAGTTTCATGTTTGCCCTAATTGTGGGTATATTTTCGATGAGGAAATTTTTAACCTTGTTCGATCAAATTATGGCACGCTAAACGAGGATTACATATGTCAGCAGATTCGTTTGCTAATCAGCGCCACTTCTGATAAACTTGATTTAGAGAAAAAACAGTATGTAACTCTTCGGCAACAAATGACGGAAGAGGAAACTGCTTTCCAATCAGAGAAAAATGAATTTGACATTTATGTCAGGCAACGTGGGTTAGCAGATTCTATCCGACGTTTCCAACAACAATTAAGCAAAACAATATCGGATATACAGGAAGACGAGAAAAATATTAAAGAGATTAGTAAAGAACTCCGCAAACTGCCAAACAAAAAGGAGGTTGAGGAAAAATATATTGAATATGCCCGGTTGAATATCATGACTCTGGACGCATGGGATCCTGCCTATGATGGAGCGATTCATTTGTTAAAGCCCATCAAAGCGCAAGGAACACTGGAAAACAAGATCATTTTGGCTCAATTTGTAGCTCTTTTCCAAACAATGGAATACTTCAAAACCAGCGCAACAAGATTCTCATTTGTTGTTGACTCTCCACGCGCAAAAGAAGCCAGTATTTCAAGTAGTAAAGATATTCTAAAAATGATTTCGCAGATGGAGATGCTACCACAGATTATATTAGCGACTATCGACTACTCCGAATATGATTCGGAAATAGAAACACCAGCAAACATTATTGTTTTGACTGAAAAGAGGAAATTACTTAACGAAAGTGACTACGTCAAAAATCAAGATACAATTATGGCAATCTCAGAACTGCTAAAGAAACAAGTATAACAAAAAGAAGTCCAGCATCACGCCAAACGGCGCGATGCTGGGCTTCTTACTTAATTCCATTCCTCAGCCAAGAGGAAATCACGGATATTCCGGTGCTTGATCCCGTTTCGGCTCATGTCGAACTCATCGAGAGAAACAACGTACTTTGGGAAGTTATCACGGATGCTATCATACGCGCCAAACTCGCGGTTGACCGTTTCATCGGAGGCGAGCAGATAGCACACCTGAACGTACAGCTTTTCGCCGCGCTTGTCGCATACAAAGTCAATTTCCTTATCGCCTGTTCTGCCGACAGTCACTTCATAACCCCGGCGCAGCAGCTCAAGATAGACGATGTTTTCCAAAATGAGGTTGATGTCCCGCATATTGCCGCCAAAGACCGCCTCGCGGATGCCGTGATCGGCAATATAGTACTTCTCATTGGAGGCAAGGATCTGTTTGCCCTGCAAGTCCTCCCGCTTCACCTGATAGAAAAGGTACGCCTCGCAGCAGTATTTGATATAGTTCAGAATTGTTTCCGGGGCGACGGTGCGCTGCTCGTTTTTCAGGAACTTTGCAAGAGAGGTCGCCGAGAAGGTCGTTCCCACATTGGCGATCACATAGGCAATGATCCGTTCCAGCAAATCTACATCCCGGATTTTATTCCGCTTCACGATGTCCTTGAGCTGGACAGAGTTGAATAGATCGTGAAGATATTGCTTGGACGGCGCATCCGCATATCGGAGATTTGCAAGATAGGGCATCCCTCCGGCAAGCAGGTACTTTTGGAAACACTGCTGGATGGACGCATCAGGCGCAATCGAACGGTAAAGCTCCATGAACTCCCCAAATGAGAACGGATAGATCACAAACTCCACATAGCGTCCACCTAAATAGGTCGCAAGCTCACCGGACAGCAGCTTTGCATTGGAGCCGGTGATGTAGATGTCGCAATCCAGCGAGACGCGGAAAGAGTTGATGCACTTCTCCCAGTCCTTGACCTCCTGGATTTCATCAAAAAACAGATAGACCTTGCCGCCGAGTTCTGCGGCTCTTGCAGTGATCTCATCATGCAGCGCCTGAGCGGTTTGCAGATGGGAGTAGCCCATATCCTCAAAGTTGATGGCGATAAACTGCGCCGGGCTGACGCCGGACTCCGTGAGCTCCTGCTGGATCAGCTCCAACATGACCGAATTCTACAAATAATATCAGATAAGACTTAACTATTCAGGCGAAGCCCTGCAAAGGGAGGATTCCACCCTTTATTGGCACACGAAATGCCGTTATCACAAGGTGGAGTGGCAAGATAGACAGAGGAAACCAAGCGGCGCACAAGCGATATTTTTCTCCATATCCGCCCCGAAATGCAACAGAAAAATGAAACAACCATCGGCATATCCGTTGAGCGGTTATGCCGATGGTTGTGCGCTTTCCTATAGCTTACACACGATTTTTCGTGGGCAGTAGTAGCGAGTCTTTTCCGCGCCTGCAATCCAATTTTTCATACACCATTTTTACACCATTTCGGCGTGGAACAGTATAGAATTACATGAAGTTATATAGTGGCTATTTGTGCAGAAAACACGATGAAATCAAGAATTATCGGTATTTATGGAGTGATATTGAGATATAGGATCGGGTGAATCGCCCTCGATTCCAAGTTTCATATATCTTTACATCTCCTTAAAAAATCCTGTATGAGGGGGGCCCTGCGCGGCAGTCCCCGCGGCGAAAAAGCCCAGTCCCACAGGATAATTATAGCAGATAGGCGGCGCTCCCTCAAGCGGCATTTTATAATTTGGGGGATGGGACAGACAAACCGCACTCGGAGATAAAAGCGGAACAGGCATGACCGGGATCATGCCTGTTCCAGGAATTTTGAATATTAGCGCTGCTTTGGCCGTGATGACATCCGGTTCAGGGCTGCATGTTGCGGATCTCCTCCAGCAGGGCGTCCAGGCTGTCGCGATCCAGGGTCCGGGACTTTTCCTCCGGCTCCTCCGGGGCTTCCTCCGGCGTTTCGGGAGTGGGTTCCGGTTCCGGCACAGGCTCCGGTTCGGCCGGGACTTCCTCGTTTGCCGGGGCTTCTTCCTCAGCCGGGGCATCCTCCTCCGGCGGCATGACAGCCTCCGGGGCGGGGGCTTCCTCCGCCGGGGCGCTTTCCGGCACGATCACCGGGGGAACCGGCGTCTCCTCCGAAGCGGCGGGGGGCTCCGGTTCCGGTACAGGTTCCGGTACAGACTCCGGCGTTTCCGGTACAGATTCCGGCTCCTCCGGGGACTGGGGCGGCTCCATCTGGGCCAAGCGGTCCGGCAGACGGCGGCGGCGGTGGGCGATGCCCACGGCCCGGCCCATGAAGAACAGCAGTACCAGCAGGACCACCAGTCCGGCGGCCAAGATGGCGTACATGGGGAGCCAGCGGTTCAGGGGCAGATCCACCGGGGCGCACAGAGCCGTCCACAGGGCCCGGAAGGGGCCGGGCTGGGTCTGCGGCTCCTCCGGAGAGGGATCCTCCGGCTCCGGCTGGCCGATCTGGGGCAGGGTACCGGCAAAGGCCGGCATCCGCACCACATGGACCGTATAGTCCCGGGTGGTGCCGTCCTCGGCGGTGCAGGTGACGGTCAGCAGGTTGTCGCCCTCCTTCAGGGACGCATCGGGCTGGGTGACGCCCAGGGCCTTGCTGTCCTTGGCGGTGGCGGAAAGGGAGATCTTGGAGGTCTCATAGGGGACATACACGGCGTATTCCGTGATTTCCGGGGAAAAGGCCGGGGACAGCTGCCCCGTGGAGGGGGTCAGCTCCGACAGGGACGCATCGCTGCTGAGGGTGACGTTGGGATCCGGCTGCCGGGTGACGGAGATGGTATACCGGCGGGAGGCCCCGTTGGCGGCGGTGACCGTCAGCACCACCGTGTTGACGCCCACGGACAGCTGGTTGCCGCTGACGGATACATCGGCCCCGCCATCGGCGGCCCGGTAATCCAGGGGCAGCCGGGACACGTCATAGGGCACGGTGACGCTGTATTCCGTGGTTCCGGCGGAAAAGGCCGGAGACAGGGCATAGTCCCCGCAGGACAGGCCCGCCAGATTGGCGTTGCCGGAGGGGGGCGCGGCCACGCTGGCCGCCCAGGACGCGTCGTTCAGGGACTGGTCGCTGTTGCCGTCGGTGGCCACAATGTCGGTGATGGTGGCGCTGACCCGGGTCCCGGCGGCCACGCCGGACTTCACCTGGAAGGTGACGGCCAGCACAGCGGCGCTGCCGGTGATGGGATTGGACAGGGACTGGTCATAGGCCAGCAGGTTGCCGCCGCTCATATCCACGGACCAGCTGGAGCCCACCAGCTGGCGGGTGCCGGTAAGGGTCAGGGCGCTGCTGTCGTAGTGCAGCACGGCGGTGATGCCCTGGATGTTGGAGCCGCTGACGGTAAAGGTGACGGTGACGCTGTCACCGGCCCGGACGCTGCCGGAGCCGGAGAAGCTGGCCCCGGCGGCCTCCGCCGTTACCGGAGCCAGGCCCCACAGCAGCAGCGCCGCCAGCAAGCCCGCCAGGACGGATGAAATTCTCTTTCTCATGGGTCAAGCCCTCCTGCTCAGTTGGGTTGGATGGTGCCCCGGCCCAGCAGATACGCCTGCAGCCGGATCATGTCGGTGATGGTGACCTGGCCGTCGCCGTTCAGGTCCGCCGCCTGAAGGGCAGCGCCGGTGAGGGTGTTTTTGCCCAGCAGATGGGCCTGCAGCCGGACCATATCGGTGATGGTGACCCGGCCGTCGCCGCTGAGGTCGCCGGTGACCACGGTGGTCAGGGTCTGGAGGGTCTGGCCGTCCCGGGCATAGGTGACGGCCATGCCGGTGCCCACAAGGCCCTCGCCCTGGACCGGCAGGGTGATGTAGTCGCTGGGGGACAGGCCCGCCAGCAGCTGCCGGGCGGTGGTGCCCACGGGGATGGCCCGCAGATAGCCGTCGGCGATGCCGTAGGCCCCGGTGGTGATCTCCTGGGGATAGCTCTCCACCGCCTTGGCCTCAAACTGGGCGGTGAAGGTGACGTTGCCGGAGATGGTCATGCCGCTGGTGTAGCCCTGCCAGCCGGTGAAGGTGTAGGTATACTGGCTATCGGCGGGGCGGACCGGGGTTCCGGCGGGCCTGGGGATGGCCTGCCCGGCGGCCAGCTTCCCCTGGGCATACACGGAGCCGTCATAGTTCAGGAACTGATAGGTATACTGCCCCTGATAGTGGGCATAGAGGGTGATGTTGCCGGCCCCGGTGGTGCTGTTGGCGGTGATCTGCTGGCCGCCCTCCGGCTGGGTGAACCAGCCCACAAAGGCGCAGCCCTCCTTCACCGGGGTGGGCAGGGTGCCGTATTTCTGACCGGCGGAGACCAGGCGGGTGCTCTCGGAGCAGGCGCCGCCGCAGGGATCGAAGGACACCACATAGGAGCCGTCGGTGACATAGAACCGGGATTCCAGGCGATAGTTGTCCCCGGCGGTGTTTTCTGCCGCGATGACCAGGGTATAGCCTCCCACTCCCAGCCGGGAGAAGGCCACGGCGTCATCCAGCCGGGACAGGTCATAGCTCTTGGCATTGGGGGAGGCGGTGGCGGGGGTGATGGCGTTGGCGCCGTTGGAGCGGAGGATGGACACCGTCACCCTCCGAATGTTATAGGAGTTGCGCAGGGTGCCCCGGAAGGGGAAGCCCGTCTGCCCCACCGTCAGGGTGGAGTTCACCGTGGGATAGGACGCGCCGTCCAGGGTCCAGCCGGCCCCGGCCAGGGCCAGCTGCCATTGCAGGGCGGTTTCCGACAGCACCAGGCGGCCGCCGGCGGCGTTGGAGGAAACGGACAGATAGCTGCCCGTGCCCCGGTTCTGCAGGGAGAAGCCGCTGTTATACACGGCGGCCTTCCACAGCTGGCCCTTGTCCGTGGAGGCTTTGGCCAGGGTGACGCCGTTTTTACCGGCGGTGAGCCGCAGGCCGTTTTCCTGGCAGGTGATGGTATAGTAGCCGCTGGCGTGATAGTCCAGGCGGAACTGCTGATTTTTGCCGCCGGTGACGGCGTTCAGGGTCAGGCCCGAGGAGCCAGGGGTGGCGGTCAGCTTACTGTTGGCAGAGGAGCGCAGCTGATACACGCCCTCGCCCACCGTTGCGTCCTTGAAGCCGTAGTCCGCCAGCATCACCTGGGCCTTGGCGGGCTCATTGATCCGCAGGCGGGCGTATACGCCCAGCTGCACATCGCCGGAGTTGCCGTCGTAATACTTCAGCACCTTGCCGGTGACGCCGTATTTGTCGGCGGTGGGGCCGGTCATCACGCCCCGGGAGTCGGACTGCGGCTCCCGCACGGCGCCGCTTTCGTTGTAAATGGCCTCGATGAGCTGGGCCTCCGGCTGGTTGGCAAAGCCACCCAGTGCGTCAAAGGCCCGCATGATTACGCCGGTGGCGCCGCCCCGGCCGTCGCTGCTGGAAAAGCCCGAGGAGCCGCCCACTCCGTGCTGCACGGCACGGGACCAGAACACGTTGCGCAGGGCGATGCTGTAGTTATCCATGTCAAAGCCGGGAACAGCGGACTCAATGGACCGGACGATGGGGTCATAGTAGCTGCGGCGGACATAGTTGCGCTGCACCCGCATAAAACCGTCGCTGTCCTCGTTGGCCAGGGCCCGCCAGGTGGCGTCGAAATTGGAGCCATAGCCCCTGTCGGCCTCATAGGCAGCGGCCAGCCGGTTGCCGATGGAGCGGTAATATGTATCGGAGGAGGACTGACACCACCGGAAGAAGGCCCGGGGAATGTCGCTGCGGCTGGAGAACTGATACGCGCCGTAGGACTTGCCGCCGACGTCGCCCGCTCCGGAGGAGATGACGCCCGGGCCGCTGGCCTCGAACCGCTGGCTCAGGGTCCCCAGCAGCTGCTCCTCCTGGTCGTCGGCGGCGGTGGCTGATGTAAACACCGGCAGGATCACCGGAAGGGCCGCCAGCAGCAGCGCCAGGCACAGCAATATACTCGTTCCTCTACGCATGGTTTTCATCGTATCACCCCGTTGCAAGATGTGTTGTAATAACAGAGACTGCTAAAAAGGCCTCGCAGAGTTTGCCGCCCGCAGGCGGCAAAGCAAATACAATCCATTTTCGCCCGGGGCGTGTACCTGGGCGAAAATTCTTCTCAGTCTGCAAGCCTTTTATCCCAAAAGGGACGAAGTCCTTTTGGGATAATTCAGAACAGCGGCCACTTGGGCCAGGTCTGCCGGATATAGGCCGGCACATCCTCCCGGGAAAGGCCCAGCACCGCCCCCAACTCGCCGTACAGGGCGTCCTCCGCCCGCTTGAGATAGCGCTCGTCCATCTGGCTGACCTTCCGCCCGTGGTGGATGGCCCAGCTGCGCCGGCGGCACACCCCCTTGATGAGGCCCGCCAGTCGTTTGCAGTCATAGGAGGCCACCACCTGGTGATACAGGTCCTTGATGGCCCGGGTGTTGTGGCTTTCGGCCTGTTCCTCCGGCAGCTGGTCCAACTGCGCGATGAGCTCCTGCACCTCCTGACCCGTCAGCAGGGGGCGCATCAGCACCCGGGTGTCCACCGGGGTCATCACCTGGCCGGAGCGATACAGCGGCACAAGGGTATAGTACAGCCGGGTCTTGTCCATTCCCGGCAAAGACGGCGTCCCGACGCCCTCCACCCGGCAGACGCCCTCGCCGCCATAGACCACCATTTCGCCCGCTGCAAACATGCCGTTCATCCTCTCTTTCATTCTTTACCATATTATACCACTTTTTCTCCAAAAGGGTAAGTCTTTTTTTGACGATTTGACAAAATCCGATGTCCCGGAGTATAATAGGGGCCACGAAAAGGAGGTGCCGCCTGTGGAAAACCCATTGGATCAGAAGCTGGACCTGTCGGCCCTGCACCTGGGGAATATCTCCCTGGGGACGCTGCTGGGGGCACTGCTGACGCTGGTGATCTGCCTGGTGGCGGTGCGGCTGCTCACCGCTTTGCTGCGTCGGGTGCTGGCCCGGACCCATATGGACGCCCGGGTGCAGAAATACCTGGTGCGGACCGTGCAGCTGGTGCTGTGGGTGGTAACGGTGCTCATTACCGCCGACCAGCTGGGCATTCCCGTCACGTCCCTGGTGGCGCTATTGTCGGTGCTGTCCCTGGCGGTATCCCTGGCGGTGCAGAACGTCCTGGCCAATGTGGCCGGGGGCCTGGTGCTGCTGGTGACCAAGCCCTTCGCCGCGGGCGACTATGTGGACACCCCCTGCGGCGCAGGCACCGTCAAGGAGCTGACCCTGACCTATACCTATCTGGACACGCCGGACGGCCTGCGGATCGCCGCCCCCAACAGCAGCCTTTCCGCCGGAAAGATCACCAACTACACCACCCTGGGCACCCGCCGCATCCAGCACAGCGTCAGCGCGTCCTATGACGCTCCGGTGCAGACCGTGCGTCAGGCCCTGCTGGACGCCGTGGCCCGGACCCCGGACCTGCTGGAGAGCCCCGCCCCGGAGGTATACGTCAATGCCTACGGCGAAAGCGGCATCGAGTACATCGTCCGCAGCTGGGCCAGAACCGCCGACTACTGGACGGCCTATTACGCCCTGCTGGAGAACATCAAGGCGGCCTTTGACGAAAAGTCCGTGGAGATGCCCTACAACCACCTGAACGTGCATATTGTGGACCCCGTGCGGGTAGAAAGAGAGACAAAGCAATGATTTATTCCCTGATTTTAGGCGCTCTCATCGGCTGGATCGCCTCCAAGCTCATGGGCAGCCGCGGTGGCCTGCTGCGGAACCTGATCCTGGGCGTGGTGGGCTCCGCCGTGGGCAACTGGCTGGCGGGCACCATCGGCATCGCCGCCACCGGCTCCGTGGGAGCCATTCTCATCGGCGTGGGCGGGGCCTGCGTTGTGATCCTGGTGGCACGCTGGCTGTTCCATTAAGGAGGGAAAGCCCATGAAGCCTGTGATTCACGAAACCGCCTTTGTGGCGGACAACGCCACCGTCCGGGGCAATGTCACCATCGGGGAGGGGGCCGGAATCTACTTCGGAGCGGTGCTCCGGGCGGAGACGGACCCCATCACTGTGGGCCCCGGCACCAATATCCAGGACAACTGCGTCCTCCACGCGGACCCCGGCTTCCCCACCAAAGTGGGCCGGGACTGTACCGTGGGCCACGCCGCCATTCTCCACGGCTGCACCATCGGGGACAACACCCTGGTGGGCATGGGGGCCATCGTCCTCAACGGAGCTGTGGTGGGCCGGGACTGCATCATCGCCGCCGGGGCCTTAGTGACCCAGGGGACCGTGATCCCCGACGGGTCCATGGTCATGGGCGCTCCCGGCAAAGTCCGCCGTCCCCTGACGTCGGAGGAGATCGCATCCAACGCCGCCTCCGCCGCCGGTTACCGCCACGAATCCCGGTTATACAAAGCCGGGGAGCTGTAAACCAAAGAGACTTGAGACGGCGCACGCTGCGGCGTGCGCCGTTTTTTTGCAATTTTCCCTTGCAAGTTCCGGCGGAATATGATATAAATGGGGGTGCTTAAAATGCTTTGAACGGGAAGTTCCGCAATCATCGCCTTTCCAAGAGAGGACCGGTCACCGGCTGCAAGCCGGTCCGTCAGGCGTTGCGGTGTTCGCCCGGGAGCTGCCGCGAGGAAATGCGCGGACGGGTCATCCCCCGTTATCGGGAAAACGAGTGCGCGGGTTTTGCCGCGAAGCTGGGTGGTACCACGGAAGCCGTATGCCTTTCGTCCCAAGTGATTGGGAGGAAGGGCTTTTTTCGTCCCAAAAACCAAATCCTATCAAGGAGGAACCATATGAAAGAGAAACTGAAACAGCTGCTGCTGGAGGGGCAGGAGAAGATCCAGGCCGCCCGCAGCGAAAGCGAGCTGCAGGAGGTCAAGGGCCTGCTGCTGGGCAAGCAGGGCGCCCTGACGGGGCTTCTGAAGGAGCTGCCCCGGCTGGACGTGAGCCTGCGGCCGGAGATGGGCAAGGCCGTGAACCAGGCCAAGACCCAGCTGACGGAGCTGCTGGAGGCCAAGCGGGAGGAGCTGAAGCTGAAGGCCTCCGAGGTGGACCCGGACTTCGACATCACCGTCCCCGGCACCGCCCCCCTGTCCGGCGGCCTGCACCCCATCACCCAGATGTGCTATGACCTGAACGACGCGTTCCGGTCCATGGGCTTTGAGATCTTCGAGGAGTCCGACATCACCAGCGAGCTGTACGGCTTCGACAACCTGAACTTCCCCCCCAACCACCCCGCCCGGGAGAGCATGGACACCTATTGGCTGGAGGGCCACGATAAGGGCCAGTGCTGGGACAAGCTGTGCCTGCGGCCCCACCTGACCGGCGGCTCCGTCCGCTATATGCAGACCCACAAGCCCCCTTACCGCTTCGTGTACCCCGGCCGGGTATACCGCAACGAGACCACCGACGCCCGCCACGAGCGCGCCTTCTTCCAGTATGAGGCCCTGATCGTGGACAAGGACTTCACCTTTGCCTCCGGCAAGGTGATGATCAAGAGCATCCTGTCCAAGGTGTTCGGCCGGGACGTCCCGGTGCGGATGCGGGCGGGCTTCTTCCCCTTTGTGGAGCCTGGGTTCGAGATCGACATGGGCTGCCTGGTGTGCGGCGGCAAGGGCTGCAGCGTGTGCAAGCACGTGGGCTGGATCGAGATCATGCCCGGCGGCACCCCCCATCCCAACGTCCTGCGCTCGGCGGGCCTGGACCCGGATGAATACACCGGGTTCTATGTGAACATCGGTCTGGACCGCCTGGTGATGATGCGCTACGGCGTGGATGACGTGCGTATGTTCCACAGCGCCGACCTGCGCTTTTTGGAACAGTTCCGTTAAAAGGAGGGGAAACACATGAAAGTATCGCTGAACTGGATCAAAGATTACGTGGACCTGCCCCGGGATATGGACCTGACCCGGCTGGCCTATGACCTGACCATGTCCACCGTGGAGGTGGAGGGGGCCACGGACCTGGCCCGGCAGTTTGACCATATGCTGGTGGGGCAGATCGCGGAGGTGTGCCCCCATCCCAACGCCGACAAGCTGCAGATCTGCCGCACGGACATCGGCGGCGGTGACATCCGGGATATCGTCTGCGGCGGCACCAACGTCCGCCCGGGCATGAAGGTGGCCGTGGCCGCCCCGGGAGCCATGTGCCGCTGGCACGGCGAGGGCGAGCCGGTGGAGATCAAGGAGGCCAAGCTCCGGGGCGTCAAAAGCTACGGCATGATCTGCGGCGCGGCGGAGATCGGCCTGGGGGACCTGTTCCCCACCACCGAGGAGGCCCACATTCTGGACCTCAGCGCCTTCGACGCCCCGGCGGGGACCCCCATTGCCGACGCCCTGGACCTGAACGATATCATCCTGGAAATCGACAACAAATCCATGACCAACCGGCCCGACCTGTGGGGCCATTACGGCATCGCCCGGGAGCTGGCGGCTCTGTATGACCTGCCTCTCAAGCAGCTGCCCCCCTTCACCTGCGATGCCGGGTCCGACGGACTCACCGTTACCGTGGAGGACACGGAGCGCTGCCCCCGCTATATCGGCGCGGCGGTAGAGGGTCTGTCCGTGAAGCCCGCCCCCTTCCGGATGCAGAGCCGCATCTGGCGGGTGGGAATGCGGCCCATCAACGCCCTGGTGGATATCACCAACTATGTGATGCTGGCCACCGGCCAGCCCACCCACGCCTTTGATTCCGACAACATCGCCGGGCATATCATCGTCCGCCGGGCCCAAAACGGTGAAAAGCTGGAGCTGCTCAACGGCAAGGAGCTGGCCCTGTCTGCCGACGACCTGGTCATCGCCGACGAGGCGGGGGTGGTGGGCCTTGCAGGCGTCATGGGCGGCGCCAAGGACTCCGTCCTGCCCACCACCAACAAGGTGATTTTGGAGATCGCCAACTTTCAGGCCGCCGGCGTCCGCCGCACGGCCCTGCGGTACGACAACCGCACCGAGGCCTCCTCCCGGTATGAAAAGGCCATCGACCCCGAGCGCTGCGACCAGGCCCTGTCCCTGGCCATGTCCCTGTTCCGGGAGCTGTATCCCGACGTGCGTGTCACCAGCTTCTGCGACCAGTATCCCGCGAAGCTCCAACCGGCGGAGATCGACGTGTCCCTGCGGTGGCTGGACCGCCGCCTGGGCAAGCACCTGACCAACGACGAGATCGCCCATAAGCTGGGCCTGCTGGGCTTCCGGCTGGACTTCGACGGCGACAATATGCACGTCACCGTGCCCACCTGGCGCTCCACCGGCGATGTGGCCATCAAGGCCGACATCATGGAGGAGGTGGCCCGGATGGTGGGCTACGAGAACTTCCAGGCCGCCCCCATCACCACCTCCTTCGACGGGGCCATCAACCAGCTGGACAAGGATCTGGAGCGCCGGATCAAGGAATATCTGGCCATCCGCTGCGGGATGCAGGAGATCTTCACCTATCCCTGGATGGACGAGCAGTATGTCAACGCCATTTTGCAGGACACCGCCGGGATCCTGGCCCTGTCCACCCCGCCGTCTCCCACCGAGCGGCTGATCCGCTCCTCTCTGCTGCCCAACCTGTGCAAGGCCGTGGCGAAAAATGAGCGATACTTCACGGAGTTCTCCCTGTTTGAAACGGCCCAGGTGTTCAAGGACGCGGACTATTCCGCCCCCTACGACCCCCGGGAGCTGCTGCCGTCCCAGCGCAAGAACATCGCCGGCGCCTTCGTGGCCCCGGCCAAGGATGTGACGGCCCTGTTCCGCCGGGCCAAGGGCGCGGTGGAGCAGATGCCCCGCTACACCCACATGGAGGGCTTCACCTTCCGCCAGGAAAAGCGCCCGGTGTGGGCCGACCAGGTGGTGTGGCTGAACATCTATCTGGGTGAGGAGCAGGTGGGCAACCTGGCGCTGCTTGCCCGGAAGCCCGCCATGGCCTGCGGCATCAAGAACCTGGCCGTGATGCTGTTCGAGCTGGACGTGGACGCCTTGAGGCCCTTCCGCTCCCGCACCAACCGGTTCACCCACCTGCCGGAGTATCCCATGACCGACTACGACATCTCTCTGCTGTTCGACAGCCAGGTGAAGTGGAGCCAGATGTACGACGTCATCGCCCAGGGCATCCGGGAGGGCGGCCTGCTCCATGGGGCAGACTTTGTGGACGAGTACCACGGCAAGCAGGTGCCCGCCGGGAAGAAGTCCGTTACCATCCGGCTGACCATCGGCTCCCTGGAAAAGACTCTGACCTCCACGGAGATCGAGGAGTGCGCCTCCGGCGTCATCAAGAAGCTCACCAAGCGCCTGGGGGCGGAGCTGCGCACCCGGTAAAATCCGTTTTTTCCTCTTTACAGCGCCGGAAAAATAGCGTATACTGATGGTGAATCAATAGAAAGGGGAGAAAGCCCGCATGGATGATTTCACCAGAAAGTTTGACGCTGCCCAGGATAAGGACGAGCAAATCCACTTTATCCTCACCTCCGTGTACGAGGCACTGAAGGAAAAGGGGTACGACCCCATCAACCAGATCGTGGGCTATATCCTGTCCGAGGACCCCACCTATATCACCAACCACAACGGCGCACGGACCCTGATCTGCAAGGTGGATCGGGACGAGCTGCTCCAGGTGCTGGTGAAGAATTATCTGGAGATCTGAGCGCAGACCCGTACCGAGGGAGCGTGCGCTCGCTGCGGGTAAAAAGCCGAAATAAGCGCATTTCGGCACAATGATGGGAAATAAATCACCGGAGCGGTCCGCAACAGACCGCTCCGGTGATTTCGGCTTTTTGACAAGCCGAAGCCAAGGCCCCTGCCATCCGGCGGAGGCCTTGGCTCTTTTTCAATTTTCGCCCAGATTGGCCAGCACGGCTCCGATGTCTCCGTCGATGCAGATGGACTGCTTCTGAATCTCCCGGGGGGGCGGCGGCCTGGCCCAGGTTCAGGCAGGTATACACCGCCCGTGGGTTGGCGGCGGCCATCCGCCAGAAGGGATACTTGATGATCACCGGGGTGCTGTACCCCACCCCCAGCTCCAGAAAAAGGAGCTTCTGCCCCTGACGGGTGCGGAGAAAGCTTTCATACCGCTCCGCCGCCCGGTGCCAGCCCTCATCCTCCGCGAAGCGGTCGTCACAGCGGAGGTTCATGGTCATGGGCCTGCCGCAGTGGGGACACCGGGGCGCCAGGTCGGAGGGCACCCGCATATCCCGCTGGCGCTCCACCATCTGCCGGACCGTCTCCCGGTTGTCAAAGGTCTCCTGACAGCAGGGCTCCGAGCACTGGAACAGGCCGTAATCCCCCTGGGTATAGAACAGCTGCTTCTTGTCAACCCCCGCCGCCTGGAACTGGTGGTCCACGTTGGTGGTGATGACGAAATAGTCCTTGTCCCGCACCAGCTTCAGCAGGTCATCGTACACCGGCTTGGGCGCGGGGGTATAGCGGTTGAGCCAGATGCTGCGGCTCCAGAAGGCCCAGCGCTCCTCCTTCGTGGAGAAGGGGTAGAACCCGCCGGTGTACATATCGTGAAAGCCGTACTTCTGCTCAAAGTCGGCGAAGTTCCGTTCAAACCGCTCCCCGTCATAGGTGAAGCCCGCCGCCGTAGACAGCCCGGCCCCGGCGCCGACGATCACGGCGTCGCAGTCCGCCAGGGCCTGCCGCAGCCGGTCAGCGGGACAGAAGCCGGTGGTAAATTTCGTTGTCCCGGTCTTTGAAAACATTGAAGATCACCTTCTTTACGCTGGTGTTTCCGGCCAGGAAGTCCCGGACGGTTTTCACGGCGATCTGGGCCGCCGGTTGGTTGGGAAAGTGGAAGATCCCCGTGGTGATGTCCCCCTGCCACACATACAGCCCCGGCTGCACCGGGGTCAGGTCCGCCAGGTCGGTGATGCCCCGGGCGGCGGTCTCCGCCCGCAGATATGCGTCCTGCACCCGCAGAAAGTCCGGGTCCGCCGCCTGAGGCGGCCGGACGTTCATCAGGCCCCGCAGCAGCTGCCGCTGGCCCTCCGGGTCCCGGGGCGTCTCCACCTGCCGGTACTCCGGCCGCTCCTTCAGCAGGGATTGGATGAGAAACAGCCGCTTTTCGCTTTGGGTCATGGTCAGCCTCTCCTTTCGATCACCTGCCGGGGGCAGATTTCAGAACTGATAGGGGGGATTGCCGGAGAAGTCGGCGATGACGCCGTGGGGGTCGTCCAGATAGAACACCTCAAAGATGGGGTTGGCGGCGGTCTGGTACTGACCCTTCACGATGGGGTTCCGGATGCACATCTCCTTGGCGGCCATGTTGTTCTCAAAGACAGCCTTGCCGTGGAGCCGGATTCAGGCGTACTCCGGGCTGGAGACGGAGATCTCGATCTCGGGATTTGCCTGCATGTCCTTGTACACGTCCTTCTGGTTGTTGGTGCAGAACCAGAGCTTGCCCTCCAGCTCGCCGACAAACATAAAGGGGCGGCACTTGGCCTTGCCGTCCCGGCCCACGGTGGCCAGATACTGCACGGGATTGGCGTTCAGAAATGCAACGACTTTGTTCATGATATTTACCTCCAGGGTGATTTTTGATTCCGAAGCGTTGCTTTTGCTTTCGTTGGCATCATAATAGCGCCATGACCCCCGGCTGTAAAGTAAGCACAATATTGTGCCGTAGTCACCAAAAGGAAACCATTGGAGGGATGCTATATGGAACTGCCTGCCTGCCCGGTGGAAACCACGCTGACTCTCATCAGCGATAAGTGGAAGGTACTGATCCTGCGGGACCTGATGCCCGGAACAAAACGATTTGGAGAACTGAAAAAATCCATCGGCAGCGTCAGCCAGAAGGTGCTGACCGCCCAGCTAAGACAGATGGAGGAGAGCGGGCTCCTGATCCGCAGGGTCTATGCCGAGGTGCCGCCCCGGGTGGAGTATACGCTGACAGATCTGGGTTGCAGTCTCAAGCCCATCCTGGACGCCATGTGGGCCTGGGGCGAAAGCTACCAACAGAGCCAGGCGTAACGCCACAGACCGCAACACCGCCAGGCTCCCGCTTTTACCGGGAGCCTGGCGGTGTTTTCGGTCATATACAGTCGGTCATGTCGCCTTTCCGTGGTCGCACAGGTCCCGCAGGGTGCAGCCGGCGCAGTCGGGCCGCCGGGCCACGCACACCGCCCGGCCATGGAGCACCATCCGGTGGCAGAAATTGCTGGACTCCTCCGGCGGGATGCAGGCCCGCAGCTGCTGCTCCACCTTCAGGGGGTCCTTGGACCCGTCCGTCAGCCCCAGCAGGCCGGTGATCCGGATACAGTGGGTGTCGCAGACGTAGCCCGCCTGGCCGTACACGTCCCCCAGGATCAGGTTGGCGGTTTTGCGGCCCACGCCGGGCAGCCGCAGCAGGTCCTCCATATTGTCCGGCACCCGGCCGCCGAAATCCGACAGCAGCATCTGCGCCGAGGCCACGATATCCCGGGCCTTGGCCCGCCAGAAGCCGCAGGAGCGGACGTATTCCCCCACCTCCTCCGGGCTGGCGGCGGCAAAGGCCTCCAGGGTGGGAAACCGGGCAAACAGCGCCGGGGTCACCTGGTTCACCCGAGCGTCGGTGCACTGGGCCGCCAGGCGCACGGAAAACAGCAGCTCATAGTCCTTATCGTAATCCAGGGAACACGCCGCGTCGGGATACAGCTCCTTCAGCCGCCGGATGATGGCGGCCACCTCCTGGGGAGATTTCATAACAGATCACCTCGCCCCTATTGTACCAGACCCCCGGGAAAAATGCAAATCAGGGGTGCAAAAGCCGCCGGAGTGTGGTATAATACCTGAGAATTTCCCCGGCAGGGGCCTTGCGCCCCGGGCCACACGAAAGGAGGCTGCCGCCATGCGGCCATTGGCAGACGAAATACGGCCCCAGACCCTGGATCAGGTGGCGGGGCAGAAGCACCTGTTGGGCCCCGGCGCCCTGCTGCGGCGGCTCATCGAGGGCGGGACCTCCGCCAACATGATCTTCTACGGCCCCTCCGGCACCGGCAAAACCACCATCGCCTCCATCATCGCCAAGCGCACGGAGAAGGCCCTGTATCACCTGAACGCCACCACGGCGTCCCTGCAGGACGTGAAGGCCATCATCGCGGACGTGGACACCATGCTGGCCCCCAACGGGGTACTGCTGTACCTGGACGAGATCCAGTATTTCAACAAGAAGCAGCAGCAGAGCCTGCTGGAGTTCATGGAAAACGGCAAGATCACCCTCATCGCCTCCACCACGGAGAATCCCTATTTCTATGTGTACAACGCCCTGCTGTCCCGCAGCACAGTGTTCGAGTTCAAGGCCCTGACGGCGGAGGAGACTCTGCCCGCCGTGCTGCGGGCCCTGGACATTGTCCGCAGCCGCAGTCCCCTGCCCCTGACCTGGGAGGAGGAGGTGCCGGGGCTTATCGCCGCCGGGTGCGGCGGCGACGTGCGCAAGGCCGTCAACGCCGTGGAGCTGCTGGACCAGGCCGCCCGGCCGGTGGACGGAGGTCTGCGCATCACGGCGGCGGACGCCGCCCAGGCGGCCCAACGCAGCGCCATGCGCTATAACCGGGAGGGGGACGAGCATTACGACCTGCTGTCCGCCCTGCAGAAGTCCATCCGGGGCTCCGACCCGGACGCGGCGGTGTACTACCTGGGCCGCCTGCTGGAGGCCGGGGACCTGCTGTCTCCCTGCCGCCGGCTGCTGGTCATCGCCGCCGAGGATGTGGGTCTGGCTTATCCCCAGGCCATGGCCGTTACCAAGGCCTGCGTGGACGCCGCCCGGGAGCTGGGCCTGCCGGAGGGGCGGCTGCCTCTGGCGGAGGCGGCCATTCTGCTGGCCACGGCGCCCAAGTCCAACTCCGCCCACAACGCCATCAACGCCGCCATGCGCGACATTCAAAAGGGGAGGGTGGGCCAGGTGCCCCGGCACCTGCAGAACGTACACGCCGACAGCACCGGCAGCGGCAAGGCCCCGGCCTACAAATACCCCCATGATTACCCCCACCACTATGTGGCCCAGCGGTATCTGCCGGAGGCCCTGGGGGACGCGACCTATTACCAATACGGCGACAACAAGACCGAGCAGGCCGCCCGGCGGTACTGGGAGGACATCAAGAAATCGTGAACCGGAAAGGCGGGCAGCCAATGGACCTGAAGCTCCATGATATCGTTGAACTGAAAAAGGACCACCCCTGCGGCAGCCGCCGGTGGGAGGTGCTGCGGGTGGGGATGGACATCCGCCTGCGGTGCACCGGCTGCGGCCATGAGGTGCTGGCCCCCCGGCGCAAGGTGGAAAAAAGCATCAAGCGTGTGATTCCAAAGGAGGAAACCCCATGAAAAAGCAAAACTGGACCCGGTATGTGGCCATGGGCGTGGCCCTTTTGATGGCCATTGTCATGATCCTGGGCCTGATCCTGCCGTATGTCGGCCTGTAAGGGGGCTGCGGCATGAAGCACTGCATTCTGGCCCGGTTCCGGGCTGACACCGGGGACTGGCGGGCGTATCTGCCGGAGATCCGGGAGATTTTCTCCGCGGCCGGGGACATTCCCGGCGTCCGGGGCGCGGAGGTATTCCCCAACTGCGTGGACCGGGAGAACCGGTATCACGTGCTGATCCGGCTGGACATGGACCCGGCGGCCCTGGCGGCCTACGACGTGTCCCCCATGCACCACCGGTGGAAGGACCGCTTCGGCCCTCTGCTGGAAAAGAAGGCCATTTTCGATTTTGAGGAATAGAAGATCATCTTTGGAGGTCAGAGAGAACAGAGATGAACCTTGCGGGAAAAAATCGGGCGGAGGGACTGCTGGCGGCGGTGATCATCGCCCGGAGCACCTCCTTTGCGTTCAATAAACTGGGCCTGGTATGCACCGGGTTCGGCTATACCCTGCAGCCGGTGGCCCAGAGCGGCACCACCGCCCAGCGGGCGGGGCTGCTGTGCGCCCTGAGTCCGGCCTTTGCCAACGTGTTCGGGGCGGTGCTGCTGCATGAGCGCATCACCGGCCTGGGGGCCTTGGGCATGGCCCTGATCCCGGGCAGCATCCTGCTGCCCCATCTGCTGCCTGCCGGGAAGAAACCGGCCCCGGCTGCCAATAAGGAGTAAATAACATGAAATATCAGGCGATTTTATTTGATATGGACGGAACACTGCTGGACACCCTGACGGATATGCAGTCGGCGGTGAATCACATTCTGGAGAAATACGGCTATCCCACCCGGACCCTGGAGGAGGTGCGCCGGTTTGTGGGCAACGGCGCGGGGCCCCTGATCCACCGGGCCCTGCCCCATGGGGTGGACCCGAACCGGGAGGCGGAAATTCTGGCGGACTACCGGGCCTATTACCAGGCCCACAACTGCGTGGAGACCCGGCCCTATGACGGCATCGGGCCGCTGCTGGAGCGGCTGCGGCAGGAGGGGGTGCGGACGGCGGTGGTGTCCAACAAGCCGGACCGGACCACCCGGACCCTGGCGGCCCGGTTCTTCCCGGAGCTGGATGGGGCCATGGGCCAGCGGGAGGGCATCGCCTCCAAGCCCGCCCCGGATATGGTCCGGGCGGCTCTGGCCCAGCTTCACGCGGCCCCGGAGGAGACTCTGTATGTGGGCGACAGCGAGGTGGACGTGGCCACCGCCCGGAACGCCGGGCTGGATATGATCGGCGTGGCCTGGGGATTCCGGGGCCGGGCGGCTCTGGAGGCCGCAGGTGCTCCCATGGTGGCGGACACCCCGGAGCAGCTGCTGGACATGCTGCTGGCATGACGCCCGGACAACTCAAGACCGGCAGTATACGCTGCCGGTCTGTTTTTTTGCGGGACAGCGGCGGGATTTTGCTTGACACAGGCGGGGCATCCCGCTATAATAAGCGTATGAATACAGCTAATACACATGAAAGGAGGCATAGCAGGTGATACGCTTGGATTACCGGGACGCCCGGCCCATTTATGAGCAGGTGCGGGACGGCCTGCGCAGTCTGATGGTGACAGGGGTCCTGGCGGCGGGGGAGAAGCTGCCGTCGGTGCGGAGCCTGGCCACGGAGCTGGCCATCAACCCCAACACCATCCAGCGGGCCTATTCCCAGCTGGAGACGGAGGGGTATGTATACACCGTGTCAGGCCGGGGCACCTTCGTCTGCGAGGTCCGGGAGCAGAACCGGCAGCGGCGGGCGGAGGTCACCGCCCGGGTGCAGCCCCTGATGGAGGAGCTGCGGGACCTGGGCATGACCCGGGAGGAATGGACGGACCTTTGGAAAGGAGGGGACAGCGATGCTTGAGGCGAAAAATGTGGTGAAAACCTTTGACGGCTTCCGGGCTCTGGACGGCGTCAGCATGACCGTGCCCCAGGGGGCGGTATACGGCCTGGTGGGCCCCAACGGCGCGGGAAAATCCACCATCATCCGGCACTTCACCGGCATATACCGGCCCGACAGCGGCGAAATCACCCTGGACGGGCAGCCGGTATACGAAAATCCCGCGGTGAAGGGCCGCATGGCGGCGATCCCCGACGACTGGTACTTCTTCCCCCAGGCGAGCATCCGGGAGATGGCCCGGCTGTATGCCGGGACCCACCCCTTCTTCAGCTGGGACCGGTATCACAAGCTGCAGGAGGTGTTCCCCCTGTCGGAAAAGCAGCCCCTGCGGCGGATGAGCAAGGGCATGCAGAAGCAAGCGGCCTTCTGGCTGACCATGAGCTGCATGCCGGAGGTGCTGGTGCTGGATGAGCCGGTGGACGGTCTGGACCCGGTGATGCGGCGGCAGGTGTGGTCCCTGCTGCTGGGGGACGTGGCCGACCGGGGCACCACGGTGCTGGTGTCCAGCCACAACCTCCGGGAGCTGGAGGACGTGTGCGACCATGTGGGGATTCTGAACAAGGGAAAGGTGCTGCTGGAGCGGAGTCTGTCCGACTTGCAGGACAACACCGTGAAGATCCAGGCAGCCTATGCCGCGGCGGAGGAACCGGCCCTGCCCCCGGAGCTGGAGGTGCTGCACCGGTCCGCCGTGGGAAGGGTGTATACCTACATCATCCGGGGCAAGCGGGAGGACATCCTGCACCGGATGCAGGCCCTGTCGCCCCTGCTGCTGGAGGCCATTCCCCTGACCCTGGAGGAAATTTTCATCTATGAGCTGGGAGGTGCTGACTATGCGGTCCGCGAAATCATTCTTTAACGGGGCCATCGCCCGCAGCGACCTGCGGCGCTACTGGCCGGTGCTGTTCCTGTATGCGGGGCTGTGGCTGCTTTTCCTGCCCATCCCGGTGTGGAACCGGGCCGCGGAGCGGAATCCCGCCCTGGTGAACCTGACCGAGCTGTGCGCCGACACCTACGCCGCCGCCGTGGTGCTGGCGCTGATCTTCGGCGGCATCATGGCCACGGCGGTGTTTTCCTATCTGATGCAGACCCGGTCCGTGGGGGCCATGCACGCCCTGCCCCAGCGGCGGGGGACCCTGTTCTGGACCCATTTTCTCACCGGCTGGGCCATGCTGGCGGCGGGGAACCTGCTGGTGCTGGCGGTGACGGCCCTGGCGGCCCTGCTGGGCGGCCTGGCTTTGACGCCGGCCCTGCTGACGTGGTTCGTGGTGGCCACCCTGCTGGACCTGATCTTCCTGGCCCTGGGGACCCTGTGCGCCATGGTCACCGGGTGGCTGCTGGCGGTGCCGGTGCTGTACGCCGCCGTCAACTGCCTGGCGGTGGCGCTGACCTGGCTGGGCCAGCAGCTGGCCAGTCTGCTGCTGATTGGCTATGCCACTCCGGATGCCACGCCTCGTCTGACCGTATGGCTGACACCGGTATACCGGCTAAGCCAGGAGCTGGGCCAGATCCGGCAAAAGGGCTGTACCACATCCTATAGCGCCAACATAGACTATCCCAGCGGCCTGACCCCGGAGGGCTGGCGGGCGGTGCTGGTATATGCCGCCGTGGCCCTGGTGCTGACGGTCCTGTCCCGGTTGCTGTACGGCCGGCGGAAAAGCGAGTTGTCCGGCGATGCGGCGGCCTTTTCCTGGATGCGGCCGGTGTTCCGGCTGGGCGTGGGGCTGGTAGGCGGTCTGCCCCTGGGTATGCTGCTGTATGTCCTGGTGTCCGTGGGCCGCAGCGGCGACTTCAGCCTCGCCCGTCTGTGCGTGTGCATGGCCGTGATGGGCATCGTGTGCTATCTGGCGGCGGCCATGCTGGTGGGCAAGACCCTGCGGGTGCTGCCCAAGCGCCTGCCCGGCGCGGCGGTGACGGCACTGGTGCTGGTGCTGCTGTGCGTGGCCCTGCGGGCGGACGTTTTCGGCTACACCGTCCGGACGCCCCAGGCGGAGGATGTGGCCCGGGCCCGGGTATATTGCCTGGACACCAGCTTTACCCTGGAGGATCCCCGGTCCCTGGAGACCCTTGTAAAGGCCCAGGCGGAGCTGGCGGAGAATCGCGCCGCAGATGTGAACTGCCGGATGACCTTTGAGGTGCACTATGTTCTGAAGGACGGTATCTCCATGGCCCGGTGCTACCGGCTGGCGATGACGGAGCCGGTCAAGGCGGCTCTGGAGCAGGTGGCCCGGCTGGAGGAGGTCCAGACCGATGTTATGTTCAACGGCAACGTTCCCCCGTCCGGCTGGCAGCCCACCGGCGGCGGGCTGTGGCTGAACGCCGCCGGCGAAAGCCGGGAGCTGACGGCGGAGGAGGCCCAGGCCCTGTATGACGCCGCCTGGCGGGATGTCCAGGCGAAGAACGTTCTTCCGGTGGATGGCGACTACGCCTGGCTGGGAGTCGAGATCTACCTGTTCCGCAACGGCGACAGCCGCACCATCAGCGCCACCAAGTCCTCTTACAAGGAGCTGACCCAGGCCCTGCTGGACCTGGGCATCCCGGCGGAGGATATCGGTGAGATCAACATAGACTGATAACGCACCAAGGCCCCGGGGAAAGCCCCGGGGCCTTTGGCTTGTCCAAAAAGGGCTTTTTTGACAAGCTGAGTGCGGTTTTCAGCGCTTAAAAAGTTCTGAAAAGCCTGTGATTGCAGCCAAAACCTCCGGCCTGGCCGGAGGTTTTGATTTATGCTCCCCATTGCCTGTCTGCGATGCGAGCAGGCCAAAAAAGTATACTCAAAAAATATTGTATCATAGCATCACGGGGACACAATACCCTGAAAACAGGCTGTCACGCAGCCGGAAAAGAAAAGGAGCAACACAATGAACGAGTCTATTTTTGAGGGGATCCACTTCGGCAGCGATGGCGCAGCCGACACTTCCGTTGACCAGGCCGGGAAGACTTGCGCCGATGGCGCCGATGCGGATGAGTCCACTGCCGATCGCGATTATCTGGAGCTGCTGTCCCAGGTGCGGGCCCTGATGCCCGATCCGGATGAGGACGAGAGCAATATGGATTCGGACGATTATCACAACAAGGCCGTTGACTATGCGCGCCGGGACAAGTATCGTGAAGCGGCGAAGATCTGCCAGCAGGGGCTCAGGAAGTTCCCCCTCAACGTGGATCTTATGGCCGACACGATCAAGTATAGCGCCGAGGCCGGAGACATGCAGACCGCCGACGAGTATTATACCGCATTGAAGGCGAAGGTTCCCTTCCGGCGTTGGAACTGGCGCGCTTTCACGTTCTCGTTCGACTATCTTCTGAAGGCTGATCCCATCGCCAATGCGGACGAGTGCCGGACCATCATCAGCCAGTACAAGAAGTATCTCCCCCACGAGGAGAAGGCGTGTGTGGCCGAGAGCGAGCTTGAAGCGGCCCTTGGTCGGCCCGATATCAGCATGAACGTCCTTAAGGAGGCCGTCCGCACCCACACCAATGCTAGCCAGTGTGCCCTGCGGCTGGCTGATATGCAGATGGACTTCGGCCTTTTTGAGGACGTGTTGGCGACCACCAATTATGGGGTCGCTGCCTCGGCGGAGGCTCAGCCCTCCATCAATGCGCCCTATCTCTACTACATCCGTGCGCTTGCGAAGGATTCCCTCCTTCACAAGAAGGTGTATGAGGGCAAGCCCGTCACTGCGGAGGAGGTGAACGACCTGAGCGAGGAGTATAAGCTCCTTGCCAGCGAGTTCCTCAGCCTCAAGCGCTACGCACGCACGATCGAGATTCGTGCGAAGATGCTGAAGTTCATCAAGACGGAATAAGCGGCTTGTCGCATTGTCATTTGTCCCGGCGGATCGCTTTTACCGGCGATCCGCCGGGACACCCCTCGACCATTACATAGACTATACGGAGGTGCTGATATGGCAGAACTTAGTGAAGTGAAAAAGCTGGTGCTGGGGCTCAGCGACCGCGAGATCATGACGCTGCTTGGCTTGCAGAGCAACAAAAGCAAGCGCAGCGCCGACTCCGGCGGGAAGGCGGACGGCTGCTGGATGGATAGGCAGATATCCGGTCTTAACAGCGAGGGCTTGTCCCGTCTCCGGGAGCTTGAAGCGCAGCTCAACGACCTCATGAACGCCCACCATGTTGACAAGCGGCAGGTTCGGTATCTGCGGGCCCTCAAGAAAATGACCCTTGTGGTTCCGCCGTTCTTTCGGGAGGCTGTGGATCCGAAGAAACTCTATAACCGGCTGCGGGCCTTCTGCCTTGACCACGATATCCCCGACGAGATCATTGGCCGGGTCGTCCCTGCGCTCGTTGCCTACATTGAAACGGGTCATATGCGGCCGATCATCTTTGTCGGCGAAAAGGGCTGCGGCAAAACAACGGCTGTGCGGCTGTTGGTCGAGGAGGCCCTTCAGATCCCCACCGAGGTCATCAAGGTCCCGCAGACGGATGGCGGGCACGGAATGACCGGCGACTGCGGCGTATACCAGTCCTCCGACGTCGGCTGCATTGCGAAGGCGCGTCTCCGGGCCAATTCGCTCCTTGTGGCATACGTTTTCGACGAGATCGACAAGGTGACCCATGACCGCAATCGCGCCAGTGTTGATGATGAGCTGCTGTCCATCACCGATGAGTCGAACACGGATGTTTTCGACAACTATCTTGAAACGACGCTCGTCGGACTGGAGCACTGCCCCATGTTCTTCACAGCGAATGATCTCCAGCAGGTCAACCCCATCCTGGCAGACCGCTGCACGATCATCCCCTTCCCCAGTGCGAACGCCCCCCGCATCAAATCCGTCTGCAAGAAGTATGCGGAGAAAAAAATGACAGGCAGTCTTTATCGTATGATTGATTTCAACTATGAGCTGATGTATAAAACCATCGACCGCCTGGTGGACCACAACGTGACGTCCCTGCGGAAGCATCAGCAGGTGGTTGAGGCCGTGCTTGAAAGTGCGCTGAACGCAGCCTTCATCCAGGAGGACAGCGCGCCCATTGCGGTTACCGAGGGCATGTTCCGCAGGGCGGAACAGGACATTCTCGGCTCGGCCAAGCGGAAGGTCGGGTTTAACGCATAAGCCCATGATTTTGAGCGCTCTCCCGCTTCGCAGCGGGAGAGCGCTCAAAAAAGCACCGTCAAAAAATGTGGTAGGATAACAGCACGGCACGAGGAGCGGCGAGCCCCTCTGAAAAAAGCCGGATGTCAATCAGTCACTATATTTTACTAGGAGGAAAAAACAATGGCAGCACAGAACAGCAAGGGCGTTTACGTCGAAGCGCACAACGACAACCGCGGAACATCCCATATCAACTTCTATGACCGTGATCCCAAGTCCGGCCCCCACGAATCTATCCACATCAATATCCGTGACGACGGAAAGGGCACGATCGTTGAGTCGGATGGTTCCGGAAACAAAACCACGACGCACATCGATCTCAACAAGTAATTCGCCCACCTGAAGGAGCGCCGGATGGCAACCGGCCGAAACTACAGCAGCTACGGTCGCTGCTGTAGTCGTGGGAAGCCCAATTATCACACCGGGAGGTGATCGCAATGAACAAGTATCTGTCCCTCATGAGCAAGCGGACTAAGCTCAAGTGCGTCGGCGTTATCGCACTGGCGGTCATGGCGATCGTCCTTTAATCACACAGAAGAAGCCATCCGGCTTCAAAATGATCGTTCCCATCATGGGACCACTAAAATGAAAAGGAGCTGCAGAAATACAGTTACTATGAATCGTGTAAAGTATATCGAACAGCGGAGTATGGTATATTCCGCCGCAGGGCAAGATCATGCCGACAAGTGCGCCGAATGCGAGGACATCACCTATCTCGCAGAAACCTCGGAATTCCGGTTTTATGGACTTGCCGATGGGCAAAGCGGAAAGCTCCGCTGCCGCCAGGGAGGAAAAGCGGTCCTTGCCGCCGTGTTCCGTTTTGTCGAAAGCACAGGCATCGCACAGCTCACCCGGTACGAATATGTGGATGAGCTGCGGTATAAGCTCATCAGCATGATCCGCAGCACAATTGACCGTCTGGCGGCAGCTGACGGAATAGATCGGGCAGAATATGCATCCACTCTGGTCGCATTTGCCTACGATATACGGACCGGTCAATATGTGATGATCCACTTAGGCGATGGGGGGATCATCGGCAAAACAGACAGCGGAGAGATACGGATGCTCAGTTCCCCGGAAAATGGTCTGACGACCCGGTATACCTGGCTGACAACCTCCCAGGATGCGCTTTTCCATCTGAGGATCGGCTTCGGCTGCGTTCAGTCCTACAGCCGGATCATGATGATCACAGATGGGGCCACCGTGTTCGCATATGGGAAAAACATTCCGGAAAAAGCCAGAAGGCTGATCTGCGATGGCAGCAGGAGGGATATCGTTTCATGCCTGGCGCAGAGCGATCCGGCAGACGATGCCAGCTGCATCGTCATTGACTTCCCATGAGCTTACCTTGCGATCCCCTGCGCAGCGGTCCCAACAGCGGCAAACAGGCGCCCCGGGCGATTTTCGCCCGAGGCGCCTGTTGATCGTACTTCAGTCCTCCCGGCCGGCGTGGCGGCAGATGGCCTCAAAGGTCTGCTGGCTGATGTCGTGCTCCATCTTGCAGGCGTCGGCCTCGGCGGTTTCCGGGTCCACACCCAGATGGATCAGAAACCGGGTCAGGGTCTTGTGCCGGTCCAGCATACTGGCGGCAACGGCCATGCCTGCGTCCGTCAGGGTGATGAGCCCCTCCTTGTCCATGGTGATATAGCCGCTCTCCCGCAGGCGCTTGGTGGCGTAGCTGACGCTGGGCTTTGTCACGCCCAGATACTCCGCAATGTCAATGGAGCGGATGTAGCCATGCTTCTCCTTCATCATCAGCATGGTTTCCAGGTAATCCTCCGAGGCTCTCAAGATCTGCATGGCAAACAGTACCAACCTTCCCGCAAAATTATTTATAGGTTAGCATATTTTAACCAAAATTGCAAGGAGGAAAAATTTTTCGCCAAAAGAGTTCGTCGCCGTCCACTATGCCTGGCAAACCTGCCTATCCGCCGTAGGGGGCGATGGTGACGTCGGTGTAGTACCAGTGGAGGATTTCCTGCCAGGACTTGCCGTCCTGGGCCAGGCGGTTGGCCCCGTACTGGCTCATGCCCACCCCGTGGCCGAAGCCGGTGACGCGGAATGTAACCTTGTCCGCTGCGGCCTCCGCCGTGAAGCACGCCGACCGCAGGCCAAACAGGCTCCGGACCTGGGTGCCCTCCAGGGTGACGCCGCCGATGCAGATGCTTTCCACCCGGCCGGAGGCGTTTTCCTGCCGGCCGGTGATCCAGGTTTCCGGCCCTCCGGCAAAGGACGCCTCCGGATAGGCCGCCAAGAAGGTCTGCTGAAACTCCGCCGCTGGGATTTCCTTGACGCTGTAGTAATTGGGCACGGTGTCCTCCCCCTCGGGGCTTTTCACGCTGTGCAGATACGGCAGGGTGGACACCCACACGTCCCCGGAGTTGGCGGTGACCCCGGCGGAGGAGGAGTGGAAGGCCGCTAAAATGGGCTGGCCGTTGTAGAGGATCACCTGGCCGTCTGTGTCCCGGACAGCCTGCCGGACCTTGGCCTCGTATTCGGCGGCGTGGTCCCCCCACTTTTCCGCCGCCGCCTGGGCGGAGGTGTAGGCATTGCAGCAGCGGTAGTCCATGCACACGTCGGCGTCCGGGTGGGCGGCCTTCCGGCCGGAGGCCATGTGGTAATAGATGAAGGTCCGCTCCGCCACGGCCTGGGCGTCCAGGGCCTGCTGGTGGAAGGCGGCGGGCATCTCCCCCCGGACCACCCCGGGCAGATACTCCGCCATGGTCATCTCCACCACCTGCTCCCCGTCCCATACCCGCAGCAAAGTGTTCGCATCAGCGGCGGGTTGTCCCGCATTTTCGCCGGTTTGTCCCGGGTCAGCAGCCGGGACAGGTCGGGACAATGATGGGGTCCCCGCCGTCCCCAGCAGTCCCCCGCCAAACAGCAGCACCGTCAGCAAAAATCCCGCCGCCCAATAACGCATGTCCATCCCTCCTGTGGTTTTTTCTCCAGCATATGCACAGGCCCCCGGCGGCAGAACAAAAAGCTGCCCCCGGCGCAATGCGCCGGGGGCGGTGAAGGTTCAGGTGTTCAGGAAGGGGTCGTCCAGGCGGCCCGGACGGCGGAAGGCAGATATGGCCGCCCGGGGCTTTGTCTATTTCATTCGCTCCACAGCCGCACCGTCCGTGGGGCGGTGTCGCCGTCTGGCAGCAGCGACGCCGCGAAGCCCGCGGGCTGATACGTCAGCTCCAGCAGGAATTGATCGGGCTGATCCAGATAGTCCGGGTACTCGTCCAGCACCATCACCAGCTCCAGCTGCTGCCCCTGAGCGGGCAGCGGGTTCAGCCAGCCGTTTACCACCTGATTGCTGAACTCCACGCCGGACTCATACCCCAGGGGCAGGACGCCCTTGGAGGTGTCGTGGATGTAGAATTGGGCGTCCAGCTGATAAAGCTGCCCGTCATAGAACCCGTAGGCCTTTCCCTCCGTCAGCTTCAGGGGGATGTCCTTGCTGCTGGAACGCAGGAGAAAGTAGTAAAGATATTTCTGGTTGGGGGCCTTCTGGATGACTACGCTGCCGTCCTCAGCCGTATAGCTTTCCTGGACGGCCTGGCTGGGAATGCTCAGCCTGGTCAGGCGGGGCGTCAGGGCCTGGGCGGTGTACCGGGCTTCGGCGTACCGCAGAATGCCGGATAGCACCAGCAGCGCCGCCAGGACGATCACCGCCGCCCACAGGGCTTTCCGCCGCCGCCGCAGGCGGCGCAGCAGTCGGGCCTCCTCCTGAAACTGCGGCTCCAGCAGGGGGTGGCACATTTCGTCCGCCGTCCGGCGGCAGGCTTCGCACCCGGCCAGGTGCTCCTCCAGAGCCTCCCGGGATTCCGGGCTCAGCATCCCCTCGGTGTACAGGGGCATCAGATCCTGGGCCAAGGCACAGTCGATGGTTTTCATGGCGTTCCCTCCATTTGCTCCATGATTTTCTTCCGGGCCCGGTGATAGGTGACGCAGGCCCAATTTTCACCTTTTTCAAACAGGCTGCCGATGTCGCGGAAGGACAGCTCCCCCAGCACCCGCAGCAGAAATACCTCCCGGTACGGCTCCGGCAGCCGGTGCAGCAGCCGGTGGATGCGCAGGGCCAGGTCCTTGTCCTCAAAGGCGGCGGCAAAGTCCCGGCTGTCCGGCAGGGCGGCGGTGTCGTCCAGGGGCTGGCACCGGCCCTCCTTCCGCCGCAGGGAGGTCCAGGTGTTCCGGGCGATCTGGCACAGCCAGGTGGAGGCGGCGCACTCGCCCCGGAAATCCGGCAGGGCCACCATGGCCCGGTAAAAGGTCTCCGCCGCCAGCTCCTCGGCGGCGTGTTCGCTGCCGGTGAGCCGCAGAGCGTAGCGGTACACCGTCTGATAGTGGCGGCGGTACAGCTGCTCCATATCCTGGGCCATGTCCTCCCTCCTTTCTGTTTATTAGACGCGCGGTGCAGCGGAATCTGACAGAAAATTTCAAAAAAAATCCCCTTATGCGGGGGCATAAGGGGATTTTGAGGGGTCAGGTATTCAGATACGGGTCGTCCAGGCGGCCCAGGCGGCGCAGCATGGTCTTTTTCACGGCCTTGAAGATGTTCTCGTACCCGGTGCAGCGGCACAGATGGCCGGACAGCAGCTTGCGCAGCTGGTCATCGGTATAGTACACGCCCCGGTCCAGGATCTCCACCGCCGTCATGATAAAGCCCGGGGTGCAGAAGCCGCACTGGATGGCCGTCTCCTCCATGAAGGCCTGCTGGATGTCGGACAGCTCGCCGTTGGGGCCCATAAGCCCCTCCAGGGTGGTGATGTGCTTGCCCTCGGCCCACACGGCCAGGTACAGGCAGGAGTTGTAGCACTCGCCGTCGATGAGGACGTTGCAGGCACCGCATTCGCCCACCTCGCAGCCCTTCTTCACGGAGGTCATGGAGAAGTCGTTGCGGAGCATATCCGTCAGAGATGCCCGGACGTCCACCATTTTCTCCACTTCCTTGCCGTTGAGGAAGAACGTCACCAGCTGATACTGATTCTTTGCCATTACAGCTCACCTCCTGCCAGCTTCACGGACTCCATCAGGCAGCGCTTGGCGCTTTCCACGGCGATGTGGGACCGGAAAGCCTTGCTGGCCCGCCAGGAATCCCGGGGGTGGATATCCTCCAGCACCGTGCGGCCGAACTGCTGGATGTTCTCCAGGGTGACTTCCCTGCCGTTGATGAAGGCCTCGGCGTTCAGCGCCCGCAGAGGCACGGGGCCCGCCACGCCGAAGGCGATGCGCACCCGCTCAAAGGTTTTTTTGTCCGGGCTCAGCCGGGCGTTGACGGAGGTGCCCAGGGTGGCAATGTCCATGGCATTGCGCATGGCATACTTGATATAGTGACCGAAGGTCCGGTCATAGGACGCCTTGGGGATGAGAATGGCGGTCTGAATTTCGCCCTCCTCCGCCCGCAGGTCCACGGTGCCGGCCTTGATGTAGAACTCCTTGATGGGCACCCGGCGGACGCCGTTTTTGCCGGTGATCTCCACGATGGCCTCCCAGGCGTGGAGAGTGGAGGCGGAATCGGCGGAGGTGACGCCGTTGCAGGTGTTGCCGCCGATGGTCCCGGCGTTGCGGATCTGGGGGCCGCCCACCATGTCCACCGCCTCGCCCAGGACGTTGATATACCGCTGGATCAGGGGATCGGCGGTGATGTGGCTGAAGGTGGTGAGACTGCCGATGCGGAGATTTTCCTCCTCGTCCAGGGACACGCCCCGCATTTCCCGGCAGCCCTGGATGCTGATGAGGGCCTTTCCGGCCCGCTTGCCCTCCCGCATCTGCACCAGCACGTCGGTGCCTCCGGCGATGATCTGGGCCTCGGGATGCTCCAGCCGCAGGCGGATGGCGTCCTGGACGCTTTGGGCCTGGTAGAGCGCTGACATATCATACATAGCGGTATTTCCTCCTTAGTCCCGGATCAGGCCCTCTTCCGTGAAGCGCCGGAAAAGGACGTGGGGGGTGATGGGATCCTGGTCGATGGCCACGCCGGTGGCGTTGTAGATGGCGTTGCGAATGGCGGGAGCGCCGGAGCAGGCCGGGGGCTCGCCCAGGGCCTTGGTGCCGAAGGCGCTGGTGGGCTCGGCATTTTCCACGAACTGCGCCTCCAGATGGGGGTGGTCCATGATGGTGGAGAGCTTATAGTCCAGCAGGTTGTTGTTCAGGGGACGGCCGGTCTTTTCGTCGAACAGCAGCTGCTCGGACAGACCGTAGCCGATGGCCATGGACATGCCGCCGTGGACCTGGGCCTCCGCCAGGGCCGGATTCACCAGCCTGCCGCAGTCGTGGACATTGATGATGTTCTTCAGCGTCACCTTGCACATGGGGATGTCCACCTCCACCTCGGCGAAGGTGCAGCCGAAGGAATAGGCGTTGTTGCGGATGGTGTAGGTGCTCTCGGCGGTGATATGCTGGGAGTCGTTGGGGTTATACTGGGCGTGCATGGCCAGCTCCGACAGGCTCATCAGCACCTTGCCGTCGGTGGTGCGGACGATGCTCCCGTCCATGATGTCCATGTTGTACACCGCCTGGCGGGTGAGCTTGGCGGCATAGTCCAGAATTTTCTCCTTCAGCAGCAGGCCCGTCTGGCGGATGGAGAAGCCCGCCACATAGGTCTGCCGTGAGGCGTAGGCGCCCAGGCCGGTGGGGGTCACGTCCGTGTCCTGGCAGGACACCACATGGACCCTGCGATAGTCCCCCAGGCCCACCACATCGGCGGCCATCTGGGCATAGACGGTGTCGGCTCCCTGGCCGATCTCCGTCTCGCCGCACTGCATGGTGACGCTGCCGTCCAGATTCAGCTGCATCCGGTTGGAGGAGGTCTCCAGGGAGATGGGATACACGGCGGTGTTGTACCAGAAGGTGGCCATACCGATGCCCCGGCGGACGGGGCCGGTGTCCTTGGCAAATTCTGCCAGCTTCTTGTCGTAGTCGATGTACTTCTTGCCTGCCTCCAGACACTGGCGGAAGGAATCGTCATAGTTGACGTTGTGGGAGAAGCCGTCCTCGTATCCCTGGGGCATGACGTTCTGCATCCGGAAGGCCAGGGGGTCCATGCCCACGGCCTTGGCGCAGTCCTCCACGTTGGCCTCGTCAGCAAAGGAGGCCTGGGGCATACCATAGCCCCGCATGGCCCCGGCGGCTGGCCGGTTGGTGAACACGGTCCATGCATCGCACTCCATGTTGTCGCAGGGATAGTGCTGGGGGAAGGAGCCCATGGCCTTGGCCACGATGCTGTGTCCGTGGGAGGCGTAGGCCCCCTGGTTGGAGAACAGCTCCACCTTTCGGGCGGCAAAGGTGCCGTCCGGTCGGAGCCAGGACACAATGTGGAACCGGATGGCGTGGCGCACCCGGTTGGAGACGAAGGTTTCCTCCCGGGAGCAGTCGATGCGGACACAGCGGCCCTGGACCTGGGTGGAGCACCAGGCGCACAGGGGCTCATACAGGGCGTCCTGCTTGTTGCCGAAGCCGCCGCCGATATAGGGCTTTACCACCCGGATATCGCTCCAGGGGCGGCCCAGGGCCTGGCCCACCACCCGGCGGATGATGTGGGGGATCTGGGTGGAGGCCACCACGGTGATCCGGCCGTTTTCCTCATAGGCGAAGCACCCGTGATTCTCAATGTGGCAGTGCTGCACCGTGGGGGTGTCGTACCAGCCCTCTACCTTGATGAGGCCCGGCTCCTGAATGGCGGCCTGATAGTCGCCCTTCTTCATGTCGGTGTGCTTGAGGATGTTGTTGGGAAAGGCCTCGTGGAGCTGGGGCGCACCGGGCTTCATGGCCTCCTGCGCGTCCAGCACCAGAGGAAGCTCCTCATACTCCACCTGCAAAGCCCGGACGCCCTGCATGGCGGCCACCTCGTTTTCCGCGATGACCACGGCCACGTCGTCGCCGTAGTAGCGGACGTGCCGGTTCAGAAGATGCCGGTCCGCCACGTCCTGGTGTCCCGGGTCCATGGACCAGGGGTGACCGGCGGTGGGGAAGGGGTGCTCCGGCACGTCGAAGCAGGTCAGGACCTTTACCACGCCGGGGATCGCCTCCGCAGCGGACTTATCCACAGACTTCACGAAGCCGTGGGCAATGGTGGAGTGCTTGATGCGCACATACAGCGCGTCCCGAGGCATCAGATCCTCGTAATATTTGGTGCGTCCGGTGGCCTTGTCAAAGGCGTCCACCCGGACCTCCCGTTTTCCAACCTCAGCCATGAATGGTGTCCTCCTCAGTAAAATAAGAAGCCGCGATATCTGGCATAAGCCCTCGTAATTCTTCTTTATTACATTGTATCATAGCATATCCCGGGAACTTTGAAAAGTGGTGAACGTGATTTTAGTTGCAGAATAGCGCCATGACAGAAAAAGCCCCGGCGGGGCTTGTCCGCCGGGGCAGGGGAAATGCTGTGTCAGCGAAAGGAGATCGCTCAGATGGCCTTGCGCTTCTTGGAGGTCATCACCACGACAGCGCCGGCTGCCATGACGGCCACCAGACCGTACACCACCACGCCGTTATCGGCGGTCTTGGGGCTTTCGGGCTTGGTGGGAGTGGTGGGTTCCTCGGCGGGCAGGGTGATGGTCATGCGGCCCTGGGGCTGGGCATACTGCTCGCCCACAACGCCCTTGAGCTCGGTGGTGATGTAGTCCATCAGCACCTCGTCCAGAGGCAGACCGGTGTCGAACTGGCTGGAGGCGGCAGCGAAGGCATAGTAGGTGTCGCCGCCGGCGGCGCAGAAGTTGTTGGTGACCACGGCATAGGTCTTGTTGGGGTCAAAGGCCTTGCCGTTGACGCTGTTGATGGTGACGCGGTTGATGGAAGCGGGACCATAGTAGGTGGCCTTACCGCTGCCGCTGGGATAGGGAGTGGTCTGCGGATCGTATTTCTTGGTGGCGTCAATGGAGATGTTCATGCCGGCAATCTGGGGGAAGCCGCCCAGGGAGTCGGGCAGAGCAAAGGTAGAAGCCTCCAGGGCCTCCAGCAGCTCGGCGCCGGTGACGTACACCACAGCCACGGTGTTGCCGAAGGGCAGCACGGTGTTCACGTCCAGCTTGGAGATGTCGCCCTTGTGGATCCAGGCCCGGATGCCGCCGCCGTTGGTGATGGCCACCACGTTCTCGGCGGGAACGGTGAGCTCAGCGTCCTTGCGGATGGCCCACAGCATGGAGTCGGTGATCAGGTCGCCCAGGTTGGTCTCCTGGGTGCGGTTGCCGGGATCCTTGTCGCCGTTGAGCTCCACGTCGGTTCTGGCAAAAACCTTGCCGTACTCGGCGTTGATGTCGCTGATGATCTTGTCGGCGGCAGCCTTCACGGTGGCGTCCTCCTTGGTGTAGGCGGACAGGTCGATGAGGCCGTTGCTCTCGATGCTCTTGGTGGCGTTGTCAATGACGATGGCGCCCACATAGGCAAGGCCCGTGCCGGTGGACTGGACCATGCTGTTGTCCTTGCTGGCGGTCATCACCGTGTGGGAGTGGCCGTCGATGAACAGGTCGATGCCCTTGACGTTCTGCATCACATTATAGGAGCAGTTGGGCTCGGAGGACTTATCCACGCCCAGGTGGCCCAGAGCGATGACGATATCGGCATTCCCCTCGCTGCGGGCCATGTCCACATCCTCCTGGGTGACCTTGTACAGATCCTTGCCGCCGATGAAGCTCAGGCCCTTCATCAGGGCGGGGTTGGCCTTGGTCTGGGTCTCGGGGGTGGCCATGCCCACAATGGCGATGCGGAACAGCTCGGTCTCATAGGTGTCGTCGGCATAGATGGGAGCGGTGCCGCCGGGGGCGAAGATCAGCTCGCCCTCATCGTCCACCAGGTTGTTGCAGGCGACCATGAAATCGCCCTGGTGCTTTTTCAGGTTCTCCATCAGCTGGGGGAAGCCGTAGTCGAACTCGTGGTTGCCCAGGGTGATGACGTCATAGCCCACCAGGGCCATCATGTCCAGGGCGGTTGCGCCCTTGCTGAGGCTGACGTAGGGAGAGCCCTGGCTGTAGTCACCGGCGTCCAGCAGGATCACCTGGTGAGCACCCTTGTCGTAGCACTCGTCCCGCAGTGCAGCCACCTTGGCATACTTGTCGATGGCGCCGTGAACATCGTTGGTGTGCAGGATGACGGTCTTGCCCTCCAGGGAGTCAGGGAGCTGATACGTCTCCTTGTTCTCGCCCCAGGAAGCCGGGACCATCAGCGCCAGCGTCATGACCAGCGCCAGCAGAGTCGCTAAGAATTTCCGCATGAGAGGAGATTTGTCAAGGGTATTCTCTTCTCGAAAATACAATTTCAAAATCATTATATGAATGAGTCAGTCCTCTTCCGGGTCTGACTCTTTTTTCTTAAAGACTTATACAGTCTTAGTTTCGATTGCAGGACCCTTTTCCCCACTTAATACTTTAAGCGGTATTATGGCCTTGCAAGAAAGAAATGAGGTGAACAATTATGAGCATTACAAATGCGGCGAGAAGATTTGAACAGAGATTTGACGCAAAAGCGGAGCGCTTTATTTGGCATCATCCGCTACTTGGCTTCATCTCCATCTTTGTTGGAATGCCCTTACTGGTTTTGGCGTGTGTCTGTATCAGTACGATCGTTATCGCCTTTCCTATGGCATGGCTTTTGGGTTGGTTGTAATCTTTATTTCATCTTTAAACGCACAAAAGATGACTAATGCCATTTTTAGAGGAAAGGTTTTATGATATTGGGGACAGCAAAAAAGGAGGATGAATCTTATGCAAATGCTAATTGCACTCATAGGTGTATGTGCGGCAGCAATGCTGCTGTGGTATGTCTATATTTTAATGAAGGGAGATGATCAGGCATGAGCACCATGATTCAGTATGATCGGCATCATCAACCAGGACACCCAGGCCGGCTGGCTGCCCACCATCGGCAAC
>OIWQ01000880.1_pt1 | contig 38077 bp, 39 predicted proteins | sample 1587571 | NCBI WGS metagenome assembly OIWQ01 (sample SAMEA3888910, study PRJEB22519) | human gut metagenome | biome: human gut; feature: human-associated habitat; material: faeces | place: Denmark | collected 2010
CTATGTCTACGGCGGCTCCCACGGCTGCGTCAACACGCCGGAGGAGGCCATGGCCATGATCTGGTATCTGGCCGAGGACGGGACGCCCGTTCTCATGCACGGCGTCAACGAGTGGTACGAGCCGGCTAACGGAAACCCGCGCGCGACAAAGGAGCCCGTGCGCGGGACGACCAGCAAGATCAGCGTTCCATCCGGCACGCGCGTGCTCGAACCCGGCAGCAGCCGCATCGAGATTCAGCCGGACGACGTTGTCCCGTTTGAACTGCCGAAGGAGGCAGAGCAGGGGAAGGAAGCTGCTTCAAACACCGAGGCCACAGCCAAGCCGGTATCCTGAATATGACAGACCCCTCCGCAGCGCGGAGGGGTTTTTGTATGTGGGCGCAGCGCGTTATTTCTTTTCAAACTCCTTTGCCACGTCCTTCAGAAGCTGGCGGATGGGCAGGTGCTGGGGACAGCCATCCGTGCAGTAGCGGCAGGACGTACAGGGGATGAGGTGCTTGCTGCGGAAAATCTCCTGCACGTTCCGGACGGCTGCCAACTCCGTTTCCTCAAGCGTGAAAGTGTATCTTTTCATTTCGCATCACCATCTTCATTATACATCAACAGTGATAAATTATCAACCTTTTTAAAAAGATATTAGTATGGCCCCCGCGTCCAGAAATGCGTCAACCATTTTCGACGTTTCCGCCAGATCAATCTCACCATCCTTCATCGGCAGGCGCATGAAGCCGAAGCCAAAGTTCTTTTTGATATGTTCCATATCAGAGCCCCTTTCTTTTTATTCTGCTTCTATTTAATGGAAGCGAAGGATTCCATCAAGCCCCTTTTGTGCGCAAAACGGCAGCCCCCGGACATGGGGCTGCCGTCTGCTGCTATATTACTGGTTTTGTATCGAAACTCAGGCAATCCATTTGGACGGATGGACGCTGAAATATAGCTTAGATTGTGACGCCTGCTTTTTCGAGGATAGCCGGGACGTTCTTTTCCGCGCCGATGGCCATGATATGGACACCGTCGCACAGATGCTCGTCCTTGATCTTTGCAATCATCTCTGCTGCCATCTCAATGCCAAGCTGCATCGGAAGGCCCTTGACGCCCTTTTCCTTGCCCTCGGCTGCCGCCGCGGCAAGCTTGTCGATCATATCCTGCGGCACCGCGATGCCGGGGACGTTTTCGTTCATGTACCGCGCCATGCCCGCAGCCTTGAGCGGGATGATACCAGCCATGATATGCGTCTTGATACCGGCCGCGTCGACCTTATCCAGGAAGCGTTTGAACGTTTCCAGATCAAAAATACCCTGCGTCTGGATGTACTCCGCGCCGTTTTCGACCTTCTGGCGCAGCTTGTTGATCTGCAGCTCGATGGGGTCATAGACCGGGGTGACGGAAGCGCCCTTGTAGAACTTCGGTGCGCCGCCGGCAATCTCGTTGCCGCCGCAGTCGCAGTTCGTCTCCTCCATCTTTGTGAGCATTTTCAGAATGCCGACGGAGTCCAGGTCATAGACGGGCTTGGATTCCGGGCAGTCGCCGACGACGGGATGGTCGCCCGTGAGGGCCAGCATTGTGTCGATGCCGAAGGCCGCTGCGGACAGAATATCGCCCATGATGGCCATGCGGTTGCGGTCGCGGCCGGTCATCTGGAGGATCGGCTCGATGCCCGCGTTTTTGAGCGCGACGCACAGGCCGAGACTGGATGCCTTGAGGCTGGCGGACTGCATATCGGTCACGTTCACGCCGTGGACCTTGCCATTGAGAAGCTTTGCCGCTTCCAGCTGCTCGGAAAAATCATAACCCTTCGGGGGGGCCATCTCGGCGGTAACGCCGAATTTACCGGCTTCAAAAGCCTCTTTCAACATACTCATATTATTTCTTCCCCTTTAAGCTGATCGTTCTCGGATAGCTGAACTTCGCATATCCCTTGTCCTCGCGGGTCTTGCCGAGCTTATCGAGCTGGCCGATCTCCTCAAGGCGTTTGTAGATCTTGATCCATGCACAATCGTTTTCCGGATTGACCTCGCACTTGCCGTTCTTCTGGCCGCCGCAGGGGCCGTTGACAAGGCTCTTGGCACACTGGGTGATGGGGCAGATGCCTCCGGTCTGGCCGAGGACGCAGTCGCCGCAGAAGTGGCACGCCTCTTCCCAGACGCCGAAGCGGACGGCTTCGCCGAGATACATGGTGTTGTTGGACGGATAGGTGGGGATGCCGGGGGCGTTCTTGGCGACGCACTGCACTCCGTCGCCGCAGGACATGCAGATCACGCAGTCCGGCTTTGCCGCGACAAGGGGCTTCATCTTGCCCTTGACGCCAAGATTCATGCAGCAGTAATCTGCCACGGCCGTGCCGACGACGGTCTTGCCGGCGGCCTCCAGAGTCTGCTTCAGGGCTGCGACCTCAGGCTCGCCGCCGGTATGGCAGGCGGTCGCGCAGCTGTTGCAGCCGACGATGGCGACGGTCTTCGCGTCGCCGACCAGAGCCATAAGCTCCTCAATAGGCTTTTTTTGTGTGATGATCATGAAACGTTACCCTCCAATGTCCCGCACCGGAGGCGGGATCAGCTTTCCACACTATCATAACGGATTTGCACGCGGAAATCAACACAAATCAACGCTAAACCAAGAAAAATTTCAGGAAATACTGTCCGGTCTTGCTTTGATCCGGCAGCACTGTGACGGCGGGGTTGCAAAATGCCCGCGCTTGGGGTACACTAACTTTCAGATACACCCGAAAAAAACAGGAGGGCGCGCCATGTTTGCCGTAACGCTGATCTGCGTGGGAAAGCTGAAGGAAAAATTCTATCTGGCGGCGTCGGAGGAGTACGCAAAGCGCCTGCGCGGCTATGTGGACTTCACGCTGATCGAGCTGCCGGAAACGCGCCTGCCGGACGATCCTTCGCCCGCGCAGATCGCGCAGGGGCTGGCGAAGGAAGCGGAGCTGATCCGCGCGAGGATCCCAAAGGGCGCGTGGTTCTGCGTGCTCACGCCCGAGGGGACGCAGCTGTCCTCGGAGGAGCTGGCGGCGGCGCTGGCCTCCGTGAAGGGAAGCGGCCGGAGCGCTGCGTGCTTCCTGATCGGCTCGTCGTTCGGAATGGATCCGCTCCTCAAGCAGCTGGCAGACAGGAAGCTTTCCATGTCGAAAATGACGTTCCCGCACCATCTGGCGCGGGTGATGGTGCTCGAGCAGCTCTATCGCGCCGAAAGCATTCAGGCGGGAACGAAATATCATAAATAAGGAGCGTTTTGGAAATGTATAAAATGTATGACGAAATGCACGTTGAGGTAAAGCACCATCTGCGCGGCGGCGAGGGCGACCCGGTGACGCGGCAGATATTCTCTCCGGAGGAGTTGGGCGGCCGCGCCGAAATGTTCAACATCATGACCCTTCAGCCCGGCGAGTCGGTCGGCGTGCATGACCATGTGACGAACGGCGAGGCGTACTTGGTCCTGTCCGGCAGCGTCACGGTCACGGACGACGCGGCAAGCCGCGTCCTGAACGTCGGCGACGCCGAATTCTGCGCCGACGGACACACGCATTCCATCCGCAATCACACGGACGCGCCCGCGAGCTTCCTCGCGCTGATCCTTCCGAACCGCTGAGACGGGGACGCCGCGCCGAAAACGCGGCGTGAACATAAAACCTATTGACACAGTAGGAATATATGCTATAATGATTTCAGAACAAAAGAAACCCGCAATTTCGAGGATTGCGGAGCAAAGGAAGTGCGATCATGACGATTTATGCAGATAATGCGGCGACCACGAAAATGAGCCGGACGGCCATCGACGCGATGCTGCCGTATATGGAAACCTACTATGGCAATCCCTCAAGCCTGCACTCCGGCGGCCAGAAGGCCGCGGAGGCGCTCCAGAGCGCGCGGGAACGCATCGCCGCGTGTCTCGGCTGTCAGCCGCGGGAGATCACATTCACCTCCGGCGGAAGCGAGGCGGACAATCAGGCGCTGCTTTCGGCGGCGAAGCTCGGCGCGCGCAAGGGCAAAAAGCACATCATCTCTACCGCGTTTGAGCACCATGCCATTCTCCATTCGCTGAAGAGGCTCGAAAAGGAGGGCTTCGAGGTGGAGCTTCTGCCGGTCGGCGAGACCGGAACGATCACCGCGCTGCAGGTGCGCGACGCCATCCGCGACGACACCTGCCTCGTGACGATCATGTATGCCAACAATGAGATCGGCTCGATCCTGCCCATCGCAGAGATCGGCGCGGTCTGTAAGGAAAAGGGCGTCTTGTTCCACACCGACGCCGTTCAGGCGGCGGGACACGTCCACATCAACGTCCGGGAACAGAACATCGATATGCTGTCCCTGTCAGCACATAAGTTCCACGGCCCGAAGGGCATCGGCGTGCTCTACGCCCGTCAGGGCGTGATCCTGACGCCGCTGATCGAGGGCGGCGCCCAGGAGCGCGGCAAGCGCGCCGGTACGGAAAACATCCCGGCGATCATGGGCATGGCCGCCGCGCTGGAGGAAGCCTGCGCACACATCGACGAGAACGCGCAGAAGGTCTCCGCGCTGCGGGACAAGCTCATTGCGGGCCTGTCGAAGATCCCGCACAGCGCCCTCAACGGCGACCCGGTCAACCGTCTGCCCGGCAACGTCAGCTTCTGCTTCGAGGGCATCGAGGGCGAGAGCCTGCTTCTCCTGCTGGACGCGAAGGGCATCTGCGCCTCGTCCGGCTCCGCCTGCACCTCCGGCTCCCTTGACCCGAGCCATGTGCTGCTCGCCATCGGGCGTCCGCACGAGGTCGCGCACGGCTCGCTGCGGCTGAGCCTCTGCGAGTGGAACACCGAGGAAGAGGTCGATTATATGCTGCGGGCCATCCCCGAGGTTGTGACTTATCTGCGCAACATGTCTCCGGTCTGGAAGGAGCTTCTCAGCGGAGCGCGTCAGTTCGTACTGTAAGGAGGAAACGATCATGGCACTTTATACGGAAACCGTAATGGATCACTTCATGAACCCGCGCAATGTCGGCGAGATCCCCGACGCGGACGGCGTCGGCGAGGTCGGCAACGCAAAATGCGGCGACATCATGAAGATGTACCTCAAGATCAAGGACGATAAGATCGAGGACGTGAAATTTGAGACCTTCGGCTGCGGCAGCGCTATCGCCTCCAGCTCCATGGCCACGGAGATGATCAAGGGCAAGACGCTGGAGGAGGCCACGGCCGTCACGAACAAGCAGGTCGTGGAAGCGCTCGGCGGACTGCCCGCGCACAAGCTGCACTGCTCTGTTCTGGCCGAGGAGGCCATCAAGTCCGCCGTCAAGGACTACTACGACAAGAACGGCATTGTCTACGACAAGAGCAAGTTCCCCGACTGCGAGAGCTGCGAGTCCTGCCGGATGGTCTGAGATCGAAAAAACTGCCCGCTGTCCCTTACGGACGGCGGGCGTTTGCTATTTAACAGGCTGTTCATGCATGACGGCTGCGCTGTGTGGTATCCTAAAGTAGCACCGCGCAATTACATCAACAAAAAGAAAGCTGGGATATCCATGTGTACGGCTGCGACCTATCGGACAAAGGATTTTTATTTCGGAAGAAATCTCGACTATGAGCGCTCCTACGGCGAGAGCGTGACGATCTTTCCGCGGAACGCGCCGCTGCCCATGCGGCACACTGCCGCGTTGGAGCGGCATTACGCCATGATCGGCATGGCGCATATGCAGGGCGGCTATCCGCTCTATTATGATGCGGTGAACGAAAAGGGTCTGTGCATCGCGGGGCTGAATTTCGTCGGAAACGCCGTCTACCGCAGCCCGGAGCCGGGGCGCGTCAACGTGGCGCAGTTTGAACTGATCCCGTGGCTGCTCGGAGGCTGCGCGACGGTGCAGGAGGCGCAGACGCTGCTTGAGCGGGTCAATCTGACGGATACGCCGTTCTGTGAGGGAATGCCTCCGGCGCAGCTGCACTGGCTGCTGGCCGACCGGGAGCGCTGCCTTGTGATCGAGCAGACGGCGGACGGCCTGCACGTCTACGACGATCCTGTGGGCGTTCTGACGAACAATCCGCCGTTCCCGATGCAGCTTTTTGCGCTCAACAATTTTGCGCAGCTCTCGCCTGGGGCGCCGGAAAATCGGTTTGCTCCAGAGCTTCCGTTGGAGCGCTACAGCCGGGGCATGGGCGCCATCGGCCTGCCGGGCGACCTTTCGTCGCAGTCGCGGTTTGTGCGCGCGGCGTTCGTGCGGATGCACGCGCAGTCGGAGGACAGCGAGCAGGCAAGCGTCAGCCAATTTTACCACATTCTCGACGCCGTCGCGCAGCAGCGCGGCTGCTGCGCGCTGGAGGACGGAAAATTTGAGATCACGCTCTATTCCAGCTGCTGCAACGCCGATCAGGGCATCTACTATTACAAAACCTATGAGAATAGCGCGCTGACCGCTGTGTCGCTCTTCCGCGAGGATCTGGAGGGCCGTGTGCCGGTCAGCTATGCGCTGGAAACGGAGCTGCGCGTCCGGTGGAGCAACTAAGCAGATGCTTGCAAAGCGCGCCGGCGGATGGTAAAATGAAGTAAATTTCATTTACATTCGGAGGGACGGCCATGACGCTCGGCGAGAAAATACGGCAGGTACGGCTGGAACGCGGCCTGACGCAGAAGCAGCTTGCGGGCGACCGCATCACGAGGAATCAGCTTTCGCAGATCGAAAACGATCTGGCGCAGCCATCGATGCGGACGCTGGAATATCTGGCGGCGGGCCTCGGCGTCGATGCGGGCTGGCTGATGACGCAGGAGGACGGCGACGCCGCGCAGACGCGGCTGACGGAGGCGCGTGACCTCTTCCGGGAGGGACGCTGGGCCGAATGCATGGAACGCACCGGGACGCTGACCGGCGAGGAGGCGCTTTTGATGCGCTCGATCTGCGCGCGGCGTCTCGCAGAGCAGGCGCTTGGCGACGAGCGCTTCTCCGAGGCAGGCGCGTATGCGGAACAGGCGCTGGAATGCAATGCGCGCTGTCTCTATCCGGAGCCTTCGCTCCAGATCGCGGCGGCGGGCATTTCCGCGCGATGCGCGGCAGCAGAGAAAAGAGACACCGGAGAGGCATTTGAGGCTTACCGGCAGATCTTCCTTCAGCAGCAGACCGGCGTGCAGTATCATCTGACAATGGCGCGCTACGATCTGGAGCAGGAGCATATTCAGGCCGCAGAGAGGGAGATCTGGTCGATCGCAGACCTCCCGGAGGAGAGCCGCGCGGAATATCTGATCCTGCGGGGGCGCATCGCCGCGAAAAAGGAGCAGTATGAAAACGCGATCCTCTATTTGCAGCAGGCGCGGGAGGTAGAGGGCCTTTCGCGGCTGCTGAGACGGGAGCTGCTGCTGGCGCTGGAGCGCTGCTACAGCGAGACGCAGCAGTATAAGCAGGCGTATGAATGCGCCGCCGCGCAGAGAGAGCTGTAGAAAAACCGCACAGGGTGTATCTGAAGACTGGCAGTATGACCGGCGGTGAGAAATTATCGCGCCGAGCAAGATCTTTTCGCAGAAATACTGACATATCTCAAGGAAAAATGACGCAGCGTGAATAGGCCTGCTGTCCGACTGCATTGGCAGTTGGAGGAATACACTATGGGCGACCGGAATATGATCCGCATCGGCTCCGGCGTCCTCGCCTGCGGGATCGCGGCGCTGCTGATTCCAACGGATTCCTACGCCGCCGCGTTTGCGGCGTTCCTCATCATCGGCTTCGGCTGCGCGCCGATCTATCCCTGCATCATCCATTCCACGCCGGAAGGAGAAAGCAGAGTAAACACGCAGAATTCCTTGAAAATACTTGTAATTCCGGATATAATCAGAACAAAGCACACAGGAAACGGAGGTGCGGGCTGTGACATACCATATTGCCGTCTGCGACGACGAAGCGGAGCAGGCAGAGCGGCTTCGGTCAATTGCGGAAGCATGGGCGGAAAAGTGCGGCGTCACATGCCGCACGGACTGCTTCCCGAGCGCGGAGGCGCTCCTGTTTGCCTACGCGGACGACGCGGGCTTTGATATCCTGCTGCTGGATGTGGAAATGAAGGAAATGAGCGGCATCCGGCTTGCAAAGCGCCTGCGCGCGGACGGCTGCAAGGCGGAGATCGCGTTTATCACCTCACACTTTGAGTTCGTGACCGAGGGCTACGAGGTGGACGCGCTGCACTATCTGGTCAAGCCCGTGGCGGCGGAGAAGCTCTGCGAGGTGCTGACCCGCGCGGCGGAGCGGCTGGCTGTCGAGCCGCCGTCTGTCGTCATTTCCTGCGAGGGCGCGTCGAGGAAGCTCTATGAATCCGAGATCCTGTATGCGGAATCCTTCCTGCACGACCTTGTGATCCACACAAAGACGCAGGAATACCGCATCAAGGAGAACATTTCCACCTTTGCCGGGCGGCTCAGCGCCGATTTTTTCCGCGTCCACCGCTCTTATCTGGTCAATCTGAAGGCGGTGCTGCGCATCGGCCGCAGCTCCGTCACGCTGGAGGGCGGCGCGGAGATTCCGTTGGCCCGCGGAAAATACGACGAGATCCACAGGGCCTTTATCGAACGGAATTGAGGTGACGCGATGCTCAAGCGGACATATCTGAAGCTTGTCGAGATGCAGGAGGAGCAGGCGCGGCGGCATCTGGACGAGGTGCGCAGCATCCACAGCGAAATGCGCGGCTACAAGCACGACTTCCATCACCATTTGCAGGCCCTCAAGGGCCAGCTCGAGGCCGGAGAGGTGGAGCGGGCCATCGCCTATATCACGGAGCTGGATCGAAGCCTGCAAAGCGTGGACACGCTGCTCAAAACCGGAAACGTGACGGTGGACGCCATTCTCTCCGCCAAACTCGCGCAGGCCAGAGCCGACGGCATTGCCGTGACCGTCGATGTGAATCTGCCCGACCGGCTGACGTTCTCCGATCTGGAGCTGAGCATCGTGATCGGCAACCTGCTCGACAACGCCATCGAAGCCTGCCGCGAGGCGCAGGGCGAAAAATTCATCCGACTTTCCATGCGGATCAAAGGCAAAATGCTTTATTTTTACCTTCTGAACGCCGCCGGAAGCCGAAAAACGAAGATCGGCTCCCTGTTCCGGACGGGAAAATCCGGCGCGCACGGCTTCGGCCTGCACCGCGCGGAGGCCATTTTGGAGCAGCATGGCGGCTGGGTCAAATACAACAGTGAGGACGGCGCGTTCACCTCGGAATTTCTGGTTCCCGCCGTCTCGTAATTGCAATTCGTGTACCGACAGATGCAGTTGGTGCACGAATTGCGCTTTTCGGCATCTTTTATGCTAGAGTGAGGCCACGAAGGGAGCGATGTGTTTTGAAAAAGAACAGACCCAAAAAGGAAAAGCCCTATCGTTCCGCATGGAGCAACGCCCTCTGGAGCTTCCGGGAGATGCTTCGCGGCGCGCCGCAGTCCTTCTGGCTGACGGCGGCGGGCGTTCCACTGGCGGTATTTCTGGCGTGGGCGGAGGTCCGGCTTCCGGCGCTCGTCGTGTCGGAGGTCGTCTCCGGGCGGAGCTTTGCGCACGCCGCGCTGGCCGTCGGGCTTTTGATCGGCGCGGTCTTTCTGGCAAAGGCGCTGAAGGAATTCATGGAAACAATTCAAAAACCCTACTTTGACCGCTATCGTTTCGGCGAGGGCGTGCTTCTGGATAAAAAGGCCATGCGCTGCTATTATCAGCAATATGAGAAAAAATCAGTGCGTGATCTGCACAGCCGCGCGGAGGCGGCGACATGGATGTCCTTCGGCAAGGTGCCGCTGCTGGAAATGCCGCAGCAGACCATGGAGCTGCTGCAAAATCTGCTCTGCTACCTGCTCTTCGGCACGATCATTTCCGCTGTCAGCCCGTGGCTCCTGCTGCTTCTGACCGCCGCTCCGGCGGCGAACTGGTTCTGCGCCCGGGCATATAACCGCTACGAATACCGCACGCGGCCCGAACGCACGGACATCGAGCAAAAGACCGATTATGTGAGCGAACGCGCGGCCGATTTTGCGTGCGCGAAGGATATCCGCATCTACGGCATGGCCGGATGGCTGCGCACGGTCTATGACGATCTTGCCGCGCAGAGCGTATTGTGGCAGACGCGCCTGAGCGCGCGGCAGCTGCTGACCCGGCTGGCCGATCTCGGCGTGATCCTCGTCCGCGACGGCACGGCCTACGCGGTGCTGATCGCCATGTCGCTGCGCGGCGAGATCACCGCCGACCAATTCGTGCTCTATTTTGCCGCCATCTCCGGCTTTGCCTCCTATGTCGGCAGCATCCTCACCGCGTGGAACGCCATGCAGACGGCAAGCCTCAAGGTCTGCGACTTCCGCGAATTCATGGATCTTCCGGACGAGGACAGCGGCGGCAGGGCACTTTCGGCGGACGCGCTGCGTCATGCGCCGGAGATCGTGTTCGAGCACGTCTCCTTCCGCTATGACGGCGCGGAGCAGGATACGCTGCACGATATCTCCTTCACGCTCCGCGCCGGTGAGCGAATGGCGCTGGTCGGTATGAACGGCGCGGGCAAGACGACGCTCGTCAAGCTCCTGTGCGGACTGTACCGCCCGACCTCCGGCGAGATCCGCATCGACGGCGTCCCGGCGGCCGAATTTCGGCGGGACGAGTATTACCGCCTGTTTTCGCCCGTTTTTCAGGATGTGCAGACCGCGTTCTTCTCGCTGGCCGAGACGGTCGCGGGCGATTTCGGAGAAAAGGTGGACAGGGCACGGGCCGAGGCGTGTATGCGCAAGGCCGGGCTTGGGAAGAAGCTCGACGCGCTTCCGCACGGCATAGACACGCGGCTCGACAAGCAGGTCAACAAGGACGGCGTCGAGCTTTCCGGCGGCGAGGCGCAGAAGCTGATGATGGCGCGGGCGCTCTATAAGGACGCGCCGGTGCTGGTGCTCGACGAGCCGACCGCCGCGCTTGATCCCATCGCGGAAAACGAGGTCTACCTCCAGTACCGCGACATGACCGGGGGCAAGACCTCGCTCTTCATCTCGCACCGGCTGGCCTCCACGCGCTTCTGCGACCGGATCCTGTTCCTGCGGGACGGCCGCATTGCCGAGGAGGGTACGCATGAGGCGCTTCTTGCGCAGAACGGCGAATATGCGAGGCTCTATGAAATTCAAAGCTGCTGGTATCGTGACGATTACAAGGGAGGTGCGGAGGCATGACGCTGCGGGAACATATTTCGATCGCACGCCGCTCGTGGCGGCTGCTGTATTCCATGAGCCGCCGGTTTTTTGCCGCAATTCTGGCATACAGCGTCGTGACGGCGCTGCTGCCCTACATCCCGGTCTGGTTTTCTGCACGGCTGATCGACGCGCTGGCCGCGGGCGCCGGGGTGCAGGTGCTGATCCGCTATGCCGCGCTGACCGTCGGCCTGACCGCGCTCGGAACGCTTCTCAGCGCAGTGCTGAACGCGCAGAAGGAGATCGGCTTTCAGGAGGCCAATTGCAGCTACGAGTGGATGCACGCGGAAAAGGCGATGGCGCTTGCGTATGCCTCGATCGAGGACCGCGAGGTCTCGCTGCTGCGCGAGCGCATCCAGACCGAAACGCGGATGGGATGGAACGTATTCTATTTGGACTCCTGCATCGAGCAGTTCGTGCGTTTCGGCGTGCAGATTTTCGCCTCCATCGCGCTGACCGCCTCGTTCTTTACGCTGCACGCAATTGCTCCCGCAGCCAAGCTCGCCTTTGTCGGCGGCATTCTCGTTTCCATCGTGGTGGCTGTGCTGACGAGCGCGCGATCCTCCGCGATCAACATGGAATTTCTCAATGACGGCGTGACGGAGAATATCACGCTGGATAAGTACAGCACCTATATCCGCAACTACTCCAGCGGCAAGGATATCCGCCTCTATGCCATGACCGCTCCGCTTGTCAAATACGCCGGCAATTTCTATAAAACAATTTGCGACCGGGAGGCGCGCGCCTATTTCCGCCGCGCGCTGCTGCGGCTGGCGGCGGTGCTGATGGATCATGTGCTGCGCTTCGGCGTCTATCTGCTGCTGATCTCCGGCGCGCTGCGCGGCGGGGTCAGCGTCGGCTCCATCGCGCAGTACGTTACGAGCGTCATGCTGCTGCTTGCGGCGGCCAACGGCTTTGTGCGTGCGTGGCAGGTCGCCATGATCAACGACCAGTACCTCAAGCGCTTTTTCTCCTACTTCGACATCCCGAATCCCATGTATCAGGGTACCTTGTCGGTGGAAAAGCGCGACGATAACGACTACTGCATCGAGTTCCGCGACGTTTCCTTCCGCTATCCGAATACGGAGACCTACGCGCTGCGCCATGTGAGCCTCCGCTTCAGGATCGGCGAACGGCTGGCGGTCGTCGGCATGAACGGCAGCGGCAAGACGACCTTTATCAAGCTCCTTTGCAGGCTTTACGACCCGACGGAGGGCGTCATCCTGCTCAACGGCGTGGATATCCGGAAGTACAACTACGACGAATATCTGTCCATTTTCTCAGTCGTTTTTCAGGATTTCCGCCTGTTTTCCTTCTCGCTCGGGCAGAATGTGGCCGCGGGCGCGGAATATGACCGGGAGAGGGCCGTGTCCTGCCTGCGGGAGGCCGGTTTCGGAGAACGCCTCGACCGGATGCCGGAGGGGCTGGAAACCAGCCTGTATCAGGACTTCGACAAGGCGGGCATGGAGATCTCCGGCGGCGAGGCACAGAAGATCGCCCTCGCGCGGGCGCTTTATAAAAACGCGCCGTTCATCGTGCTCGACGAGCCGACCGCCGCGCTTGACCCGGTGTCGGAATACGAGGTCTATCGGAAGTTCAACGAGATCTCCGGCGGAAGGACTGCCGTCTATATCAGCCACCGGCTGGCCTCCTGCCGCTTCTGCGACGAAATTCTGGTGTTCCACGAGGGACAGATCGTCCAGCACGGCGCGCATGAAGCGCTGCTGGCGGAGTCCGGCGGCAAATATGCCGAGCTTTGGAACGCGCAGGCGCAGTATTACACCGACGCGCAGGCCGGGGCGGAGGCCGAGGCGTAATTTCACAGGAGCGCTCCGGCCGCCGAAGGGCTTGGCGGGGTGAAAGAGGGGCCGGCAGACGCTTTGCGTCTGCCGGCCCTGATCGATAATTGGAGAACGAACCCTTTTCGGGATACAAGATGTGTACAGAATGGAAAATGCGCCTCAGTTATGCGGCACGGCATCCGCATAGGTTTCGGTATAGCGGGCATAGAAGGAGGCCGGCTCACCGGCGGCGTCGAGATGCGAAAGGTCGCCGAAGCGCGACATGCGGAATACGGCGACGCCAGGCTCACGCTCCTCGGTGGAGAGCACGGTGACGCTGCTCGTCAGCGCGACGGCGTAGTGCCACAGCGGTACGGGTGAGATGCTGAACAGGTGCGCCAGCAGCACGCATTCCACGCCGAAGTGGCAGAACAGGATCAAGTTGTCGTGGTTGGGGCGCTCCGCGCGGTACAGCCGCCCGTCGCGGACGTAGCCGTGCTTCGCCAGAAGCGCGTCGAGACCGTTTCCAACGGCGTCAAAAGCGGTGTGGACGGTGGTATCCCGGTACAGCGGGCCGTCCGACCAGCGCTCCGGGTCATAGTAGACCGGCTCCTGCGCCCAGTCTGCGGGAAGAACGTCCCATGCAAGACCGGAGGCGTGCCCGCGCTGCATGACGCGGTAGCCGTGGTCAAATTCGCGCAGCCAGTCCATTTCCTCAGCGGACGCGCCGACGGCGCGCAGGGTGAACGAGGCCGTATCCTTGGCGCGGCCAAGCGGCGAAACGTAATAATATGCGGGCGTGATCTTTTCCAGACGCTTTCCCAGCAGCGCGGCCTCGCGCCAGCCCTTTTCCGTCAGAGAGTCGATGGAATAGTCCGGCTCCGCGTGGCGGACGATATAGATGTTCATAAAATGCCTCCTGCGGTATTGCAGATTCGGCGCACGCGCTGCGCCGCTTTGATTCTAGCAGATTTTTTGCGGAATTGGAAGCGGACAGATGTGGTTTTCGAGGAAATGCAGGTGTTTTGCACAAAGGAAGGCCCGATAAATCTAAAAAGCATACAATGTACGGCCGCTTGAAAACGTCTTAGAATAAAGAAGCAGGAGGTGGTGGTGATCATGAATTGGAAGAGCCTGCTTCGGAGGCCGGCGGCAGGACGCGCACAACCGGGCTATCTATATGAGAAATGGGATGCAAAGGACTTTTCTCTTCCGGAGGAATGGCAGCTGCGCGAGGAAAGCTCTTTGGGCGAGGCGCTGCGCGTCTTTTATCAGGCGGGCGGATACGATTTCTTTAAGGTCGTTGAGCCGAAGCTCTACGCGGACAACTGGCTGGAGTTTGTTGGGATGCTTTACAGCGACATTAATGGAGGCCGCTATGCCAGGGGCGAAAGCCACTTCCGGTTCCCGCTGTCAGAGAAGACCCGCAGAGAGCTGACGGAGCAAGGCGTCCCGGAGCTGTTCACAGCAGATTTTTGAGCGCGGACGCCATTTGAAGTGAAAGCTGCCTCCGTATGACCGCAGAACGGTCATACGGAGGCATTCCTGTTTTCAGAGAGCTGCTGTGTGCGCGGATGCGTCACGCGCCGCCGGATATCAGCGCGGCGGCAAGGTTCAAAATGCCCGCCAGCGTGACGGCGGCGCCTTCGCCCCAGAAGGCAGTCATTAAAATGGAGACACCCGCGGAGGCGATCATGGCGACGACAGCCGGACGGAGCGTACCGAGTACGCTCCGGAGCGCGTTGAGCGAGCGGTATTTGAGATACAGCCGCGCGATGAGCGTCACAAGGATGCAGGACGGAAGGACGGAACCGATGGTCGCGGCGATGGCGCCGGGGATCCCGGCCAGCTTATATCCGACGGCTCCGGGCGCGGACTGCGCGATGGCGACCAGGTCGAGCATTTCATTTTCCTCGATCCAGTGGAATTGATCGACGAATTTGCGCTTCATCAGCGTCACGATCACATAGCCGCCGCCGAAGGTAAACGCGCTGAGATACAGTGTGGACCAGAACAGCTTCCACAGGACTTTTTTCTTGCTTTCCGTGCAGCCTCACCTCATGAAGAGTATAGCGCCTTTCGTGCGGTTTGTAAAACGACATTCTGTAAAAAATGAGGAGCAGGGCGGTAAAAGCCCTGCTCCATGGTTTTCATTTGGCTGTGCGGCGCGGCTCAGGCCAGCGCCTTTCTGCGGGCGGAGATGCCCTTGGTCATCGCATCGTGGACGCGGCTGCCGATCTGTGCGGTCGTAACGCCGTTCAGCTCGTCGGCGGGAATGATGTCCAGCACGTCGAGATACACGTCCGTGTGGCGGCGGAACATATTTTTCAGGATGGCCGGGGTGTTGGACAGGACACAGACTACGATGGGAACGCCCGCCTTCTGCGCGATCTTGAACGCGCCGTTGCGGAAGCTGTTCAGCTCGCCGGTCTTGCTCGTGTAGCCTTCCGGGAACACGGCAATAGAGGTCTTGTCCTCCTTCAGGAACTGGATGGCCTTGAGGATGGTGCGCAGCGCCGCGCGGTCGTTTTCGCGGTCGATCGGCAGGCAGAGCAGCTCACGCATGATCTCGGCGACCATGAAGAGGGAGAAATTCTCCTTCTTGGAGATGAAGGCCAGCTCGTCATGCGGGATGGCGTAATAGTAGATCAGCGGGTCGAAGGCGAAAAGATGGTTGGAGACGAGCAGAAAACGGTGGTCATGCGGAAGCTTTTCCAGACCGGTCACATGAACGTGAACGCCGCCGAGGAAAAACGCCAGACGGCAGAACTGATTGAGCATGAAGCGGAAATAGCGGCTCGGCTTTTCCAGCAGCTTTTTCGGATCGACAAAGCGCGTGGAAACGAACAGGAGCAGCAGAAACAGGATCACGAAGCCGAGAAAGATCCCGGCGAAGGTGAGCGGAAGCTGCCAGAGCGCGTTCCAGGAGGAAAACCACCCGGAAAGCCAGCCGGTCAGCCCGGAGAGCACAAAACTGAGCGCAAGAAAGACATAAACCATGCGAGCACCTGCTTGTTGAAAGGATCGGCGCGGAAGCGCCGTATTTTGGAGTGCAAAACTCTTAAATTTATTATAGCGCATGGCGCGTTGAAATTGGAGCGGCTTTTTAGAATTTAACAAAAAATTCACGGATAAAGCAAATCTTAAGAATTTTACGGATTGTTTCTTCATCGGCTTTGCGGTATGATAGGGCAACATTCTGACGAAGGCAGGCGAATGCCCATGCATATGGTCGAGTTTCTGAAGCATATCAGCACGGCGCTGCTGCTCCTGACAGGGCTGTGCTTTTTCTATCAAACGGTGTATCTGGTCGTTTCTCTGTTCTGGCGCGAGCCGAAGCACAAGCCGGAGAAGCCGGCGCGCTATGCCATTCTGATCGCGGCGCGCAATGAGGAGGCGGTTTTGCCATACCTCCTGCAAAGCATCCGCGCACAGGATTATCCCTCCGAGCGCATCACGACCTATGTCGTGGCCGACAACTGCACCGACCGCACGGCGGAGGCTGCGGAGGCCAACGGCGCGCGCGTCTACCGGCGCTTCGACCGCAGCCGGATCGGAAAGGGCTACGCGCTGCACGATCTGCTCGACTGGATCCGGCGCGGCGACGGATTGGAGCAGTACGATGCGTTTTTGATCTTCGACGCGGACAACCTGCTCTGTCCGGACTACATCTCCAAGATCAACCGTACCTACAGCGACGGCTTTGAGGCGTTCCACGGCTACCGCAACACGAAGAATTTCGGCGACAGCTGGATATCCTCGGCCTACGCGGTGTGGTATCTGCACGATTCCGTCCACCTCAACGCGGCGCGGATGATGCTCGGAACGACCTGCGCTGTGACCGGCACGGGCTTCGGCTTCACGCGGGCGCTGCTCGAACGCATCGACGGGTGGAGCTTCTTCACGCTGACGGAGGACGTTGAATTCGACAACTGGTGCGCAGTGAACGGTGTGCGCATCGGCTTTTGCCGTGAGGCGATGCTCTATGACGAGCAGGCGTCCACGTTCGCGCAGTCCTGGAAGCAGCGCATCCGCTGGACACAGGGCGGATTGCAGGTCTCGCTGCTCTATGCCGGACGGCAGCTGCGCGGGATGCTTCGCGGAGGGCGCACCGGCTGGGCCAGCTTCGAGGCTGCGACGCTGTCCCTCGGCGGCTATCTGCTGTCGGCCCTTTCCGGCCTCTCCGTCGCGGTGACGGGGCTTGCGCAAAGCGGCCTGCGCGGCCTGCTGGCAGCGGTGGGATGCGCCGTCGGCGGACTGTATATGGGCATGGCAGTGATCGGCGCGCTGGTGCTGCTGACGGAGTGGAGGCGCATCGCGGCCCCGGCATATAAAAAGCTGCTGTCCGTGCTGACCTTCCCGCTGTTCATGCTGACCTTCATCCCGGCGGCGGTCTGCGCCGTCTTTGCCAAGCGCGGCTGGGAGCCGACGCGGCATACGGTCGCGATCGGGATCGGCAGCCTTGCGGCGGCACCGCGTGAATAAAAAATGCGCGGCTGAGACCTTCGAGGTCTCAGCCGCTTTTTTGTTTACAGGGGTCTTGGCCTTGTGCTATGATAAAAAAAGATACAGTTTTTGCCCGAAAAATACGAAATGCAACCGCCGGTTGACAGATTTGACGGCTGAATTTCTGGTATGCAACCGCGAAATGCGGTAGGATACGGGCAACAGAGCGCGGGAACGCGCCCGGATAACTGGAGGAAACGATATGATCTTAGCGGACAAAATAATCACCCTGCGCAAGAAGGCAGGCTGGTCGCAGGAGGAGCTGGCGCAGAAGCTGGATGTCTCCCGGCAGTCGGTCTCCAAATGGGAGGGCGCGCAGTCCATTCCCGATATCTCGAAAATTTTGCAGATGAGCCGCCTGTTCGGCGTCACGACGGATTTCCTGCTGAAGGATGAGCTGGAGGAGGCGGAATACGCTCCCGAAACCGCGCAGCCCGCGCTGCGGCGCGTAACGATGGAACAGGCGTCGCGCTATCTGGAGCTTCGCCGTCAGGCCGCGCCGCGGATGGCGCTGGCGACGTTTCTGAGCGTGCTTTCGCCGGTGCCGTTGCTGTCCTTCAGCGAGATGAGCCAGTCTGCGCGCTTCGGCATCACGGAAAACGCGGCAGCGGGCCTTGGGCTGTGCGCGATGCTGGTGCTGGTCGCGGCGGCGGTCGCGCTGTTCCTGACCTGCGGTGCGCGGACGAAGGAATTCGATTTCTTGGATAAGGAGCCGTTTGAGACAGAGTACGGCGTGAGCGGCATGGTTCGAGAGCGTCAGAGCGCCTATGCGCCGCAGTGCGCGCGGAGAAGGCTCCTTGCAACGATGCTCTGCATCCTTTCTGTGCTGCCGCTGTTCGCGGCGCTCTGCATCGGCTCGGAGCCGGTCGTTATGGCGGCGGTGTGCGCGCTGCTCATGATCGCGGGCGCGGGTGCGGCGCTGTTTGTCTGCGTGGGCGTCTATGAGGGAGCGATGGAGCGGCTTTTGGAGGAGGGCGATTTTTCGCGCGAGGAGAAGGTACACGCGCCCGTGCAGGGCGCAGTCTCCGTCTGCTACTGGCTGGTCGTGACGGCGGTGTTCCTGTTCTATACCTTCGGGCCGAATGGAAACGGCCAGCCGCAGTACAGCTGGGTGATCTGGGCCATCGGCGGCGTACTCTATGCGGCTCTGCTCACCGCTTTGCGCCTGTTCCGGAAACGATAACGCGGCTGCCGCAGCAGAATATCAGACAGAGATCGAGCCGCCGGCATTCGCCGGCGGCTCCGTATATTATAGTTCCGGTGTTTCCCGGAGCGTGCAGCCCGGAAAAGCGGCCTGTGCCGCCGCGTACACAAGGTCCGCGTCCTGCGGAGAAAGCGCCTCCCAGAGCGTGAGGTGGATGGACGCGCCCTTCCGCCGCCAGATGCCGCATACGCGGCCATGGAGCAGAAGCACCGGCGCGACCTGCCCGGCGAGGCTGAAAACGCTGCGCATCCGCTCCGGCGGCAGAAAAAGACTCTCCTTTTTCTCATAGCCCAGCATCAGCGGGTCGAATCCGGCAAGGAAACGGCATTCCGGCGGAGAAGCCGGAGCGGCGTCCTCGCCATCCAGCCAGAAATACTCCCGTCCGCTGCAATGCGCGGAATGCACGGGCAGCTCCGCCAGCCAGCCGCGCACAGCTTTGGCGGAGGCATGGAAGAAATACATCGCGTCGTGGATGGTCGCGGGCGCGTAATGCGTGAAGTAACGCCGCGAAAGCGTCAGCTGGGCGGCGTGCGCCGAAAGCGGCTCCAGCGGCGGGCACAGCCGGAGCGCCTTTTCCGGGCCTGCGGTGTAGCACACGAAGCCACGCTCGCACAGTTCCCGCAGCCCACCGCCCCAAGAGTCGAACATACTGGCGGCCTCGTCCTCGGTCATGCCGCGTGCGCGGCAGTGCTCCCGCAGGGTGTCGCGCGTCAGCGGCCCGCGCGAGAGCGCTTCGACAATTACATCCGTGAAATAAGCCTGCCGCGCGGGCGTGAGCGCCCAGCCCGGACGCTGATTCCAGAAGCTCGGCGCGCTCCATTCGTTGCAGCGGAAGCGGTCTCCCGCCGTCAGACCGAGATAGACCGGCAGATCGTCTTCCGAAAAGAGATGGATCGTCCCGCGCAGCGTCCAGCTCTTGACAAGCCGCGCCTGCGCGGGGCCTTCTCCGTCCGTTCGGAGGGACAGCGCATGGAGCGCATTCTGCGGATACTGCGCCTGAAGGCCGCAGAGCGCCCGCGCGACAGTGCGCGCGGGCGCGGGTGCGGAAAGATACTGTCCAGTGAGACGCCGGAGGCGGATATCCTGTTCCGTCATGACGGCTGCTCGGAGGCGCAGAGCGTGTCCAGCTCCTGCTGCCAGACGGCGGCGCAGGCGTCGCTTGGCATCCGCCAGTCGCCTCTGGGCGAGAGCGTGACCGAGCCGACCTTCGGCCCATCGGGCAGGCAGCTGCGCTTGAACTGCTGCTGGAAGAAGCGGCGGTAGAAGTTCTTCAGCCAGTGCAGAAGCACCTCGTCCGGGTAGCGCCCCTCCATCGCGGCCCGCGCCAGACAGAAAATTTTCGCGGGCGGGAAGCCATAGCGAAGAACATAATAGAGATAGAAGTCGTGCAGCTCATACGGGCCGACGAGGGATTCCGTCTGCTGCGCGATCTCGCCGTTTTCGGCGGCAGGAAGCAGCTCCGGGCTGACGGGCGTGTCGAGAATGTCGAGAAGGACGCTCCGCAGCGCGGCGGAAGCGGCGCTGTCGGCCTCGTAGCGGACAATGTGACGCACCAGCGTCTTGGGAATGCCGGCGTTGACGCCGTACATGCTCATATGGTCGCCGTTGTAGGTGGCCCAGCCGAGGGCCAGCTCGCTGAGGTCGCCCGTGCCGATCACGAGACCGCCGGTGCGGTTGGCGAGATCCATCAGCTCGAGCGTGCGCACGCGCGCTTGCCCGTTTTCATACGTCACATCCCGCACGGCCTCGTCCTGACCGATGTCGCGGAAGTGGCTGCGGACGGTGTCCGCGATCGGAATTTCCCGGAAGGAGACGCCAAGCTCCTGACACAGGATCTCCGCATTGGAGCGCGTCCGGTGCGTGGTGCCGAAGCAGGGCATGGTCACGGCGAGGATGTCCGTCATGGGACGGCCAAGTTTTTTCATCGCACGGACGGCGGCCAGCAGCGCAAGGCAGCTGTCCAGACCTCCGGAAATGCCGATGACGGCGGTTTTTGCGTGGGCATGCTCGAGACGCTTTGCAAGGCCGTCGGCCTGAATCTCCAGGATCAGCTCGCAGCGCTCCGCGCGCGCGGTGTCGCCGCTCGGGACGAAGGGCGTCGGCGAAAACCGGCGCGTCAGCGTGACCGGGCGGAGCGGCAGATCAAATTCGACGCTCGTGTAGCTGTCCGCAGACGGCTCAAAGCTGGTGCTGCGGCAGCGCTCCGCCGCCAGCCGCCCAAGATCCAGCTCCGTGCAGGCGCGTCCGTCGCCAAAGGGGCGGCTTTCCGCCAGCAGCGCACCGTTTTCGCAGATGAGATCGTGCGCGGCAAAGACCATGTCGGTGGTGGATTCGCCGTGGCCGGCGTCGGAATAGAGATAGGCGCACAGGAGCCGCGCGGACTGCTGCGCGACGAGCTGGCGGCGGTATTCGGCCTTTCCGGCGGTCTCGTCGCTGGCGGAGAGATTCACAACGACGGTCGCTCCTGCCAGCGCGTGCGCCGTGCTCGGAGGCAGCGGCGCCCAGAGATCCTCGCAGATCTCCGCCGCCAGCACGAATTCCGGCATGGAGCCGCAGCGGAACAGCAGCTTCGTGCCGAACAGCGTCTCCTGCCCGGCGAAGCGGACGCTCCGGACGCCGGATGGCGCGGGGGAGAAGTGGCGGCGCTCATAGAATTCGCCGTAGTTCGGAATGTAGGTTTTCGGAACGAGGCCGAGCAGCCGCCCGCGGCAGACGATGGCCGCGCAGTTGTAGAGCTTGCCGTCCACATTGACCGGCAGGCCGACAGCGGTGACCAGCGCCAGCGTCTCACTGGTCTCCAGAACGGTGCGGAGCGCTTCTTCGGCGGCCCTTTGCAGCGGCTGCTGCAAAAACAGGTCGCTGCATGTGTAGCCGGTGAGGCCAAGCTCGGGGAAAACGGCGAGCTGCGCGCCGTCCGCAGCGGCCTGACGCATGGCTTCGACGGTCATTTTTGCGTTATAGGGACAGTCTGCGACCCGCAGCGACGGCGAGAGCGTGCAGACCCTGAGAAATCCGTGTATCATGGATGCTCCATCCTTTTCCTTTGTTTGTGGCGGCGTGCAGAGCATCTGCCGCCGGACAGCTTTATCATAACATAACCCGCCCCTGCGAACAAGGGCGGGTTTGGGAGAATGCGGAAAGAAATCTGCCGGAGAGGCGAAAATATCCGGCCAGATACACCCTAGAGATATGCCGCGACGGCCTGCCACTGCTCCGCCAGACGGTCAAGAGAGAACGAGGCGTTGGCGGGACTGGTGGAGGGCAGGCGGACGGCCTGCATCCCGGTCACGGGCAGAAGATAGCGCTCGTAGAGACGGAAGGCGGTCGTGCCGTTGCAGAATACGGCCTGAATTTTCGCGGCGTTCAGGATCGGCGACAGGTCGTTCGGGACGGCGTTCTGAATGCTGCTGTCGCTGGAGCCGGAAATGTCGCAGCTGGCGATCACGTCCCACAGCGCGATGTGATGCGCGTGGAGCATGGCGGCCTTTTCCGGGCCGCTTCCGGGCGTTTCACAGCCGAGCACGCGCGCCATCACCCGCCAGAAGCGGTTTTGCGGGTGGCCGTAGAAGAACGCGGCCTCGCGCGATTTGACCGACGGAAAGGAGCCGAGGATCAGCACCCGGGAATCCGCGTCATAGAGCGGCGGGATCGGATGAACGATGTGCTCCGTCAAAGCGCGCGCTCCAGCGCCTCGATGGCTTCCAGCGTGGTGGCCCACGAGGTGACGAACCGGACGGCGGTGTGCGTCTCGCAGGTCTTGGCGTTCAGCTCGAAGTCGAAGCCGCTGCGCAGCTCCTCGATCTTCCGGTCCGGGAGGATGGGGAAGAGCTGATTGGTGCAGGGAGCGGCGTAGAAGCCGTAGCCCTTTTTCTCGAACGCGCGCTCGAGCTGCCGCGCGGTGCGGTCGGCGTGACGGGCCAGCTCCAGCCACAGGTCGTTTTCAAAAAACGCCTGAAACTGGACGCCGAGCAGCCGCCCCTTGGCCAGCATACCGCCGCGCTGCTTGAGGGCGTTGCGGAAGTGCGGCTTGAGCGCGTCATTCACCAGTACCAGCGCCTCGCCGAAGAGCAGGCCGTTCTTGGTGCCGCCGATGTAAAATGCGTCGCAGTATTTGGCGAAATCCTCCGGCTGGAGGTCGTTTGCCGCGCAGACCAGCGCCGCGCCCATGCGCGCGCCGTCGAGGTAGAGATAAAGCCCCAGCTCCCGGCAGGTCTCCGAGATCGCCGCCAGCTCCGCGCGCGTATAGATCGTGCCAAGCTCCGTGGCGTCAGAGAGATAGACCATGCGCGGTACGACCATATGTCCGTCGTCGCCGCCCTTATGCGCCTCGACGATCTGCCGGATATGCTCCGGCGTCAGCTTGCCGTCGTCTGTCGGAGGCGCGGCGCAGATCTTGTGCCCTGCCGCCTCAATGGAGGCGGATTCGTGGACGCAGATGTGCGCGGTGTCGGCGGCAATGACGGCTTCCCACGGCCGGAGTGCGGCGGCGATGAGCGTCAGATTGGTGAGCGTGCCGCCGAGCATGAAGTGAACGTCAGCCTGCGGGCAGGCAAAGCGTGCGCGGACGGCCTCCGCTGCCGCTTCGCAGTAGTGGTCGCGGCCATAGCCGGGCGTGGATTCCAGATTGGTGGCCTGCAGCGCTGCCAGAATGGCGGAATGCGCGCCCTCAGAATAGTCGTTCCGGAAAGAGATCATAACGAAGCCTCCCTGTGCTTTTTATAATAATTGTATTGTAGGAGGCGGCGGTGGGAAAGTCAATGCCCATTCCTGTGCGGGAATCTTCGCCGGAGCCAGCGGCGGTCGTTTGGAACGAGCGCACCGGTCAGATAGAGGAGCGGCAGATACGCCGCCAGAAACAGACCACACGTCCGAAAAATCTGAAGGAGCCACGGCCCACGCTCCGGCAGAAGCAGGCAGGCGGCTGCGGACGCCAGCGCGCAGAGTGCCGTTTTTGCGAGCGGCCCCAGCGGGAGCACGCTGCCGGACGCATCCAGTAGCAGCCGGAGGCTCAGATAGAAATTGAGAGCGTGCGTGAGCACGAAGGTGAAAAAGTAGCCGCCGATACCCCAGCGCGGCAGAAGCAGATACAATAGCGCGACATCGAGCAGGGAAGTAATCGTATTGTTCCGGACGTTCGCGGTCTGCTGGCCGAGGCCCTTGCACATGCCGTCCACGAGCGCGTCGGCATAGAGAATGACGATCAGCGGCGCAAACAGCCGAAGGTAATGTCCTGCCTCCTCGCTCTGATAGAAGAGCATCCCGAGCGGCCTTGCCAGCAGAAATTGCAGCGCGGAGACGCCGCAGGCAAAGACCGGCCCGAGCCGCAGACAGCGGCCCGTCAGGTGCAGGATGCGGCGGGAGTTTCCCTCCGCGCGGCAGCGGGCCAGCTCCGGGATCAGCAGCTCGGAGAGCGAAAAGATGATCGCGGCAGGGAACATAAGGATCGGAAAGACCATCGCGTGGATGGTGCCGTAGGCGGCCATGGCGGAGCCGGTCGAGCCGCCGCTGCGTTCCAGCCCGAGCGGGATGAGCAGCTGCTCCAGCGTCCGCAGGCCGGAGCGCAGATAATCGCCTAGCGCCAGCGGAACGCAGAGCCGGCACAGCCTGCGCGGCAGCTGCGGGGGCTGTGGGACGGGCGGATATTGCCGGAGGTCCTTCCGCATCAGAAGCCCCAGCCACACGGCACTGAAAACGGCGGCGCCTCCGCCGCCGAGAAGCAGCGAGCAGCAGGCACGTTCCAGCTCGGAATGCGCCCAGAGCCGGAGCAGCAGGAACGTCAGCGCCAGCGAGACGAGCCGCTCCGCGACCTCCACGCAGGCCAGCCTTCGGAGCTTCCCGCACGCCGTGAAGTAGCCGCACAGCACGCAGACGAAACATTCCACCGGCAGTGAGAGCGCCAGGATCCGCAGCCCGGACGCGGCGCGCAGATCCTTCAGCCAGACGGCGGCCAGCTGGTTGGAGAAGCCCCAGAGCGCCGCTGCGGTCAGAATGCTGAACACGCTGCTCCAGAGGATACACAGCCGCATCACATGCCGCATCCCGCCGGGGCGGCGCTTGCCGTATTCCTCGGCGCACAGGTACATGGCGGCCGTCCGCACGCCGGACAGGCCGAGCGTCATGCCAAGGGTCCCGACGGCGGCGACGAGCTGGAGCAGTCCCAACCCCGCCGCGCCGATCACACCGGAAAGATAGACCTGAAAGCTCATGGAAATGCCGCGCAGGAGAAGGTCAATGGCCGTCAGAAGCAGGGCATTGCGAAAAATCGAGTGCTTTGGAAGCAAAAAAACACCTCCCTGTCCATCCTATGGACAAGGAGGCGTGTATATGCGGAGATCACTTGAGCTGGAAGGTGTAATAAACGGCGGCGATCAGCTCGAAGGCGACGGCTGCGAACGTGCAGTAGTACGCGAATGCGGCGCCGATCAGCAGACAGGCGAGGAAGCACACCAGCCAGACCGCGCAGGTGATGTAAAGCGCGAGCGGGTTGAAGGAAGAGGGGAAGAACGCGAGCTTCTTCTTCCCAAGACGGAGCTTTCCATGGCCCTTCGCGGCGTTTGCCGCGATCCATGCCGTCGCGCCGATCAGCACGACCAGCAAAAGCGCCAGTGCGATGCAGGCGAGGTTTGCGCCGATGCCGTGCGAATAGCGGTAGAACAGAACGCCTGCCGCCACCGTCACGAGCGAGCAAAGGAAGAACTCCGTGCGGTAGAGCATGTAGATCACATAAAGGCAGTAGACCGCGACGTGCAGGATGGTGAGCGCCAGAACGTACTGCGTCCAGTAGACCCGGAGAAGCAGGCCGGTCAGCGCGTACAGCAGCGAAACGGCAAAGACGTAAGGCGCGGCCATCTTGACCCAGCCGGACTTCACGAGCAGCATGGCCGCAAGCGCTGCGGCGGCCAGAACGCCGAATACGATGGCGACGACGGCGGAGACGCTTGCGATCCGGTCAGCGCCGACGATGGTGCCGTAGTTGTTGGCGACCAGCCGGAGCATGAAAACAGAGAACACAAGCAGGAGCAGCGCGATCATGATCTTCAGAACGGCGGAATCATCGTCCTTCTTCTGTGCGCCGCGCGGCTTGTTGGAATTTATGTCTTTGGCCATTTGATTCATCCTTTTCAACTTCTTTAATCCAGCGCTCCGGCGGCATAAAGGATCGCCGTCAGCGCGCAAAGCGGCGCGGTCTCGCAGCGGAGGATCCGCGGGCCGAGCGTGCAGCTCTGAAAGCCGTATTCCTGCGCCAGCGCGACATCGTCCGGCTCAAATCCACCCTCCGGGCCGGTCATAACGGCGACCGTCCGCAGCGGACTGCCCTCGAGCGCGGCGCGCAGAGAAAGGCTCTGTTCATTTTCATAGGGGAGCAGACGAAGCTCCGCATGGGAGGCGTGCGCGAGCGCCTCGCGGAAGGAATACAGCGCGGTCACGCGCGGAATGCAGCCCCGGCCGCATTGCTCCGCCGCAGAGACGGCGATCTTCTGCCAGCGCTCCAGCTTGCCCTTCAGCGCCTTCGCGTCCGGGCGCGAAACGCACCGCACAGACGGAAACGCGACGATCTCCGCCGCGCCAAGCTCTGTCGCCTTCTGGATCACATGCTCGAGCTTGTCGGCCTTGGCATACGCCATATAGACGCTGCACCGGACAGACGGCTCGGAGGCAGACGGCGCACTTGCGTTGACGCACAGGCTGACTTCGCCGGGCTGGACGCTGTCTACGGTACACGCATAGTCGGTGCCGTGTGCGTCGCAGACGGTCACGCTGTCGCCGCACTTGAGGCGCAGCACCCGTGCATGGGCCGCATTTTCGCCCGTCAGGACGAGGGCGCTGCCGAACGGCTGCTCGGACGGAACGAAAAACTTGGGCAAGGCGATCCTCCTGCTTTCCATCGTAACGATACTCCGCATATTATAGCAGAAGCAGATCCGTTTCGCAAGAGAAAATGTCGCGGCAAAAACGGCATTTGTGTCACAATACAGCCGTTTTTTGGAAAACTGCGCCGCGCGGCGCCGCGCGTACCTTGACTTTCCGGTGACGCTATTATACAATAAATCCAAGTATCAGCAATTTTGAGCTTCAGCACCCGGAGGTGGGCGGATTGAACGAACAGGGACAGCAGAAGGAACATACGGACGCATCGCCCGAGCGGGAGCAGAACGGCGACGGCGGCTATAACTATAAATTCAGCTGGAATCCCGGCGGGAAGCGGCATGATTTCTCGGTCCACTGCGACCCGAAGCGCGGCGACTACAGCTTTCAGAAGGATGGCAAGAGCTATCACTTTTCCACCGGCAGCAGGCCGTCCGGCAGTCAGAGCCAGCCGCAGCGGCAGTATCAGCCGCCGCAGGAGAGCAGACCGCCCGTGCGCAGGCCGGAGGCCGCGCCGGTACGGGAGCCTGCGAAAAAAGAAAATGGGAAATCCATGAAAACCGTCAAAAAATCGATCATTCCGCTGGCCTGTGTGGCGGCAATGTGGCTCGGACATGCCCTGAACGGCGGCCTTTCCAGCGTCGGCGGGATCATCCGGTGCGCGGTGCTTTCCGCGATCGCGTTCGCCGTCCTGCGCATTTTCTTCCCGGACAAGCTGGTGGACGCGCAGAAGGAGCCGCAGCCCGCGCAGAAGAAGGCCGTGCCGCAGCCGGAGCCGGAAAAGAAGGCCGCGCCGGAGCCGCAGCCTGCACCGGCGGCGGAAAAGCCCGCCGCAAAGACGGAGCTGGAGGAGGTCTTGCAGCAGGGCCGCGAGTCTATCGCGGAGATCCGGCGGCTGAACGACGAGATCCCGGACTTCAAAATTTCCGCGCAGCTCAAGCAGCTGGAAATCCTGACGGAGAAGATCTTCGCCTTTGTGGAGCAGCATCCGGAGGTTGTGCGCCAGATCCGGCAGTTCCTGAATTTCTACCTGCCGACGACGATCAAGCTGCTCCAGCAGTACGTTGTGCTGCAAAATCAGGAAATGCGCATGGGCAACATCGACGAGGGTATGCAGAAGATCGAGAATATGCTCGAAAACGTGATCGTCGCGTTCCAGAAGCAGCTTGATTCGCTGTTTGAGAGCGACGTGGTGGATATCACAGCCGATATTCAGGTCATGGAACAGATGATGGCCGCAGAAGGACTCACCGGGGAGAAGATCCCGGTCGAACGCTGAAAAAGGAGCGAAATCAAATGGAAGAAGAAAAAATCCCGCAGCTGACGCTGACGCCGAATCTCGACGAGCAGGCGCTCACAACGGAAAAGAAGGAAGAAACGCCCGCGCCGGAGGCCGGACCGGATATGTCCATGCTCTCCGAGGCAGAGCAGAAGGCCGTCCGCGCGTTTGCCGAGCAGATCGACCTGACCGACGCCAATCAGGTCATCCAGTACGGCGCGGCCGCGCAGAAGAATATTGCGGATTTCTCGGAATCCGCGCTGGAAAAGGTCAAGACGAAGGACATGGGCGAGCTGGGCGACATGGTGGCGAGCCTGCTGGTCGAGCTAAAGACCTGTGATGAGCCGGAAAAGAAGAAGGGCCTTGCGGGCCTGTTCCAGAAGGCGGAGATCAGCGCCGAGACGATGCGCGCGAAGTACGCCGTGGCGGAGGTCAACGTGGACCGCATTTCCGGCGAGCTGGAAAAGCATCAGGTGAAGCTGATGAAGGACGTCGCTGTGATGGATCAAATGTATGAAAAGAATCTCGGCTACTTCAAGGAGCTGACGATGTACATTCTGGCCGGTAAGCAGAAGCTCGAACAGGAGCGCGCGACGACGCTGGTCACGCTGCGCGAAAAGGCGCAGAGATCCGGCCTGCCGGAGGATGCGCAGGCAGCGAACGATTTTGAAAACAAGTGCATCCGCTTTGAAAAGAAGCTGCACGATCTCGAGCTGACGCGCGTGATCTCGCTCCAGACCGCGCCGCAGATCCGCATGATCCAGAACAACGACGCGCTTATGATCGAGAAGATCCAGACCTCCATCATGAACACCATTCCGCTCTGGAAGAACCAGCTCGTGCTGACGTTGGGCATCCAGAATTCCAAGCGGGCGCTCGAGGCGCAGCGAAAGGTCACGGATATGACCAATCAGCTGCTCCAGAAGAACGCGGAAATGCTCAAGATGGCGACGGTCGAGACCGCGCGCGAGTCCGAGCGCGGCATTGTGGATATCGAGACGCTCCAGCATACGAACGAGAGCCTGATCTCCACGCTCGACGAGGTGCTGACCATCCAGACCGAGGGTGCGCAGAAGCGCCGCGAGGCCGAGGAACAGCTGCGGCGCATCGAAGGTGAGCTGAAGCAGAAGCTCCTGGAAGCAAGAAGAGCTTGATGGAAATAGGAGTGCCGCCCATGAGGGCGGCACTTTTTATAACGGAAGGCTTCCGTTGATGTTTTTCGACCCTATGTTCTTTCCCAAATGGGAAACGGCCTCCGGCGGCATACTTTTTTCTGACTTGTCAGAAAAAAGTATGCAAAAAAGAGGCGATGGGTGCGAAATAGCGCTTCGCGCCTGAAAAACAAGTCCTTCTGTTGTGCATATTGTCAGTACACCCTATGGTGTATCTGAAAACTGGCAATGCGACCGGCAGCAAGGAATTTTCGCGCAGAGCAGCAGGGAAAAATTTTTCGCCGATTTGCAACATTCCGCCGCCGTGGGCGGTATTTTATGTGAAGGGAGGCGCGGATATGAAGCAAACCGAAGCGCCGGAGCGCCAGGGCAGAATGACGCCGGAGGGGCTGGCGCGGAGCTATGAACGAAATGTGGATACGGTGTGGAACGTCTGCATCACGTTCCTGAAAAATCCGGCGGACGCCGAGGACGCCGTGCAGGAAACGTTCCTGCGGCTCCTGCGCAGCGCGCCGGAGCTGGGATCGGAAACGCACGAAAAGGCGTGGCTGATCGTGACGGCGCGGAACGTCTGCAAGAACGAGCTGGCGCGCGCAAGGCGGCGCGAGGTGCCGCTGGAGGAAGCGGAGGCACATTATGTGCCGGAGCTGAGTGACACCCTGCTTGCGCTGAGAAGCCTGCCGGAAAAATACCGGCTGCCGCTGTATCTATATTATTATGAGGGCTATTCCACCGCAGAAACTGCGGAATTGCTCGGAAAGCCCGCCGCGACGGTGCGCAGTGATCTGCGCCGTGGGCGCGAACGGATGAAAGCGCTGCTGGGAGGTGACTTCTGATGAAAAACGAAAGGCTGGTACAGGCATTTGAAGAGGCCCGGCCGGACGAGGCGGCAAAAAAGCGGATGCTCGCGGGCATTCTTGCGCAGCAGGATGCGCCGGAGACCGCGAAGCGGCCGCCGCGCCGGATCCGCAGGACGCTTCTGATCGCGGCGGCGGTCTGCGTGCTGGCAGGGGCGGCCTTCGCCGTGCAGGCCGGGCGGCAGAGATGGATGCTGCCCGCGCCGGAGACCTATACGGACGGAAACAACGGCATTTATGACGTACACGAGACGAACGACTATCCGCAGACATCCGATGTGCGGCCGGAGAAACCTGTCCGTCCGGAGAAACCTGTCCGTCCGGAGGAGCCGCAGCCGCAGGCTCCGGACGAAGCGGTCACGGAGCAGGACGCGCCGCAGTTCACAGACGCGGACTTCATCCAGAAGGCGGAGGGTATTTTATTGGCGGTCGGACTGACGGATGTGGACACATCGGCGGCCTCCGTTGTGCGGCAGACGGCGCTGCTCTACGACCGCGAGGAGGCGGAGGTGTTCTTTACGCAGGATGTGTCCAATACCTCGGTCAAGTTTCACGCCGGGACCGGCGCGTTCCTGCAGCTGTCGAGCTTTGGAAACGGGGACGCGCCCGATACGCCGGTCTGCACGACGGAGGAGGATGCGGAGGCGCTGGCGCAGAGCTATTATGAAAATCTGCCGGTGCAGCAGGGTTACGCGCTCTCGCGTATCGAAAAATATGACGAGGAGCTGTGGTCGTTCTGCTTCAGCCGTCAGGTGACGCAGACACTGTTCAATCCGTATGAGGAGGTGCGCGTCGTGGTCGATCTGACGACGGGGCGGCTCGTGCTCTGCAACGTCTTTTTCTTCCCGCTGCTCGACAATCACGAGGCGGACGATGTGCCGCTCACGCAGGAGCAGGCCATCGAGGCCGCGAAGGAGCAGAGCGGCATGGAAATGGAGGGCTTTGAGCTGAAGCAGGCGGAGGTCTGCTGCGTTCTGCCGAACTGGTTTTACACGGAGGGCGTGTGGAGCGCGGACGTGCGCTACGCCGAGGTCAGCCGTTTGGCCTGGGTGCTGACGTATGAGGACAACGGCTCCGAGATCGTCAGTCAAAATATATTTTATGTGGATTACTATACCGGCGAGCTGATCGGCGGCGATGCTGTGTAAAATTCCAGAATGTTCCTGAATCCTCCTGCGCGCGTCGGGCATACTAGAAAAGAGCTGAGGAGAGTCGCAAGCGCTTTCCTCAGAGCGCCCAACTTTGCAAAACAAAAAAGGAGGTCATGGATCATGGATCATACCCATTGCAAGGCCAACAAGTGCATCGAGTGCAGCGTTTCTTCCTGCGGGCATCACTGCGACACCGAGAACTACTGCTCGCTGGACAGAATCCGCGTCGGCACGCATGAGACAAACCCGTCGATGGACCAGTGCACCGACTGCCTTTCCTTTGTGAAGAAGTAAGAGAAGCCGGGCCGTAATTGCGGAACCCCGCCGGACAGATGGCATCTGCTGCAATCTGCCCGGCGGGGCATTTTTCGCGCGGTCGGCGCGGAAAACGCATGACAAAGCTGCCCGCGCGTTTCCATGTGCTTCCGCAGAGCGGCGTCCTTATGATCTATTGGGCGCCGCGATAGCAAACCTCGGTCTCCGGGGACGGCTCGCCGCGCTCAAATTTCAGGAGATTTTCGACCGTCGCCGCGGCGATGTTGTTCAGCGCCTCTTTTGTAAGGAATGCCTGATGCGAGGTGACAATGACGTTCGGCATGGAGATCAGGCGAACAAGCGTATCGTCCTCAATGATGCTCTCCGAACGGTCCTCATAGAACAGGTCAGCTTCCTCCTCGTAAACATCGAGACACGCCGCGCCGACCTTTCGGCTGCGCAGACCCTCAATCAGTGCCTCCGTGTCCACCAGCGCTCCGCGCGAGGTGTTTATGAGCACAGCGCCGGGCTTCATGCTTGCGATGGCGTCTGCGTCGATCATGTGCCGGGTCTCGTCGGTAAGCGGGCAGTGGAGCGAGATCACGTCCGCCTGCCGCAGAAGCTCCGGCAGCTCCGCATAGGTCAGGCCGCTGTCCGGCGCGGGATATTTGTCGTAGGCCAGAATGTGCATACCGAAGCCCTTGCAGATGTCCGCAAAAATGCGCCCGATCTTGCCGGTGCCGACGACACCGGCGGTCTTTCCGTGGAGATCGAAGCCGGTGAGACCGGCGAGACTGAAATTGAAGTCCCGGGTGCGGATATATGCCTTGTTGGTGTGGCGGTTGACGGTCAGCAACAGCGCCATTGCGTGCTCGGCCACGGCGTAGGGCGAGTAAGCGGGAACGCGGAATACGCGGAGCTTTCCGGCACAGGCCCGGATATCCACGTTGTTGAAGCCTGCGCAGCGCAGGGCAAGGACGCGCACGCCCATCTCATTCAGGGCGCTGACCACGGTGGCGTTTACGGTGTCGTTGACGAACACGCACACGCCGTCGAAGCCCCGCGCCAGCCGGACGGTGTCCTCGCTCAGCTTCGTTTCGAAATATTTGATCTCCAGCCCAGTCCCGGCGATGCGCGCGTCAAAGCCGGGCTTGTCATAGGGCTTGACATCGAAAAATGCGATCTTCATGTTTTGACCTCCAAAGGATTTACGGACGGCGCACCGGCGGCGCGCTCCCGGAAGGAGCGCGGCGGATGCAGGGAGCGCCCGCCCGCTGCTGCTATTCTGCCCAGATCCCGCGCGGGCCATAGCAGGCGTGATGAAAAAATGTACGGATAAGGCTGCGTCCGCGCGGTGCCGATCCGCGTCTGCCTTTAACGCAAACCACGCAGGCGGCTGGCCGTTGTCCTCATCTTCCGGCTTCCAATAATCCGGGAAACTCAGATACCCGGCATCATGCAGTAAATTGAGCGTGATCCGGAGCATTTCTCCCTCGACGTCGAAGAAGCTGCCGTCCCAATCGAAGCGCTTCTTAAAGTCGGTTTTCCAGATAAAATACTTCATTTTTCCGCCGACCTCCGCCTTTGCCACGGAAATAGATCCCCATGGTGAGCGGAAAGGAATGCAGACCGGTGTGGCCCGCTCCAGCAGCTCATGTGTCACGTGCATCGGGGCCGTCCTCCTTCATAGGTGCATTTTCTGAGGCCGCAGGAAAAAGCCTCTGAATCATTCGATCCCCCATCTTTGAAAAAGCTCACCAAGCGTATCGCCGCACTCTGACGCATCCAGCCCGTTTTCCCGGAGCAGCTTCTTGATATCCTCCGGGACCGGCCCATAGGTCTTTTCGTCCGATATGTCGTCCGCCTCTGCTTTTGCGGTTTCGATTCCGTTTTTCCGCAAAAACGCTTCGAGTTCGGATTCCAAAATCTCTTTGTGCGGATACTGGACGTTGCAAAACGGGGCGTAAAGCTCACTTGGCCCCAGCTTTTTAGATTTGAGTTCAGCGGCGTTCTTTGCCTCCGCAACAGCCCAATGAAATTCAGATTCGCTTGGGCAAAGCACATTGATCCACAGAATAGGATCAAGATAAGAGGCGGGGGCCGCCTCGATCATAAAGGGAGGGGCCGCGCTGAGCGGATATGCCGTGCCGCTTTTGATGAAGTAGCCGTGCAGCGTCGATTCGCCGACATAGGCGCAGGCTCTGGCCTTATCTGCCTCGGTTTTCCACTCGCTCCACGTCGGGAAGCGCCGCGCGTCAACATAGACGCGCATTTTCTTGCCGGATTGAAATCCGCCCTCGACCACATCAAAGTATGGCTCATCACCAGACTTTCCGTGGAATTTATTCCGCCAGAAATTCAGACAGTAAATTGCTTCATTCGGTCTTTCCATTCCATCCGTCCTTTCCGCCGCCTGATGCGGCCTGCATCTCGTGGAATTTTCGCAGCCAGTAACGGTCACGGTATTCCTTCTCTCGGCTGCGTGCCTCCTGACTGCTTCGGCGGCGCTTTTTCGAGTACGCACTCATATAAGCCGCACGGGCAGTTCGGATCTTCTCATCTTCTGTCAAAGATATTCCTCCCGTCGTATAAAATGTTTGCGAGATTCAGCCAGTCAGCAAAACAAAGCAAAAAGCGCTGCTCCGATACCATCCCCATAAAGGAAAGCACCGAAACAGCGCGTATTGCGATATTTGTTGACTGGCCTCTGCCCGCCCTTTTTAAGCCGGTCTGGTCCGGCACAGGGACCCATCAAGGGAACACGAAGGATTGAAAGGCTTTTCGCCCCATACTTATTCTATCATAAAACTGCGAAAATGTAAATATTAAACAGCAAACAAATTTTCGCTTTTGCCAATTCCTCCTTAAAGCCTGCCTTCTTCTCGCAGCTTGTCCTTTATGATTGGAATGACAGATTCATAATATCGGAATGTTCTCACCGTTTTTGCAGAATGTGCTGCGACATCCAACACCCATTCGCCATATTCGGACTTTTTCAGGCCGTATTGGTTTGCGATCCGCCCGACATAATTCGCTGTGATCCCGAGCGCATCGCCGATCTCTCCCGCCGTGTGCAGAGCATAGGGGGACTTCGGCAGCGGAATGACCTCACCGCCGCAAATGATCTGCGCGGCGCAGGCATTCAGCGTCTGTTCGAATGGTCCACCCTGATATTGCTGCGCCATCTCACGCAGCAGCTTTGCTTTCTGAATTTTGCAGCTTTCCATGCGGAGCATGATCTCCATCTGCGCCGCGTCTGCCTGCTTCCGCATTCGGAGCCACGCCTCGGCGGCGACGGTCATGGCGTCGTCCTGCGTCTGTATCCACCCCGCACCGCGCTTGCTGCCGCCTCTGTGGACCGTCCACGCCATTTTCTGCAAGACAATATATTGTTCCTCACCGCTCATGCTGCACCACGCAGCGCTCACATCGGCGGCGGTTATGATCCTTTCCATATTCGATTTCTTTCCGGCTAACAAGCCCGTCTGAGGTGCGGGCGGGAAGTCCCGTCCGCTGTCCTCTCTTACGCCACAATAAAGCGGCGGCTTGTGGCGGACTTGGTGAAGCGTTCGGCCAGTTCGGGCATCGCATTCTTGAACGCCGTGCTGTCAAAGCGGCTGCTCGTCACAGCCTTCCATATAATTTTGTAATCCGCGCCCGTCAGCGTGTCGGCGTCGATGGCGGTCATGTGCGCCTTGATCGCGTCCTGAATGCTTTCGATCTCAGCGGTGAGTTCGTCGGCCATGCGGCGCAGCTCACGAAGCTCGTTGACCTTGCTCTGAATTTCTGTGTTGCTCATTGGTAAAGCCCCTTTCCTTTTTCGACGGGCTGTGCTATACTGCAAGCAGCCCTTTTCGGCTGCGCTTCCGGCTTGCTTTCCACGGCCTCCGGGAGCGCTTTTCTTTATTCCGGGGAACTCCGGCAGCTGGGGGCTTTCAACTGATCTCGTGAGCTTTGCTGCACTTTGCTGTTCCTTCCCAACTCTTATAGATGTTCTTTACCCATCTTCTGCCGGTGTCTGAACTGTTTTCGTTTGTTCCCCTTGACTGGCTTAATTATAGCACCTAAATTATGTGCTGTCTGTCGATGAATTGCACATATTTTAGGTGCTATTTCTGTGAAATTCTGCACTTGATACATGTGCTTTCTTGCGCTATAATATAAACAATGGGAAAAAAGTCAATGCCAGATTGCCTGAATGATTTTCAAAAGGAGGCGCAGAATATGCCGGTAGGTTACAAGATTGACATTCTTGCGGCGCTGAAAGCGGCAGGGTATAGCTCGACGCGGATTCGCAACGAAAAACTTATGGGGCAAGCGACACTCCAGCAGCTCCGCCACGGAGAACTTGTTTCATGGATGAACATTGCGACGATCTGCAAGCTGCTGCAATGCCAGCCGGGAGACATACTGGAGTATACGGAAGAAAAGGACGGCGAAGCAGAATGACCTACGCTGACCAATATCACCTGACGCCGGAGCAGAGCCGCTTCCTTGCAAAGAAGAAGTGGGATGAAAACGTCTACTGCGGCATGAAGATGGAAAACCGCGCCGTGACCTTCCCGCAGACCAAGACCATTCTGGAGGGTGTCAACGTTCCCGGTGTGCAGCTTGACGATATTCAGGCAATTTTGAATATGCGCGACGCATGGCGCTTCCTGATTGGCTCGATTGACGAAGATGTGACTTTGGAGTATGTCTGCAAGCTCAACGGCTTCATCGCCCGCAACGAGGCTCTGGAGTGGGGCAAACTGCGCACGGGAAGCGTGGCCATTTCCGGCACGGACTACACGCCGCCTGTGCCGCAGGAAACGGCTGTCCGGGCAGAGCTGGCCGCGATCCTTGCCGCCGATACCTCGGCTACAGAAAAGGCGTTGACGACCTTTTGCTGGGGTACGCGCGGGCAACTCTTCTGGGACGGCAACAAGCGCACCAGTCTGACGCTGGCAAACAAGATCCTGCTCCAAGCCGGGGCGGGCGTTCTGACCATTCGCGATCAAAACATGGAGCAGTTCAACGAAGCGCTGCTGAACTACTACAACACCGCCGAGGCCGAGCCGCTGAAAGCATTTCTGTATGAGAACGCAATACAGGGCTTGGAATTATAAGATCGAGATACACAAACGGATTTGTCAACTGCACCATCTCGGAGACGATGGAGCGGGACAACGAAAAGCGCTGACAGACACCAATCAGACGCTGAGAGACGTTTCGAGAGTTTAAAGAATTAACGAAATTGCATTGACAAAACGGCGAAAACTGCATATACTTCAAGTAGGCAGCAACGAGTTTGTCTGCCGTGACGTCGAAGCGGTGGCCGTTTCGGGAAGCAGTTTTCCGTGGAGTCTGACCGAGGGTTATGTGTTACCTCAACCCGAATAGGCACTTGCCGAAAGAAGACACTTGATTTGAGGCTTTGCGTCCGCGCGAGGCCTCCTTTTTTTGTAAAGAGAGACATATGCGATGGATTTGTTGTATGAAGCTGCGTCCGCGTGGCAGGAGCTAACCGCCTTTACATACCGGATCACCTATGGAAAACGCGGTGTTTTACACACAATCACGTTAAAATTTGAGGTCAGCGAGTTCTGCCATCTGGCAGGCTTTCAGTACATGAACGATATTGTTTTACCGTTTCGGTTCTCGCACGCAAAGGCCGTCGATGCGGCGCTGACCGGGCGAATCACGCAGGCGCATATAGCAAAGAGTGAAAATTGGGAAGCCATCAAAGAGCGGCTGACGGCGATCACGAAGCTGAGACAGGCGCTGGATACGTCGTTCAGCGTGTATAAGTTCAATCCGGGAGTGCTGCCGTAGCCGCTTTCCATCTTGAAGGTCGAGCGGAACGGCCAGCCAATATACAAAAGCCCGGGCTTCAAAGAATAGTGGCTGCAAATAAAATTGTGTCGTTTATGGCACCCCAAAATTACCGCACATTTACCGCGAACCAGCAGGCGCATGAAGCCGGCAAGGGTAAGGCCCGGAGCTTGCCGCAGAGTATAAGCAGCGCCAGCCTGAACGTGAAGCCAACCACACAGCAAGCAGCACCCACACAGCGAGTAGCATCCGCACAGTGAGCGGCATCCACACAGTGAGCGGCATCCGCACAGCAAGCAGCGCCCACAGCAAGAGCGACAGCACAAGGCGAGACTGACGATGCAGCACACAGTGAACAGCTGAAGCATGACTGTCTGAGCGCCCCAAGCCCGAAAGAACAGCACACGGCACGCTTGAGACGCCTATGAAGCGCGAAAACGGACACGCTGTTAAATGCTGGATCGGCATAGAGACCCGTCGAAGAATTTATCACGACAACCCCCGCGCCCGGAGAAAGAACGCCGCTCACACGGCATGAACAGACAGCCGTATGAGGGCAGCATCCGGTGGCCGCGAAGAAAACCCTGTCGGCTTTGTCCGGTCGTTAGAGACCGCTGCATCGTATACACGATAGGGAGGCGGCCTGCCTGCCGTCTGCATGAGCGGAGGCGAAGCAGCAGACGGACTCATAAGAATTCATAAAATACCGTGAGAGGCCCAGTGAAGTGCCCCCTGTCAAGTCAATGTCATTAAGTTAAGCCTGCGCAAAGGGCAAAGCAGCTACCGCAAGTAAGCAAAAGAGCTTATTTTTGCGGTAGCTGCCCTTTTTGCGCATGACAAAAGCAGGTGTCCAGAGGACATCTGTAATTACGTAATGTGCTTATCGGCTTCACGCAGCTGGGCGCAAAATCTTGCAAAAGTCCGAAATATAAGACAGCAGAAGTGCTACAATGATCTCAGAAAACGCAGGAGGTCATTGGCATGGCACGAGCAGAGAGCATCACGTTTGAAGAATTTCGTACTCGTTTCAGCACGGAAGAAATCT
>OIWQ01000881.1_pt1 | contig 38071 bp, 24 predicted proteins | sample 1587571 | NCBI WGS metagenome assembly OIWQ01 (sample SAMEA3888910, study PRJEB22519) | human gut metagenome | biome: human gut; feature: human-associated habitat; material: faeces | place: Denmark | collected 2010
AATGCTCAATTTGACGATAAAAATCCGCCTGCATCTCCAAAAGTCTTCGCATTTGGTTTTTTCGCCGAAAATCGCTATATTTGTACTGTCATGCAAGGAGATACGGCGGAGATGCAGGCAAAACGGGCAGGCGGCGCAAGACCATGCAAAAAGACGGTAGGCGATGCGGGAATCGGCACCGAAAAAGCGTCACAAATCGCTGATATACATTAGGCTTACAAATGTGCAGGAGCACCTTTATCCGCACAAAGCGACTCCCGGGGACGGATTTTCGAATCCGTCCTCTTTTTGTTCGCATATTCGGTCGAAAAACCGCCCGCATGCGACTTCGAACCTTCCGACCGCACGGAATAATTTGCAACAAAAATGGAATCCGCTCCTGCCGCATATTGCAGCAGGAGCGGAATCTTTTTCCGGCGATCTATGGTTATTCGACCGTGAGCGTGATCGGATAATGATCCGAAAGATAAGCCACACCGTAATTCGACGAAGTGAGCGTCTGAAAACGGACCGGCTTAACGCCCTTGTAAAATATATGGTCGAGATTCCACCGGGCCGACGGCGTGCCGCCGCCGAAATTGTTATAACTGTAAGCGCCGTCCCGGTCGGGAGCCTTCTCCCGGCCCGACTGCATCCACGCATAGTAAGGCGCCAGCGCCGACCGGCGTGTATCGTCGGCAGCATAGGAGCAGTTCATGTCGCCCACGATAAAGACGGGCAGGCTCCCGGCGATCTCCTTCATTTTATTCACATTGAGCTGCGCACACTTCAAACGCGCCTCGTTGTCCGCAGCCGAGGTGTTCGATTCGGGAAAGTGCGTCGAAAGGAAGACGAACTCCCGCCCCGAAGCATTGTCTTTCAGATGCACCCACACGGAAGAGCGGCGCGCCGAATTGGTCGCATCCCACGGTGCGGAAGGCTTCTCGGGAGTGTCGCTCAGGTAGAAATACCCCCAATCGACACGCGTGAAGAGATCGGTACGGTAAAGCACCGTCGAATTTCCGCCGGAACCCGTTCCGGTATTCGGCACTTCGAGCAGTTCGTATTTCGTGAGCATCGTTTTCAGGTAATTGCGCTGCTCGGTGCGCGACTCCTGCATGCCGATCACTCCGGGATTCACATCCTTGATCATATCGACACAAGGCTTCCGGCGCTGCGACCAGGATTTCTCACCCTGATCCGTCGTATTGCTGTAACGGATATTGAAAGACATCACTTTCAGGGAAAACACGCCGGAAGCGGGTCCTTCGGGACCGGGCGCCGGCTCCTCGCCCTCCGATTTGCCCGAGGAACATCCCAGGGCGAAAAATGCCGCTGCATAAAACAGGTATCGTAATTTTTTCATTTTCGTTCGTTTTTAATAATTCACACTCGTTCAACGGTCCATTCACAACTGACTGTAATGGAACGGTATCTCCTGCGGCGCCTTATGCTCGCGCACGGCCGTCGCAGCCACCCGTCCGGCAGACTGGCCCAATATGACGGAATTGGAATTGACCCGGTAGCTGGAATGGGCGATGAAATCGCCGCTGATGCAACGGCCCACCATCATCAGCCCCTTGACATCCCGGGCGATCAGGGCCCGCAGCGGAATATCGTAGGGCTTCGACTTGATGCCGCGCGTATAGGAGCCACCCTTGCCTTCGCTTTCGAGGTGCACCGAATGGACATCGACTCCGTAGCGCACCTCGCAGACGGCGTCTTCGTGACGGCGTCCTTCGACCAAGTCCTGCTCCGTAACGGTGTAAAGTCCGTGAATGCGCCGGCCTTCCCGGCATCCGATCTGCGACGCCGTGGCCACGAGTTTCAGCCCTTCCCAGCGGCCGCCCAGCGAGCGGAGCGAATCGACGATCCGATGCACCTCGCGGCGGCCTTCGATGCTCGCCCTCGTCAGGTCGTCGCGGCTGATGCCCCTGGCACCGTACTGGTGCGTCGCCATCAGCGCATAGAGATCGTCGTGGAGCAGGAACAGGCACGGCATCTTGTAGCTCGCCTCGAAACCGCTGCGACGGATTTCGGCAATCAGGTTCCGCTTGGAAGCCCTCCGGGTCTTCCGACCGTCCCACAGCACGCAGTCTTTGATCTCCTCGAACCGGGCGCCCGTCACCAGTCCCAGCATGGACATCGGCTGGGTATGCCCTTCGGCATCTCCCCAGTCGAATCCGCAGCCGCTCAGCGCAGCGACGTCGCCGTCGCCCGTCGCATCGATAAAGACCTCTCCGGCGATCGCCTCGCGCCCCGACTTGGATTCGGTGACGACATGCGTGATGCGTCCCCGGTCCACAACGGTCGCCACGACCGACGTATAAAGCAGCACTTCGATCTTATGCACGGCACACAGTTCGTCGAGCAGCAGTTTCATCCGCTCGACATCGAACGTAAAAAGTTCGTCGGTCCAAACTTTCGTATTGCGCCACTTGCGTTCGGTGAGCGTCTGCTTCAACTCCTGCATCAGGCCCGTCTTGTTCTCGTGGTCGAGCATGACGCCCAACAGTCCGGCCGTCCAGGTGCCGCCCAGAAACCCGGCGTGCTCGATAAGCACGACCCGGGCACCCGAACGGGCCGCCTCGATAGCGGCGCCGATACCGGCAGGACCGCCGCCGCAAACCACCACGTCGGCCGTGCGGCTTACCGGCACGCGGCGTTTCTTCTCCGCAACGTTCCCGTCCGGAGTCATGGAGTCCTCTACCGTCGTTGCCGCGGCAAGCACACTCCCCGAGGAGAGCAACAACGTCGCAACCCCCGCTTTTTTCAGAAAATCCCTTCTGTCCATAGCTTCCGCCGGTTATTTGGTTACGACAACGTCATCCAGGAACCATTGCCCCGTGTTGCTGAACGCCAGTCTGGTCGAAGCCGTCGCCCCGGTCACGCGCACCGTGAAGGTACGCCACGCGAAACAGTCGTCGCGCTTCGAGAACTCTCCGGTCATATCGGGCTGCGCCTCGACCGTACCGTCGCCTTGGGCCACCTGCACCGTGATTTCCTTCTTATCGATGGCATTCGTGGAACTGCACCGGACCACGGCTTTGAACGAAACGACGATGTCGGTCGGCGTCGTGCCGAGCGATGCGAGCGCCGGCGTGGTCAGCACGCCCTTGGCCGCCAGGCGAACATATCCGATGGAGGCGGTCACGGTTCCCGAAACGCTCCAACCCTCCGGAGCGTCATAGGCTGCCCCGGTCACATAGGCCAGGTGGCCGATGTCCGACATGTAATCCAGTCCCGAAAGGCAGTCGTCGAATCCCTGAGCCAGTACGACCTGCTCGCCTACGGGCATCGTCGTCGTGTGGTAGGCCTTCTTTTCGAACTGGGAGACGCAGCAGCCGAACGTGAAACGGACGATGTGCGACGGGTCGATCGCGGTACCCTTGACAGGCGTGTCGCCGGCCTTGGCTACACGCACGTAGAGCGTGCTTCCCTTGGCGAGAGGCGCGGAAGCCGGAACGGTGAAAACCGCCTGGCGGTGGTTGTAGGCATCCGCATTGATGTTGGGCAGCAGCGCGAACGACACCGACTTGTCCTCACTGACGGAACTTTCCGCCGGGCAGGCATTCTTGCCGTTCCAGGCATAGAACGCGTCGATATCGTGCCAGGTCGCATTGTCGGCGCTCCACTCCACTTTCCAGTCGCGGGGAACGGCGCAAAGCGAAGAGGAGTTGGTCAGCATGCCGAAGCCGAACGAAAGCGTCCCCGACAATTCGCCGGTCACGGGAACCGCCACGGTCCACGCGGCATTTTCCGCATCCCAGCCCGAAGCCCTCAGCACGCCGATGTAATAGCGGTCCGCGGTCAGGCCGGCCACCGTCATATCGCCGGCCCCGGTCAGCGCGATGCTCGCCCCGTCATTGAACAGGAAAGCGTTCTTCGCCTCGTTGACCCTGCCGCTGACACAGTTGACGATGTCGCCCTTGGCGAATTCGATCAGGTGTACGAAAGGCTGGAATCCGGTCGGATAAGAGGCCGCTCCCTGCACGACGGGCAGCAACACATTCTTCGACTCGTCCCGCAACTGCACGCAAACCTGTCCCGACCGCGAAACATTATTGCTGGGATTCTTGGCGAACGAGAGGGTCACACTCCCGTCGCCGATACCTTGTGCGGGCTCGACCGAGATCCAGGGAGCCGCATCGCCGTCCGCCCCCGTGGCAATCACCGACCAATAGCCATCGCTCTCGACATCGAACGTGCGGATTTCGCCGTCTCCGGCGATGTCATCCAGCGCCACCTGCGAGGGGACCGAGATATTCGCCTTGCCTCCGGTCACATTGTTTTCATTTTCACATCCGGGCAGCAGCGTAGCGGCGGCCATCGCCGCTGCCGGGAAAATACCTATAAAATAACGTTTCATGAGAATCTGTGGTTTTAATAAGTGAGTTTGCGGAGCGCGGCCGTCCGCCGGAGCGCCGTTGCAGATCAAACCGCTGTTCCGTTTCAAACTTTCGGATCATAATACGCATCCGACACCGAAAGACAACGAAACATGGCGGTTTCGACCGCGAACACCTATCCGACAGGGAGCCGGTCCCCGTTGAGAACTGCAATGCCCGTTGCCGAAGAATCCGGTCGGAACCGGAAATCACCGGACGAGACATACTGAAATATAAAAACTGAAAACTGCAAAAAACGCGGCTGTTTCTTTGCTTTTTACAAAATATCCACGTATATTCGCATTATCTACCACACGGTTTTCAGCCTTCCAACTCTGTTCCGTGTGGGCAGGTAGGCGTCACAAATATACTACTAATTTAATTATTATGAAAAAACTTCCGACATTTTTTTCTAATGCGGGGGGGGGAATTCAGGCTATTTCATTTTAGCATCTCTTTTATTTCTCATCGAAACCCTCTTTCTCTCCACTTCCGCCTTCTCCCAGGGAAGAACAATTCAAGGGACCGTGCAAACAGAGCAAGGTAAACCCATCTACGGAGCCACCGTCATCGTTCAGAACACCACGCTCGGCACCACGACCGACGCAGACGGAAAATTCTCCATCAAACTCGACGCAGGCGCCCAGCCCGTCCTGCAAATCTCATTTATCGGTTACGAAACCCAAACCGTCCCCGCAGGCGGCAAAACGCGGGTGGAGGTAATCCTGCGCGAAGCCGTCAACGAAATGGACGACGTGGTGGTGGTCGGCTACGGCACGATGCGCAAAAAGGATCTCACGGGAGCCATCGCCAGCGTCGACGGCACCGCCCTCACCGCCCGCAAAACCAACCAAATTTCGAACGCCCTTCAAGGGGCTTTGCCCGGAGTCACCGTGACGAGGACCAATTCGGCCCCCGGCGCCAACGCCACCATCCGCATCCGCGGCATCACCTCGATGAAGGACAGCTCGCCGCTGGTCATCATCGACGGCGCCCCCGGAACGATCGGCGATGTCAATCCGGCCGACGTGGAGAATATCTCCGTGCTGAAAGACGCCGCATCGGCGGCCATCTACGGAGCGCGTGCCGCCGCCGGCGTAATCCTCATCACCACCAAACGCGCCAAGAGCGGCGAACCGACCTCGGTGGACTACACCTATTCGGTTTCGCTCGACTATCCGACCCGCATGCCCGAATACGAAGACGCCGTAGGCTACATGAAGGCCCAGAACGAACAGATGTACAACGACACGCCGTCGGGCGGTCTGTACAGCGTCTACACGCAGGAGGAGATCGCCGACTACCGGAAATTCCATGCGCAGAATCCCGATCTCTATCCGGACACCGACTGGCTCGGCATGATCCTCAAAAAGAACGCCCTGCGCCAGTCGCACGCGCTGAGCATCACCTCCGCCGGCAAGACCACACGTACGAAAATCAGCTTGGGGTACGACGACGTGGACGGTCTTTTCCGGAAGAACCTTTCGTGGAAACGCTTCACCGTGCGGGCCAACAACGATATCCGGCTGGCCAAATGGCTCAACGTATCGCTCGACCTGAACATGCGCAAAACCAAGTCGGTGAATCCCTATTACAGCCCGTCGGGATCGATGCGCTACATGCCGCCGACGTTCGCGGCCGAGTGGAGCGACAGCCGCATCGCCTCGGGAAAAGAGGGTATCAACCCCTACGGCAAGATGATGGAAGGCGGAACCAAGCGCAACGAGACGTGGCTCGGAGGCGGCAAGTTCCAGGTCGAGATCACGCCCGTCAAAGGTCTGAAAATCACGGGTGCGTTCATTCCCAAATACGTGTTCGAAAAGGACAAGGACTTCAACATCGCCGTTCCCTACACGCCGTGGAACGATCCCACGGTCACGCCCTCGTACCTCTCCGACGCCACGACCACCGACCTCAAAGAGAGCCGTACGGACACTTATACGCACACCACCCAGCTCTTCGCCAACTACGACATCGACCTGGGACGCAACGGCGACCATCACCTGAGCGCCATGGCCGGCGTCGAGGACTATTACAAATACTACGAGGACATCTACGCCTCCCGCGACCAGTTCAAAATCAGCTACTACCCCTATCTGTCGATGGGCTCCACCGAGCTGATGGGAGCCGGCGTGAACAACTCGCCCTACGAAAACGCCTATGTCTCGGTGTTCGGCCGCGTGAACTACAACTACAAATCGAAATATTACGCCCAAGCGAACTTCCGCTACGACGGTTCGGGCCGCTTCAAGAAAGGCAACCGCTGGGGATTCTTCCCCTCGGTGTCGGCGGGCTGGGTCCTCACGCAGGAGAAATTCATGGAGGGAGCGCGCGGCGTACTCTCGTTCCTCAAACTGCGCGCCTCTTACGGACAACTGGGCAACGACCGCATCGGCAACTATCCCTATCAATCGACCCTTTCGTCGAACGACCCGGTGGGATTCATCGGCTCCGCAGGTCTGGTGCAGGCCCTTCAAGGGTTCTCGGCCTATCAGATGGTCCTCGACGACATCACCTGGGAGACCACCGAAACCTATGACGTGGGCATCGACGCCAATTTCTTCGACGACCGCCTGCGGATCACGGCCGACTACTACAAAAAGACCACGCGCGACATGCTTATCCTGGTGGACATCCCCTCCTATCTGGGCTACACGGCCCCCTATAAGAACTCGGGCGACATGAACACCAAAGGCTGGGACCTCTCCGTCGCGTGGAGCGACCGTATCGGCGAGGATTTCAGCTACTCGGTCGCCGTGAATCTCTCGGATTACAAGTCGATGATGGGCTACATCGGCAACGACTACCAGCTCAGCGGCGGCAAAATCATCCAGTCGAACACGGAATATAAAGCCTGGTACGGCTACCGGAGCAACGGACTGTTCCAGACCGCCGAAGAGGTGGCCGGCAGCCCGAAGGTCTCGTCGTCGAACCAGCCCGGCGACGTGCGCTACGTCGATCTGAGCGGCAAGGACGGCACGCCCGACGGCACGATCTCGGCGACGTACGACCGCACGGTGATCGGCAGCTCGATGCCGCGCTACAACTTCGGCGGCAGCATCAACCTCGCCTACAAGGGTTTCGACCTGGGGTGCACGTTCCAGGGCGTAGCCAAACGCGACGCGCTGCTGACCGACGAAATGGTCCAGCCGTTGCGCACGGGCTGGTACAACGTGCCGAAATTCGTGGTCAACGACCATTGGAGCGTCTTCAACACCATCGAACAGAACCGCCGCGTGCGCTATCCCCGCTACTCGCAGAACAGCGGCACCACGACGGCCAACTACGCCGTGTCGGACTACTGGCTCATCGACGGCTCCTATTTCCGCATCAAGGACATCACGCTGGGCTACACCCTGCCGCAGAGATGGCTGCGGAAAATCTTCGTCAAGAACCTGCGCCTTTCGGCCACGCTGTCCGACTTCTTCACGTTCAGCCACTTCCCCAAGGGCTGGGACCCGGAGGTCAGCTCGACGGGCTACCCCATCACCAAATCCGTCATCTTCACGGCTTCCATCAAATTCTAATCTCCCGCGCTCATGAAAACATCCATACAATACATCGCGCTCTGCACGGCCGCCGCACTGCTCGGCACGGCCTGCACGAGTCTGGATCTCAATCCGCTCGACAACCCTTCGGCCGAAACGTGGTACGACGACGGTCCGAAGATCGAAATGTCGCTCAACACCCTGCTGCTCCATCAGTTCTGGCCTCAGGAACGCTACGAATTCACCGGATCGGGGGTCATGGACATGGACGAGATCACCGACGACCTGATGCGGCGCAACGCGCTGGTCGCCTTCAAGGCCGGAACCCTCACCGCCACCCATGCCGCCACGACGAACATGTGGAGCCTGACCTACAAGGGAATCACGCGCTGCAACGCCATCCTCGAAAACATGCCCAAAGCCAAAGCCGGCGTCGAACCCGAACTGTACGAACGTTACGAAGGCTGCGCACGCTTCTACCGGGCCTGCTTCTACTCGCGGATCATGATGCTCTTCGGCGATCCCGTCTATTTCACCCGCGACATTCCGCTCGAAGAGGCCTACGACATCGGCCGCACTCCCTGCGAGGAGGTTCTCGGATACGTCTACGACGATTTCGACTATGCCGCCGCCCACTGCCCGGAGACCTATCAGGGAGCCGTTGTGCGGGCGACCCGGGGCGCCGCCTACGCCATGAAGGCCCGCGTAGCGCTCTATTTCGCCTCGCTCTACACCTATGACGCCGCCATGCGCGACGCCGACAAAGCCGCCTATCATTACGGCATCGCCCGCGACGCCGCCAAGGCGTGCATGGACCTGAACGTCTACCAGCTCCACGCCGACTTCGGCGAACTGTTCCTGAACAAGACGCACAACGCCGAAGAGTCGGTCTTCTGCATCCCCCGTTCGCTGGCCTACGCCGCCGACAACAAACGGCAGTACCTCCAGGGGACGAGCATCACGGCCAACATCCCCATCGGACTGGGCGGCACCATTTCGGAATTCCCGACCTGGGACCTCTTCTGCGCGTTCCTCTGCACCGACGGCAAACCCATCGACGAATCGCCGCTCTACGATCCGGCCGATCCGTTCAAGAACCGCGACCCGCGCCTGGCGGAGAGCATCGTGGAGTTCGGCACGGACTTCTGCGGCGTGGTCTACGACCCGCGCTTCGATGTCAGCCAGGTCTGGGACTCGAACGCCGGACGCAACATCACCAACCCCGACAACATCGTGACGGCCAGCGAATCGCGTCTTCCGTCGCGCACCGGACTGGTGCAGCGCAAGGGCATCGACAAGGACTGGACGGACGACTATCAGGCCGATCCCGACAAGATCATCATGCGCTATGCCGACGTACTGCTCATGTATGCCGAAGCGAAGATCGAGCTGAACGAGATCGACGATGCGACCCTCGAGGCCATGAACCGGGTACGCGCCCGCGCCTACGGGGTTCAGTACACCGAAACGGACCAGTATCCGGCGATCGTCACGCGCAGCCAAAGCGAGTTGCGCACCATTCTGCGCACCGAGCGCCGGATGGAGTTCGCGTTCGAGCGGCTGCGCATCTATGACCTCCTGCGCTGGCGGATCGCCGAGAAGGTGCTCAATTATAGCGACTGGACGATCAAGTACAACGCCGGCGCCAACGTACTGAAAAAGGTGATGACCGACGGACAGTGGTTCATTCCCACGCCCGCGATCGACGAGAGCGGATGCCCGGAGATGGACGCCACGTTCAGCCGGGAAAACCGCCCCCACATCACCGCGCTGTACAACCGGGTGTTCAATCCGGAGATACACTATCTCTGGCCGCTGCCCGCAACCGACGTGCTCGTGAACAAGAACCTCGAACAGAATTACGGCTATTAACCGGACTCATACGCCGTGGCGGGTTCGACACCCGTCACGGCGTATAAAAAAACGCATGAACGACCATCCGACATACACCTCTACCATGAAAAAAATCATCGGGCTGTTTTTGGCCCTTGCGATCTGCCTGCCCGTTTCGGCCCGGCAGAAGACCAAAACGAATCGTAAAGCGCTCGTACAGGCCGTCGCGGCCCTGACTGCAAAAATCGACAGCCTGCAAGGCGTCGTCGATGCCCTGGAACGGAAATGCGTTCCGGTTCGCAAAGAGATCGACCCCGCCTGGGAAAAATGGCAGGACGTGCGTTACAACTACGGCTTCGACCCCGAAGAGCAGCCCGTATACAATACGGTGGACGGCATTCTGGAATCCACCTCGATGCTCTCGGTGCGCGGCGGCCGGGGCCGCTGGCACAACAAGGCGGCGAAGCCCCGCACTTCGTTCGTCGACGGAGGCCACCTCTTCGAAGGGTGGAACGGCACGGAAACCTGCCGTCTGACCATGCTGATCGGCAAACAGGCCCCCGACATCGCCTGCATCCAGGTCTACTCCCCGAAAGGGCTCTACCGTCCGGCCCGGCACTTCGGATGGGTCAAACTCGGCTCCGACGACCGGAACGAAGGCGTGGATTTCGGCCGCCGCTGGGCCGTGTCGTTCGTGCCGTTCTCCCTGGCCGCGCTGGACGACGCCCCGGCCGACACCTCGTATGAGAATGCGCAGTTAGGCGGCAAGTCGATCCCGGTCGGAACGCTCTACTACGACCGGAACGCGGACAAAGTGCGCTGCTTCACCGAAGAGGGCTGGAAATACCTCGTATTCGAATAACGTACGACCGCCACGAAAACGCCCCGCCGGAAGCTGTTTCCCGCAGGGCGCAAATCGGTTCACGTTCGTTGCAGACAGACGCTTATTGCACCGTCACATTTTCTGCCGGGGAGTACATGTCGGGCAAATCCCCGCAAAAGAACGAATTCTCCTGATTATACATCTTCACGAAATCGCGCTCCGAGGGATGCCCGGGGAATACTGAAAAATAGTGCGTCCCGCTCTCCATCGGATCGTACTTGTTACGCCACGTCACCACCATGCTCACCCGGCGGCCCGTCAGCGGAGCGTGGATGTTCGTCGTCCAATAATCCGTGGCGGAGAAACCCTCCACACCCGTTTCGGTTACGCCGCACGGCTTGCGCTTCGCCATCGAAACTTTCGAAATAGCCTTCAGGTTGGTCACGAAAACCGCATTGTTGATACCCTGGTAACAGTCCATACCCACGAAATCGACCCACTCGTCGCCCGGCCAGCGGAAATAGAAGTCGTCCACGGTCTTCGCACTGTCCATCTGCGGGGATATGGCGTAAATGAAATTATGCACGCCCTTCGTGTCGCGCAAATACTTCACCGTAAACTTCCACAGGTTCATAAACTCTTCGGTCGTCGTGCACGACGCGCCCCACCAGGACCACGTCTGCGTATGCTCATGGAACGGGCGGAAAATCACGGGAATCAACTTACCGTCGCTCCCCCGAAGATTGAGCGCGATGTCCGCCAGCCGGTCGAGCCACTCCTTAAACGTTTTATTCGTGGCGCTACCCTCCGTCAGAATCTCTGCAACCACCCGATTGCTGGAATTGTCCCACGAATCGCCGCCAGTGAGCGGGTTGTTGATATGAATGCAGGAAATGAGCACCATGCCGCGATCATACGCCTCCTTGCAGCAGCGCAGCCGCAACTCCTGAGCATCCGGGTCGGCGGCATACCGGTCGTCGATATGTTCAGCCAGATCGAAGCTGTATACGGCGGGGTAATCGCCGCAAACCGCTTTCGTATCCGAACCGCCTGGGGTGCCGTACCACGTGCGACCGTACATCAGGTCCTCGTGATGACCGAACATGAACCCCTTGCTCTGGATGGCCCAGAGATTCGAATAGAGCGCTTTTGTTTCTTCGGTGGCGTTCGGATCGGACAATGTGAGGGTCACGGGATCGCTCTCACCCTCCTTTTTCGGCCCCTCGTTGTCATCGCTGCACGCCACGACGGAAAACAGCAGCGAAACCAACAGCATAAATGGAATTCTTTTCATAGTTTCAGGTATTTGGATTATTCGATATTCGTCAGCAGGACAAAGCTCTCAGCCGGAAGGGTCGTGCGGAAACTTCGTCCCGCAATACCGCGTTCGCACGGCACGGGCAGCCCGCGTTCGTCGCACGCCCGGTCGCTCTCCGTATAACGGTACAATACGCCTCCGGCGAAATCGCCCGGCAGAGCGATCTCAATGTCGCACGATTCCTGCGAGAAGTTGACCGCCGCCACGCTGTACGCCCCGTCTTTGCGGGCGGCCGCGACGCGCACCCCATCGTGCTGCGGAACCCCGCACGCGAGGATGTCGCACCCGGCGGGGAAACAGCGGCACATCAGCGACCAGGTATAGTACCAGGGACGCAGCTCCTCCTGCGAAGCGTCGCCGAAGACCTCTTCGCCGAGGATGTTCCACATGCCCCAGATCTTCACGTCCTCCGTGCGGCCCGAATCGCCGTTCGAATGCATGGCGTCGTCGAGCATCCACGCCGCCACCCCCGAAAGGCCGTTGTTCATCACCTCCATCGCCAGCAGGGGCATATCCAGCCCGTAGAAATAGTCGTAGCAGAGCATGTTGCAGTCCGAGCCTTTGGTGAAGGGATGCCCGACGACCCGACGGTCGTACTCGGCTTTCAGCAGCGAATCCTCCAGCGACGAATACTTGTATCCGGCCTCGCCGAGAATCAGTTTTTTCCCGGCCGGAACCTCGGCACGGATGCGGCGCAGTTTTTCGGCATAAACCCCGCTGCGCACCTCGTGCTGACCGGGATAGGCATGCACGTCGTAGACGCCGATCTGCGCACCGAGGTCCTGCGCGCTCCGGGCCACCCATCCCGCCGCATCGTACTCCGACGCCGGATTCTTATAACTCATCACCACGTCGGGCGCCGCAAGCGACACCTTTCGCTTCAATTCCGGATACCGGGCCATTTCGGCATCGAAACGCTGCGCCATCGAACGCCACAGGTCGTAATCGCCGTTGGTCGAAGCCCAGCTCCCGTCGGGCTCGTTGAAGATAATGAAATGGCGGATGCAGTCGAACCCGAGGTCACAGACCAGAAAATTCAGATAATCGACCGACATCTCCACCCACCGCTGCGAATCCTTCATCACCCACGTCGGCGGATTATACTCCCCGTAGGCCACCGTAATGCCTTTGTCCTGACAGTATTGCAGCAAACGGCGAAGCGACGCGAGGTTGCGCATCCGGTCGTAACGGCCCGTCGCGGCGTCGTAATAGCGGTACGGACTGTTGATCATGCAGCGCACATAGCCCGGGCGCATGAAATCGAGGCGTTCGAACAGTTTGCCCCAATCGGCGTCGCTCACCTCGGCACCCCAGGCTCCGGCCTCATCGTAAGGGTCCCACTCGACGCCGTTGCCGATGTAATCCGCACTTACGACCCGGTCCGTCACTTCGATACGAAGCGCCCGCCCGGAGTTGCAGGCGGCGAACAGAGCCGCCGCGCCGACCAGTGGAATCAGCAATCTTTTCATAATCAGTTATTTTGTTCGGTCAGTAAAATCATCGACTCTCCGGGCAGTTCATATTCGACGCCGGCCGCCAGGTCGATCTTCAGGTCCGCGGCGTCGGGCAGCAGCACGTGGTCGCCCTCGGTACGCATCAACCCCTCGCCGTAACGGTAGCGGACCACACCCTCCAGCCGGCCCCAGCCCGAAGACTCGATCCGCACATGGCGCGGTTCACGCGACACGTTCACGACGGCGACGGTGCGCTGTCCGTCTTTCACGGCGGCGACAGCCTTGACCCCGGCGGCTCCCCGCACATCGACGGCACAGAAATCGCTTCCCGGCCGCAGCGTGCGGCACAACAGCGACCAGGCATAATACCACGGCCGCACGCACTCCTCGCCGGCTCCGAAAATCTCGTCGCCGAAGATGTTCCAGAAACCCCAGATTTTGAGTTTGTCGGGCGCCTCCTTGCAATGCATCGCATCGTCGAGCATCCAGGCGATACACCCCGAATAACCCGCTTCGACAGTCTGAAACAAGGCGTCGGCCATGTCCGTGCCGTACATCCAGTCGTAGACGAACATCTGCGAATCGTCCGTTGAGGCATTCGGATGCGCCGCGGCCCGGCGCAGGTTCTCAGCCTGCAAGAGCGAATCGGCCGGCTCGACAAATTTGAAGCCGATCTCCCCCATCACGATCTTCCGACCGGCAGGCACCTCCTTCCGGTAAGCCTGCAGGATACGGGCGTACTCTCCCGAGTTGACCGTACATTTCGACGGATAGGTGTGGATGTCGTACAGCCCGATACAGCCGCCCAGCTCATCGCGGCTGCGGCTCACCCACCACGCCTCTTCGGGTCCCCAGATCGCAGCGTCGGGACCGACCAGCTCCACTTTCCCGTCCAGCCCTTCGGCGTCGAGCCGCCCGCGGAAATAGCCCACGGCCTTCGCCCACAGGTCGAAATCGCCGTCGGCCGCCGACCAGAAACCATTGGGCTCGTTGACAAGGTTATAATAACGGATGCAGTCATAGCCTTTTTCATGCACCAGCCAGGCGACATAGGCCGCGGCGTGGTCCAGCAGCGGGTAGTTGATCATCCCGGCCCGGGCGTCCATGAGCGATCCGCCCCAGTCGCCGAACATCACCGTCACACCGCGCGAACGGCAATAATCGAGAATACGCGCGAGGTGCTCGAATCCGCGCCCGGGATCGAGCCGCCCGTCGCGCACGACCGAGGTCGTGTTGGTCATCACGCGGATAAAGGCCGGCCGCATGAAATCGAGGCGGTCATAGAGCTTCTCCCAGTCGGCATCGCTGATCTCGACGCGCCCCTTTCCGTAGTCGAGCGCATAAGGGTCCCACTGGACCCCGTTGCCGATGTAGCCGCGATTGACGACGCTGTCGGCATCGATACGCACCACAACGTTGCATTTCCCGGCGGATTCTCCCGCACAGGCCCCCAGCAGCGCCGCCACGCATGCGAGCAGAAGGTTTCCGAAGTTTTTCATAGGCATCGGTTATAAATCCGCATGCAGGCCGAACCTGCATGCGGACGTTATCGGATCACTCGCCGGCTTCCGCCTGCTTGTTAAAGAGCATCACATAGTTGCGCGGCCCGACGGCGAACCGGTCGTAATCGGTCCAGGGATAAGCCCCCTGCGTCGTCTGCCCGGGCAGTGCAAAGTCGAAGGCGATACCGGGAACACTGAGCGGCGAGGAACCGTAGGTATAGTCCCCCTCCCGCAGAAGCTTCGCCGTGATGGAGACGATTCCCGAGGTGAACACCACGGTTCCGGCTTCGGCATCATACACGTAGGCGCTTTTACCGTGGGGCAGCAGGCCGTAATATTTGGTCAGGTCGAGAGCCCCCGTTCCCTCCTTGTTCTGGTCGGCTTTGAGGATGTAATTCCAGTATCCGCCGTCCTCACCGGGCAGGTATTCGCACTCTCCCGTCTCCCGGCCGGCGGCGTCGGTGCCCGTGGCGGTCATCACCAGGATGTTGTCGGACTCCTTCCCGATCGAATCGTCCCACACCCAGCTCTTGTCCACCGGGTTGACGAACGCGGGATCGGCCGAACCGCCGTACACCGTCAGGCGGCCTACGGAGTAGGTTCCGGCGAGCGAGGTCTCCTCCGGATCGGGCTCCGGTTCCGGTTCGGGATCGACCGGCTCCTCGATCGTCTTCGACGCCTCGGGAACCTCGAACCCGGCCGGCTGTTTCACGATCTCGATGTAATACGTCACCGGATTGCGGGCGAAGACCCCGTAATCGTTGTAGGTGTTGTTCCAGTCCTCCGTACCTTTCAGATTGAACTTGAAGGCCTCGGATTCGAGCGTCAGCGGAATCGGCGGCACATTGGGCATCTGGTAGGTGCCCTTCGGCACGAGCGTGCAGGAGGTCTTGTGTCCGTCGGCATCGGTGAAGGTGATCGTCCCGTCGGAATAGTTGCGCAGCCAGGTGCTCTCGCCCTTGGGAATCTGACGGTAGAACTGCGTCAGGTCGACCGGCTTCCCGGTGTCGGGATTCGACGCCCCGGCAAAGACGCAGTCCCAGTTTTTAGCGTCCTCGCCGGCCCAGTTCATGCAGGTTCCGGTCGTATTGCCGTCGGCAAGAATCTCTCCGAGCGTGAACACCAGGTAGTTGTCCATCTCGGCGGCAGGTCCCCGGCCTTCGCCGTTCCAGCACCACGACTTGTCGGCGGGCTTGTAGAGCTTCGTACAGTTGTAAGCGGCGCCCGTGCCTCCGTAGACCCAGAGGTTGCTGATCGTATACGTACCGGTCAGCGTCTCCGAGAACTCGGTCATTTCGAGCGTATAGATGCGCGATTCGCCGTTGGGAGAGGTCACGACGATCTGCGGATCGCCCTTCGTGAAGTCAATCGTCCCGCCCGATGCGACATTCGCCGTGGCCTTGTAGGAGAGCGTCAGCGTTTCGACCCGGACCTTCGACATGTCCGCGACCATGTCCGAAGCCAGTTGCAGCTCGATGACACCCGTTTCGGAATCGGTTTCCGTAATGGTCGGCGTTCCGGCCTGACCCTCGAACTTAACGTCGATGATCGACCGCTCGTGGTTCCAGCCGCCGTCGGCGACATCTTCCCACGGATCGTCCTTGCAGGATGCGAAGCAAAGCAGGACGAAAGCGCTCAGCAAATATTTCAGCTTGTTCATAATTCTGCGTTTTCTTGAAAGGTTAAAGATTCGGGTTCAGGTCGGATTCGACGGAGGGAATGGGATAAAATACCATCTGCTCGGCTGTCAGCCCTTGCCCCTTCGCTTCTGCAATATCCGTATGCAGACGGTTCCATCGGCGCAGATCGTAGCAGCGGTTCCCCTCGAAAGCCAGTTCGAAACGGCGCTCGTCCATCACCCGCTCCCGGAACGTCTTCTTGTCCAGTCCCGGCTCCAAATCGCCCAGACCGGCGCGATTGCGGATGAAATTCACCAGTTCATACGCCTTGGCCGTCGGTCCGGCGGCTTCGGCATAGGTCAATGCAACGTCCGAATAGCGAAGCAAATAGGGACGTGTGGAGGTCTTGTCCCCCGCGAAGTTCGGGTCGATAAACTTGCGGCAGAAAGGATAGCTCAGTTTTCCATCAGCCGTCGAAGCCACCACATTGCCCGAAGCATCATAAACCTTGTCGACGATCAGCCAGTCGTGACGGCGGTCGCCCACGGCGAACGCGTCGTAGAACGACAGCGCGGTCCGGTACTCGCCCCAGCCGTCATGGGTCGGGACCATCTCATCGGAATCGCCCTGCTTGAGATAGATCGTGGCCCCCGAAACATAGGGCAGGTACATCTTCGAGATCTTCGAATACTGCCCCTCCGATTCTCCCGTGCGGTCCATCGACATGATGAAGATATGCTCGGGTCCGGTCGGCCGCTCGACGTCGTAAATATCGAGCAGGTTGTCGTCGAAACGAAAAACCGTCTGCTCGGGATTGTCGACCACCAGACCGGCGTATTTCACCGCCTCGGCATAGTATTCGTCCACGTCGTGCGACATGGCGGCATACTGGGGTACGCCGTGCTCCTTGGCCGACGCGATGTAGAGATAAGCCTTGGCCAGCATTCCGTAGGCCGCGGCGCGGTCTGCACGGCCCGTTTCGGGCGCTGCGAAGAACGGCAGCAGCGTACCGGCGGTCTTGAAGTCTTCGATGACGAGCTTCCACATGGCGTCGAGCGACTCGGCGGCGGGGACGGCCGTATCTTCGAGCGTCTCGACAGGCGTCGTGTGGACGGGCACGCAGCCGAAGTTGCGCGCGAGGTTGAAATACGAATAGGCACGCATGAAATAGGCTTCACCGAGGAAGCGGTTCCTGCGGCCCTCGTCAATGTTCATCCCCGGCACCTTCTTGATTACGGCGTTGGCCCGGTTGATCGTGATGTAGGAGTACTTGTAGAAATTGCCGAGCGTGGTGTTGGTCCTGAAATTGTTGATCTTCCATCCGTCCAGCTCCTTGTTGGCGGCCGCCGCGTCGCCTTTCGGCTCCATGTCGTCGGTGTTCATGTCGCCCAGGAAGACGATCGAACGCGAATACTCGATATAATTGATCGCGTCGTAGATATAGTTCACGGCCGACTCGGCGTCCGCCTCCGTCTTGTAGAAGTTGTCCTCGGAGTAGAAGCCGTAAGGATACTCATCCAGATTGCAGGCCGCGAGGAGAGAGATTCCCCCGAACGCAAGTATAAGGTGTTTGATTTTCATGGTTGGCAATGTTTAGAAGGTGAAATCGGCTCCGAACGTCCATTTGCGCAGGCGCGGATAGCCGCCCGAATAGATACCCGTCATCCCCACCTCGGGATCGTAGCCCTCGAAGCCGGTGAAGGTATAAAGGTTGTCGGCGCTGACGTAGAGGCGTACCTTGCGAGCCGCATCTTTCTTCGAGAAGGGGATCGAATAACCCAGCGTCATGGTCTGGATGCGCACGAACGAGCCGTCCTCGACCCACCAGTCGGAGAGCTTGGTCTGGCGGTTGGCGTTCAGCCGCGGGTAGGAATTGGTCGGGTTGTCGGCCGTCCAGCGCATCGGCATGTTGCTCGGCTGGTCGAAGCGTTTGGTGTTCAGCACGTCGTTGCCGAAAACGCCGTTGAAGAAGATGCTGAAATCGAAACGGCGCCACGAAACATCGATGCCCAGCGAAGCCATCCAGTCGGGATTCGGGTCGCCGATGATGCACATGTCGTTCTCGTCGACGGTTTCCAATCCGTCGCCATTGTAAAGATCGACGTATTTGAACTCTCCCGGCAGAGCATCATCGCCTGAAAGTCCCGCGCTCAGCCCCTCGGCCAACGACTGCACGATGCCGTCGGTCCTGTAACCGTAGAACACATACATCGGCTGCCCTACGGCGAGGATATTCGTATAGGCGCGGAACTGTTCGCTCTGGTTGCCGTAATATTCATACTGCATGCCGGTCCGGAGGTCGGTTTTCAGCCCGGTCTGCACGGCATTTCCGAGGCTGAGCACCTTGTTGCGGTTCCGCGAGAAGACGAAGGTGCCGCCCACGCGCCAGTCGCGGTTCTGGAACGCCACGCCGTCGATCGTCAGTTCGATACCGCGGTTGCGGATCTCGCCGTCGTTGACCCACATCTTGTCGTAACCCGACGAAGGCGCGATGTTGCGCTCGCGCAGCAGGTCCGAGGTGCGCTTGTCATACCAGTCGAAAGTCACGTTCAGACGGTTGCCGAAGAACGACATGTCCAATCCGAGGTCTACCTGCGCGGTGGTCTCCCATTTCAGTCCCTTGTTCGGAATGCCGCTCCAAAGCGCATAGATGCCGTCCTGCCCCGTGGTGCCCGACTGATAGCCGGGTCCGATGGCCGTCACCCACTTGCCTCCGTTGAAATATTTGTGCTGTCCGTAACGGCTCAACGTCTGGTAGGCCGAAATGCCCTGGTTACCCGAAATACCGTAGGAGGCGCGGATTTTCAGCACATCGAAAACGTTCAGGTTCCGGATGAAGCGCTCCTCGTGCATCTTCCAACTGAACGCCCCCGAGGGGAAGAAAGCCCACTTGTTGTTGGAGCCGAATTTCGAAGAACCGTCGGCGCGGGCCGTAAAGGTGAAGAGAAACCGGTTGTCGAAGGTGTAGTTGATACGCGTGAGGGCCGATACCAGCTCGGTCTTGTAGAAGCTGTTGCCGATCGAATAGGTTTCCGAATCGCCCGCAGCGAGGTTCTCGTTGCCCAGCGATTCGTTGATGAAGCCTTTGGCCGCCAGCGACGAACTGCGCGACTGATAGTTCTCGTAAGAGTAACCGCCCATCACCGTCAGCCGGTGCTTTTCAGCGAAGGTCCGATCGAACGTGGCATAAGCCTCGAAAACGATGTTGTCGTCCTTCCAGTTGTCGATCGATCCGTAACCGTCGTTGAACACGCCCCTCTCGGAATACTTCTTCGGGAAATATTTGTCGGTGATCTGTTCGCCGTGCTTGTAGTTGAACTGCGCCATGACATTCAGGCAGGGAAGCACGTCCCAGTTCACCGAAACGAACGAGATGATGTCGAGGCCCTTCGAATCGTTCTTCTGCAAATCGGTCAGGGCCAGCGGATGCGAATAGTCCTGGGCGCCGTAAAGCCAGTAATCGCCCTCGTCGTCGTAAACCGGGAAGATCGGGTTGCGCCAATAGGCCAGTCCGCCGTTGTTGTGACGTTTGTTGCTGGTGATATTGGCGCTGGCCTTCATGCGCAGGTTGTCCAGCAGTTTGTGCTCGACCGAGAAATTTCCCCCGTATTTGCGGTAGGTGTCCTCGATATACATACCGTTGTCGAGGTAGTAGTTGGCGCTGGCCTGGAACATCGTGCGGTCGTTACTGCTCTGCACCTGCACGGTGGTGTTGTTCGACACGGGGGTGGAGCGGAACACCAGGTCGTCCCAGCGCGTGTTGGTCGTCCAGGTCGTCTGCAACTCCGCAATCGAGGGATAATAGACGCCGTTGGCATTGGTCGCACCGATGTAGGTCGGCGTCAGTCCGGCGTTGATGCTGCTTTCGTTCGAGAGCATCGCCATCAGCACCGGATCGCGCCAGAGATTCAGTTCGGAGCTGAACCCCGAAACGGTCGTCTGCTGGCGCAGCGTAATGCGCGTCACGTTTTCCTGTGCCTTGCGCGTGGTGATGAGAATCACGCCGTTGGCTCCGCGCGAACCGTAGATGGCCGACGCCGAAGCATCTTTGAGCACCTCCATCGAAACGATGTCCTGCGGGTTGATCTGCTTCAAATCGCCGGCGTCGCCCCAGGGGAATCCGTCGATGACCACCAGCGGGGCATTCGAACCGTTGAGCGACGAGTTACCGCGGATACGCACCGTCGACGAAGCTCCGGGATCCTGCGAGGAGTTGACCACCTGCACGCCGGCCACGCGGCCCTGCAACAGTCCGTCGATCGAGTTGGCGGGAATGTCGGTGAGTTTCTCGGCCTTGACCGAGGCCACGGAGCCCGTCAGGTCGCTCTTCTTGACCTGTCCGTAACCCACGACCACCACTTCGTCCACCGCCGTAGCCTCTTCCACCAACACGATATTGAACGAGGTGCGGCCGCCGATCTCCACCGTCTGCGTTTTATAACCGATGAAATTGACGGTCAGACGGGCGTCCGCCGCCACTCCGGTCAGCGAGAAAGCCCCGTCGGCACCGGTCGTGGTGCCCTTCGTCGTACCGGCTACGACGACCGACGCGCCCGTCACGGCGGCGCCGTTCTGATCCACGACCTTGCCCGTCACGGTCATACTCCGTGATGCGGACTGGGCGCGGACGTCTCCCGTCCCCCACAGGCAGACCGCCAGCAGGGAGAGAACGATCAGGTAAAATTTCATTTTCATACGTTTTAGATTAGAGTAGTTTATCGATACGGTCCGGTGCGGTTCCGGGAACTTCACCGGACAGTGCAAAGTAACATTCCGCAGCGGAGGAACTGTTTTAGAAAATCGCTGATTGATTATACTTTTATGAAAACAGATTGCAAAAGAGCTATTCGCAGCGGCACTTCTCCGTCAAATAATTTAATAATTCCTCCAACCGGCAGGTTGCAACGCCTACATATTTGTCCGCCCCGCCGTAATAGACGTACAGCACGCCGTCGACGACCACATTGCCGGTCGGGAAGACGCAATGGCTGTAAAAACCTTCGGTTTCATAGAAAAACTCGGGTTCGAGGATCGGTTCCGGCGTCCGGGCCAACACCCGCAGCGGATTCTCCCGGTCGAGCAGCAGCGCCCCGACGCGGTATTCGGCCGTACCGCCGTCGGCGACCCCGTGGTAGAGCGTCAGCCATCCCGCCTCGGTCAGGATCGGCGGCGTGCTGCCGCCGATCTTCTCCTCCCAGGTCCCCTCGCGGCCGGTGATGAGCAGTTCGCTGGGCTTGTCCTCCCAGGCCAGCAGGTCGTCGGAGAACTTCAGCCAGATCGAAGGGTATTTCACGCCATAGCGCTCACCCACAAACTGTTTCGGGCGGTGCATCATAACGAACCGGCCGCCCACTTTCTCCGGGAAAAGGATCACATCCCGATCGTCGAGCACAGGCGACGTAAGCCGCCCCAGCCGGCGAAAATTCCGAAAATCGGTCGTCACGGCAAGCCCCGTATTTCCCAGATTATGCGCCATGGCGGCCGGCGCATAAGCCCCGCATTCAGGCAGACGCACCACATCGTGCGCGAAGGTCCAGTATTGCCCGGGAGCATAGGCGCGGTAGGCATAGGTAATGTAAAACTCATTGTCGAACTTCACGATGCGCGGGTCTTCGACACACCCTCCGTCGGGGCCGTCCACACTGGGTCCGAACACCGGCAAATCGCCGACACGGCGGAAATCGAAGCCGTTCTCGCTGACAGCCAGCCCCAAACGGATGACATGTTCCTCATCGTCGCCGGCAGCGCGGTAGAGCATGTAAAACTTGCCGTCGTCGTAGATAACCCCCGGATTGCAGGTCACGAGATTCTCCCAGGCATTCGCGGGATTGGGAGCGACAATCGGATTCTTTTCATATTTTTTCAGTTTCATATCAGCAGAAAATTATAAGAATGAACACACACAGGACCAACAGCACAACACCCCATACGCGGTAGTTGCGCCACCAGGAAACCTCCGCGAGCGAGCGGGTTTCAGCCCGGAAATCCGCCGCCGAGAAGGTCGTATCGGTCAGTTTATCGGGGGGGGGCAGCGGGGCCGTGAGGCTTACGGCCCAAATCACCAACAGACTGAACGCCAGCAGGAACGGCACGATCAGCAGGAAGTGCATCCCGCCGAAGATCTCCGTGCGCCAGAGAAGCATCGCCGCCGCGACGACCAACCCGGCGATCAGCCCGGCAAAGGCTCCCCGTCCGTTGGCGCGGCGCGAGAAAACGCCCATCAGGAAGGCCGCCACGACAGGAGGCGCAATGTAGGAGAGCATCTCCTGGTAATATTTGAGCAGCGAACCGAAACGGCCGATCTGCGGAGCCCAGAGGGCGGCGATCACGATGATGACCAGCGAAGCCAGCTTGCCGACGCGCACCAGTTTACGCTCGTCGGCCCGCTTGTCGATCTTGGCGTAAAAGTCCATCGTGAAGAGCGTCGACGTGGAGTTCAGAATGGCGCTCAGCGTCGATGTCAGCGCCGCGAGCAACGCCGAAAGCATGATACCCAGCAACCCCGTGGGCAACAGACGAAGCACCATCGTCGGATAGATCATATCGGGCTTCTCGATACCCGGAAAGAGGTGCCGGGCTATGACACCCGGAAAAACGATGATGAAGAAGGTGGCCAGCGTCAGCGCTCCGGCGAACATCACCCCTTTGCGGCCCTCGTCGACGCTCCGCGCGCTCAGCACGCGCTGCACGAGCGTCTGGTTGTTGGCCCAGAAATAGATGCCCAGCACCGGCATGCCGACGATCAGCCCCAGCCAGGGCGTGGCCGTATCGGTCAGCGGACGAATCAGTTTGACGCTCATGTCGCCGCTTTCGAACAGCGACGCGAGGTAGTCGAAACCGCCGTTGGCGAAGCAGGCTCCCGTCAGGATCACCGACCCGACAATCAGGATCACCGCCTGAATCAGCTCGGCGTTGATCGCTGACGAAAGACCGCCCGGAATGGTGTACGAAGCCGCCAGCACGGCGAAGACGATGATGATGAGCTGCAAGTCCGCATCCGGAAACAACAGTTTGATAATCAGCGCGGCGGCATACAGCGCCCCGGCCGCATCGAGAAAGATGTTGCCCACGATGCAGATCCCGGAAAAGTAGTAACGCGACCGCTTGTCGAAGCGTCGTTCGAGAAACTCGGGAATGGTAAATATCCCCGAACGGATATAGAGCGGGAGCAGGAACGTGGCGAAAAACACCATCACCACGACCCCCGTGAGGTTGTAATTGAACACGGCCACACCGGTATGGTAGGCGTCGCCCGACTGGCCAATAAGCGTCGTACTGGAAATACTCGCGGCAAAAAGCGACAGCCCCACGATCCACCACGGCATCGTACGGCCGGCCAGAAAATAAGACCCGGCGTCGGAACTCTTGCCGTGGCGCAGCCCCCACCAGATTATTAATATAAGGTAAAGGACGATAATCGCACAGTCGACAAAATTAATCGCAATCGAATTCATGTAAGTCGTTTTAGGATTTTTTTACTAATGCAAAGATATGTACCCTAAAATTTACCGGATTGTATAAGTCGGCTAAACAAGTATACTTTTTTGAATTATTCATGGAGCTTTCTGAATTATTCCTATTTTTGTACCGGACTCGAAACCCTACCGGACATGAAAGAGATACAGCAGGAGATCACCCCGATCACGAACGAGGACCTTTTCATCATCCTCAATCACCCCAACGCGCATTTCGACTATCCGATCCACTGCCATCCGGAATACGAGATCAACCTGGTGATGAACACCCGGGGATCGCGCATCGTAGGCGATTCCACCGAGGATTTCGGCCCCCTGGACCTGGTGATGACCGGCCCCTATGTGCCCCACGTATGGAAATCGCCGTTGAAGACCAACCATGTCATCACCATCCAGTTCTCGGGGGACCTGATCGACTTCCCGATCGTCAATAAACGCCTGTTTCTCCCCATCCGGCAACTGCTGCTCGATTCCCGGCAGGGACTCTCGTTCACGGGTCCCGAACAGTTGAGCGTCCGCGACCGGATTCTTGAACTGACCCGCATGCAGGGATTTCAGTCGGCGACCGCTTTTCTGGACATTCTCAACGCCCTGGCCACGGCCAACCGCAAGGTGCTCATGAGCAATCTCTGCGACTCGAAGAACATCGTCCATACCTCCAAATCGCGCCGCATCGCCAAAGTCTGCGACTACATCGAAAAAAACCTCTGCCAGAACATCCGGCTCGCCGACGTAGCCGAATTGGTCAACATGTCGGAATCGGCCTTTTCGCACTTCTTCAAAAAACGCACGAATATCTCCTACATCACTTTCGTCAACAACATGCGTATTTCCAAGGCCTGCCAGCTGCTTGCCAACACGACACTCAGCGCTTCGGAGATCTGCTACGCCTGCGGCTTCAACAATAAATCGAATTTCATCCGTATCTTCACCAAAAAGAAAAACATGACCCCGATCGAATACCGCGAATACATCTCCCAGATGCTTATCAAATACTGACCTGTTTCCGCAAATCATGAAAAACCTCAAACAAATTCTTACCGCTATGTACCTCTGCATGGCCCTCGCCGCTGCCGCAAGCCCCGTCCGTCAACGGCTGCACGACGACTGGCAGTTCCGCCAGGCACGGCTCAACAACTGGTATCCGGCCACGGTCCCCGGCACGGTGCACACCGACCTGATGGCCAACCGAATTATCGAAGACCCCTATTTCCGCCTCAACGAACGCGGCGTACAGTGGGTCGACAAGGAAGACTGGATCTACGAAACGCATTTCGAAGCCGGCGCCGACCTGCTCGCCCGGGAACGGATCGAACTGGTCTTCGAAGGACTCGACACCTATGCCGACGTCTACCTCAACGACGAAAAGATACTCACGACCGACAACATGTTCCGCCGCTGGCGCACGGAGGTCAAACGGCTGCTCCGTCCCGGCGAAAACGCGCTGAAAGTCTATTTCCATTCGCCGATCAAGGTCGACCTGCCCAAATACGACTCGCTGCCCTACCGTTACGAGGCCATCAACGATCAGTCGGCCAACGGCGGACTCTTCGACAAACGCGTCAGCGTCTTCGCCCGCAAGGCGGGTTACCACTACGGCTGGGACTGGGGCCCGCGCCTGGTGACCTCGGGCATCTGGCGTCCGGTCTATCTGGAAGGCTGGAACGGCATCCGCATCAGCGACGTTTTCTACCGTCAGGAGGAGGTCACGGCCGAACGGGCCCGGGTGCAGGTCGAGGTGGAGATCGACGCCGTCCGGGAACAGCCCCGGGCCGTCGTGACGGTCACGGCTCCCGGTGAAGGGATCGAAGCCTCGGTCACGACCCCGCTCCGGCCCGGCGTCAACCGCGTGACCGTTCCGCTCGACATCGCCTCTCCGAAACGCTGGTGGACCCGCGAACTGGGCGAGCCCCATCTCTACGAATTCCGGACTTCGGTCGCAGCGGGCGACGCCTCCGACAGCCGCACGACCCGCATCGGACTGCGTTCGCTGCGTCTCGTGCGCGAGAAGGTCTCGGACGGCACGACCTTCCGCTTCGAACTCAACGGAGAGCCGCTCTTCGCCAAAGGCGCCAACTACATCCCCTGCGACGTTTTCCTGCCCCGCGTCACGCGCGCCGTCTACGAAAAGACGATCGACGACGCCGCAGCCGTGAATATGAACATGCTGCGCGTCTGGGGCGGAGGCGTCTATGAAGACGATGTTTTCTACGAACTGTGCGATGAACGGGGCATCCTCGTATGGCAGGATTTCATGTTCGCATGCAGCATCTATCCCGCCGAAGGAGCATGGCTCGAAAACGTCCGGCTCGAAGCCGAAGACAACATCCGCCGTCTGCGCAACCACCCCTCGATCGCCGTATGGTGCGGCAACAACGAGTGCAACGACGCCTGGTTCGGCTGGGGATGGAACGCCCGGTACACCAAACAGGGGCATCCGGAATACGATAAGATCATCGATACGCAGTTCAAACGCCAATACTACGAAGTGCTGCCCGAAGCCGTCGCCGCGTTCTCGCCCGGAACGCCCTATCATCCTTCGTCACCGTGGTCCTGCTACGAAGGCACGAGCGAAAACAGCGAAGGCGATACGCATTTCTGGAAAGTGTGGCACAGCCGCGCACCGATTGCCGACTACAACACCACGCGCAGCCGCTTCTTCAGCGAATACGGCTTTCAGTCATTCCCCGAATATGCTTCCGTCCTGCGTTTCGCTCCCGAGGAGCGCGACTGGGACATCGAATCGGAGGTGATGATGGCCCATCAGCGCGGAGGCAGTTTCGCCAACATGCGCATCCGCCAGTATCTCGAAGACGAATACTGGCCCGCACGCGATTTCCGCACGTTCCTCTACATGAGCCATGTCCTGCAGGGCGACGCCATCAAAACCGCCATCGAAGCGCACCGGCGCGACAAACCCTACTGCTGGGGGTCGCTCTTCTGGCAGCACAACGATTGCTGGCCCGTAGCTTCGTGGGCCAGCCGCGACTGGTACGGCCGCTGGAAAGCGCAGCATTACTTCGCCCGGCCGGCCTTCGACGACCTGCTCGTATCGCCCTGCACCGCAAACGGACGGTTGGAGGTCTTCCTTGTTTCAGACCGCCGCGAAACCGTCCGGGGAAAACTCGAAACGACGGTCCTGAAGATGGACGGCACCGTCCTCTCGAAAAACACCCGCAGCGTAACCCTCGCCCCCAATGCCGTCCGAAAGGTCCATTCGGCCGATATTGCCGGGCTGCTGCACGGCTGCTCCCCCGGCGAAGCCATCGTCGTGACAAAATTCACGACCGGCGGACGACGCTACTCCAACATCGGTTATTTCGCACCCCAAAAGGAGCTTGCGCTGCCCGAAGCCGACATCCGGTGGAGCGCCGAACCGACGGCGGAAGGTTATGCGGTCACGCTCACGAGCGACCGGTTCGTTCGCGCCGCATGGCTGTCGCTCGACGGCAACGAACACTTCGAAGACAACTATTTCGACCTCTTGCCGGGCGTCGGCCGCACGGTCGGGGTTTCGACGAAACTCTCCCGGGACGAATTCGACCGGCTGCTGCGAATCACCCATCTGCAACAAACCCGATAAACCAACCATACGATTATGAAACACACACTGCGCCTTTTGCTGACCGTAGGACTGTCTCTGGTCTGCGTCAGCCTGTACGCCCAAAAACTCCCCAACTACCCGATCCCGCAGCAGCCCGACACGCTGCGCATCCTCGGCATCGGCAACAGCTTCACCGACGACGGCATGATGTACCTGCCCGAACTGCTGGAAGCCGCCGGCATCAGGAACGTCGTGCTGGGACGCCTCTATATCGGAGGCTGTTCGCTCGAACGCCATTGCAGGGAGTATGCCGGCAACAAACCTTCGTACACCTATTCCAAATCGACGGACAACCGCTGGGAAACCGTCTCGAAGAAAGCCACCCTGCTGGACGGGCTCACCGACGAGCGGTGGGATGTCGTGGTGCTTCAACAGTCATCGGGCAAATCGGGCATGTACCAGACCTACCGCCCCTGGTTCGACCGGCTGGCAGAAATCGTGCGGTGGCACTGCCCCAACGCCGGAGCCTGCATCGCCTGGCAGCAGACTTGGGCCTACGCCCGCACTTCGGAACACAAGGATTTCGGCCGCTACGAGAAAAAACAGCAGTTGATGTACGATGCGATCGTAGCCTCGGTCGAGCAGCTCCTCGACGACACCTCCGTCGAGGTGGTCATTCCCTCGGGAACAGCGATCCAGGACCTACGAGCCACCGAGCTGTGCGACTCACTGGACCTGACGCGCGACGGCTACCACCTGAGCCTGAAAGCGGGACGCTACACGGCGGCCTGCACCTGGTTCCAGTCGCTCGTGGCCCCGGCTTTCGGGACGAGCGTCGCGGACAACGGGTGCCGCCTGGAGGACACGCCCCACGCCCTGACGGAACGCGAAGCCGAACTCTGCCGACAGGCCGCGCGGAGGGCCTGCATCCGGAGGTTCTGCGTGTGGAACAGCACTCCGGCCGACGAAATCCGCACTGCCGCACAATAAGGCCGCCGAAATTTGGCCCGACGCAGCGAATCCGTTATCTTTACTCCATACTAAACTTGTTCCTATTATGCAGGATATGATAAACGGACGCTGCGGCTGGTGCGGAACCGACGCGCTGTATGTGAAATACCACGACGAAGAGTGGGGAAAACCCGTGACCGACGACAGGACGCTGTTCGAATTCCTCGTGCTGGAGAGCGCCCAGGCCGGACTGAGCTGGATAACGATCCTCCGCAAGCGCGAAGGATACCGCAAAGCCTTTTGCGATTTCGATGCCGAACGGGTGGCCCGGATGACCGACGAAGATGTCGAACGGCTGATGCACACGGACGGCATCGTGAAAAACCGGCTGAAAATCAAAGCCACGATCACGAATGCCCGGCTGTTCCTCGACCTGCAGAAAGAGTTCGGCAGTTTCTACGACTACACCCTGACGTTCTTTCCCGACCGGAAACCGATCGTCAACACCTTCCGGTCGCTGAGCGAGATCCCGGTATCGTCGCCCGAGTCCGATGCCATGAGCAAAGACATGAAAAAAAGGGGATTCAAATTCTTCGGGTCCACGATCTGTTACGCCCACCTGCAGGCCGCGGGGTTTATCAACGATCACCTGACCGGCTGCATCTGCCGGAACGACGGCGCAGAGCAACGGTAATCGGACCGTCTACCGGAAATTCGTTCCGGTGTCCCACCACAGACGGGTGCCACCGTGGTCCGCACCTCCCAGCACGCCGGTCAGCGCATTGTACTGCTCGGGATCAGAGGTAGCCATGGTCGCGGGGAAAGGCAGCCGCCGGATCATCGTCTCGGTGTCGATGCTCTGTCCCTTGCTGTGGTTGAAGCGCACCGGGAACAGCCGCGGATAACCCGTGCGCCGCTGTTCGGCCCATGCCTCGCACCCCTCGGGATACATGGCGATCCATTTCTGGGTGATGATCCGCTCGAGTTTCAGTTCGTCGTCCGCAGACTCGTCCCACCGGGGCGTCACCCGGCACCGGGCTGCAATGTCGTTCTGCGGATCGACGGGGTCGTGGTAGTCCGCCGCCGTCGCACCGCTCTCCAGATAGCGTTCGAGGCCCGCCGCCTGCCATTGGGTGAACGAAAGGCTCACACCCCGCCGATAACAGTTCTCCGGGCTCTCGCCGGTCCACCCCCGCAGGGCCGCTTCGGCGCGCAGGAACCAGACCTCGGCGGCCGTCATCAGGACGGCATCGGTCGTCTGTTCGATCGTCAGACGCGAAAACGCCGCGTAATAGTTGTGCGAAAACGCGGTTCCCTGCCGGATTCCATGAAACTCTCCCGCAATTTCGATCGTTTTTCCGCCCTCCTCCGTGACGACCAGGTCGGCGCGGCAGGGTTCGAAGAATTTTTCCATGCGCGGGTCCTCAAATCCGCCCAGAATCGACTCCATCGCGGCGTTCATCACCGCCTCGTTCCAACTGCGGTTGATCGCTCCCAGCGGATTCAGGAAGACGCCCGAGGCATCTACGGCGAGATTTCCCGGATTCGACTCGATCACGCCGTAAGCGTCTTCCAGCCCTGTCCGAAACTTCTCGGCGGCCCGCTCCGGAGCCACGGAGGCGATCCGCACAGCCAGCCGCATGCGCAGCGAGTTGGCGAACCGCAGCCACGAGACATAACTGCCGTCGAGCAACAGGTCGAACCGTGCAAACTCATTGGCCGCAGGATGCTGTGCGACATACTCCGAGAGTATCCGCACGGCCTCGTCCAGATCGGCGAAGAAATGTCCGTAGACCTCCTCTTGGCTGTCGGGCACATATTCGGCGCCGCTGCTGCCGAAACGGGAGTAGATCACCGGTCCGTAAAAATCGGTCACGCGGTGCATGACCAGCACTTTCAGGATTTTCGTAATGGCGTAAAACGGCGGCATCAGCTCTTCGGCCGTCTGTTCCAGCCGGTAGATCTCGGGCATGATATAGGAGTAGGTGAACTGCCACATGGAACTGTTCCAGCCGTCCTGAAGGTTGTAATCCGAATTATGGCTTCCGCCCTGCAGCGACTTGGGATCGTGCATATACCCCGAGAACATGTCCGCACTGAGGTTCTGCGTCATCTGAAAGGGCCAGTTCTTGCCCTTGCCGTAGTCATAGTTGAAATAGACTCCCTGCTGGACGATCTTCAGCCGGTAGCCCAGGCCGTTGTTGTCGGCCTCCAACTCCTTGTCCGTAGTACCCGACTGATCGTCGTTGATGTCCCGGAAATTACCCGTGCATGCCCCGAGGCAAAGTGCACAGCATCCGGCGAAAAGATATGTATGCCAGCGTTTCATATCCTCAGAATTCCAGTTTGATGTTAAATCCGACACTCCGCACGGTCGGCATGCCGTAGACGTCGATGCCCTGATTGTCGTTGCCCGTCGAGAGCACGAGGTCGGGATCGAACGGCGACGCGTTGTAGATAAAGAAGAGATTGCGGGCCACCAGCGACACGCTCACCGCACTGAACACCCGGGTGCGGCGCACCAGTTGCTTGGGCAGCGCATAGGAGAGCGACAGCTCCCGCAGACGGATGTTCGTCGCATCGTACATGTAATATTCCGTCACGCCGGCGCGTCCTCCGACCAGCTTGTAAAATCCCCTCACATCCTCGATCCGCCGCCCTTCGAGCGTCACGTAACCGCGGTCGCGGGCATCGGCAGTCGCCTTCGTGACGCCGTAGGAATCCATATCGGCCATCGTCTGCAACAGCAGCCGTCCCCCGTAGCGGCAGTCCACCAGCAGCGCCAGCGACACCCCTTTATAGGAGACCGTGTTGCTCCACGACAGCGAGAAGCGGGGATTGGCGTTGCCGATCTTCACGGTGTTTCCGTCGCCGACCGTGCAGGGAAGCCCCGCATAGTCGCCCTCGGTCTCGTAAACGATCCGCCCCTGTTCGTCGCGCTCGAAAGCCCGGCCGTAGATATCGCCGATCGAACCGCCCTCAACGAGCTTCATGGCGTAGGACGACGAGAAGCTCGAAGGTCCGTAAACATATTCGCGCAGCTCGTCGTGGAGCCTGACCACCCGGTTCCTGTTGTGCGAGAAATTCACCGCCGAGTACCACGTAACCTGCTTTCCGTAAACCGGATAGGCGCTCAGCGCGATCTCCACGCCCTCGTTCTCGATGTTTCCGGCATTCTCGTAACGGAAGGCATACGCCTCGCCCGAGAGGGCCGGCAGTTTGAAAAACTGGTTGTGGGTGTTGGTCTTGTAATACGTGGCGTTGACGTTCAACCGGTCGCCGAAGAAACGCCACTCGACGCCTGCTTCGAAGGCGTTGGTCATCTCGGGCTTGAGGTTCGTTCCGGGAGCCGCATCGGCGGCATTGACGCCTCCGCCCGCCGAGATGTGCGCTTTCGGGTTTGTAATGAACATCGGAATATCGTTGCCCACGCGGCTCCAGGTCAGGCGGACCTTGCCCATCGAGACCCACTCGGGCAGTTTGAACAACTTGCCGATCACCCACGACGCCCCGACCGAATAATAGAAAAAAACCGCTGTTCTCATGGTCGGTGTAGGCCAGCGTCGAGGCCCAGTCGTTACGCCCCGTGACCTCGAGATTGAGGCTTTCGGCATATTTGAACGAAGCTGTTGCGAACAACGACTGAGTCTGGCGACGGGCGTCGATCTGCTCATCGACGTACGCCGAGCTGTTCATGACGATATTGGCGACGTTGAAGATGTTGGGATAGTAGAGCGACGCGGTTTTCGAATCGATCCGCAGCGAATTGACCGTGCGGTCGTTGAGCCCCGTGCCGAGCGTCGCGCTGAATTTCCAGTCGTCGGAGAGGCGCTTGTCGAACAGCGCCAGCACCTCGCCGTTGAAAAGCGTCTCCGCGAAACTGCTCTCCACATAGCGTCCGTTGGCGCCGGCCAGCGCGGGCGCCGTCGAAGCCCAGAATTTCTGGCGCACCTTGTCGCTGAAATGATCCACATTGGCGCGGGCCTTGATGTGCAGCCACCCGGTCACCCGCCAGTCCGCCGACAGCGAGGCCATGATGCGGTTGCGCAGGCTCTTGCTGCGGATGCGGTTGACGACCCAGTAGGGATTTTGCTCGAAATCGTCGCTCGGAGCGATCCAGTCCTGCACATAGAGTTTGCGGTCGGCGTCGTAGACCTCGAAATTCTCCCGGTAGGGAGTGATGTCCACGCCGCGCGGAAAACGGTACAGACCTACCAGCGGGTTCATGTAGAAACCGCCCGGCACGGGTTTATCGTTCACCGTCTGACGCATGAAACTGACGTTTCCGTCGAGTTTCACCCGTTTGCGGAGAATATCCGACGTGGTGCGCAGGTTGAAATTGTGACGCATCAGCCGGTTTGTCCCGACGATGCCCCGCTCGGCGGTATTGGCATAGGAGAAGTAACTCTGAATCAGCTCCGAGCCGTGGAGACCGACACGCTGTTCACCGCCGTTACGCCCGTCCGGAAAAACTCCCCGGCGTTGTCGTATGCCGTCACGCCGCCCCGGGCGCCCCAACTCTCGACCCCGCCGCTCACGCCGTAGCGATTCTGGAACTCGGGCAGGCAGAAAGGCCGCTGAAAGGTCAGATTCGACGTGAACGTCACCTGCTGTTTCTCCGAACTGCCGCGCTTGGTCGTGATCAGGATGACGCCGTTGGCGGCCTGGCTGCCGTACAGCGCCGCCACAGGGGCCCCTTTGAGGATCGACACGCTCTCGATGTCTCGGCATTGAGGTTCGAAATGCCGTCGCCGCCGTCGCGGTTGCCGGCATCGGCGATGCCGCCGATGGCCGAATAGGACTGCTCGGGCGAGGAGTTCAGCATCGGCATCCCGTCGACCACATACAACGGTTAATTGTCGCTGGCCACCGAACGTATTCCGCACATGCTCACCTTGGCCGAAGCGCCGGCTCCCGAGGAACTCGCGTTGACCTGCACGCCGGCAGACTTCCCGGCCAGCGCCAGAATCATGTTCGGGGATTTGACGGCCGACAGCTCCGTACCTTTGATCTTGTCGGCTGCATAGGTCAGGTCGGCATAGTTGCGCTCGAGGCCGAGGGCCGTCACGATCACTTCCGCAATGGCCTTCACATCCTCCTTCAACACCACCTCCAATTCGGTACGGGTGCCCGGCTCGACACTGCGCGCGGCATAGCCGAGATAGGAGAAATCGAGGATTCCTCCGGTTGTGACCCGGATCGAAAAGCGTCCGTCGGAGTGTGTCGCCGTACCGTTCGGAGTGCCCCGTTCCACAATGGTGACCCCGACCAGCGGAGTCCCCGCCTCATCGGTAACACGCCCCCTGATCTCCGTCTTGCCGACGTCGTTCCGGGCGTAAATTTCAGTTTGGGGAGCCAGGCATAACCACGCGGTAAAGAGTGCGACAAACACCAATCCCACAGTTGGTCCCGGCCGCAAATTAAATAAATAATGCATAAGGGGCGTCACTTATTACAATAATCAACCGCAAATGTATAAAACTTTGTCGGATACAATACAAAAATAACATATTTAAACTACTAAAACGGCCAAAACAGCCGATTTCAGGCAAAAATCCACCCCCGCCGCCGGCAAAAACCGTCGGAACGGTCCCGGAAACCCGCCGGCATACATTCCCGGCCCCGGTATTCCACAGCCGCGAACCGCTGAGAATCCGCTGATTCGAGCAGTCGCAACACGCCGTTCTGGTACGCAAATTGCTCGGGAAACGGTAAATCCGTATACCATGAAGAATTTTACCACACTGATCGAAAATTCGAAGCAGGCCGTCCGTTACTGGTGGCTGCTGCTGATCGTCGGCATCGCGCTGTTCGCAGTCGGCGTGCTGACCTTCGTCTACCCGGCCCAGAGCTATCTGGGCATGTCGCTCGTCTTCGGCTGGCTGATGCTGATCTCGGGCATCCTCGAAGTGGTGCTCTCGTCGGCCAACCGCCACTTCATCACCGGCCGCGGCTGGATGATGGCCGGAGGCATCATCGAGATCATCCTCGGCATCATCCTGATCTTCAACGTCGCGCTGTCGGCGGCCACGCTGCCTATCTTCCTGGGTTTCTGGCTGATGATGCGCGGATTCAGCTCCATCGGACTGGGCGGCGACATGAGCGCCATGGAGATTCCCGGCGCGGGCTGGACCGTCTTCACGGGCGTCCTGCTCCTGCTGTGCTCGCTGTGGATACTGTTCCAACCGCTGGTGTTCGGCACCACGGCCGTCGTCGTCTGGGTCGGCATCACGCTGCTCTTCGCAGGCGTCGCGGCCTTCTCGCTGGCCCTCCAGCTCCGCAATGCCCACCGCTGCCTCGGCAGCGGCCGTTAAGATCCGCACTTTTTGAAAAACGGGGCGTTACCGAAGTAACGTCCCGTTTTTCGTTAACCGGCCGCTTCTTCCGCGGCATGCTGCAAGTACTCCTGCAGGATGAGCGCATGGTTCTCGGCGGCGTTCTTCGAAGCGTAGAGCAGCGTCACGGTCCCTGCATCCGCAATCTCGCGGACAAAATCCCGCACGGCCTGCGAACCGCGCAGCTCCTCCGTATAACGGCGGCGGAACTCCTGCCACCGCGCCGCAGGATCGGCGTGATACCACGTGCGCAGGGCGGCCGAGGGCGCAATGTCCCTGGCCCAGATATCGTACGGCAGGGCCTCCTTGCGGACGCCGCGCGGCCAGAGTTTATCGACCAGCACCCGGCAGCCGTCGTCCGGCGCCGGCGCTTCGTAAACCCGTTTGATACGTATGCGTGTCATGGAGTCACTTCAAAGGGGTGAAAAGCTCGATCAGATTCTCTTCCGGATCTCTCAGATGGACGACCCGCATTCCCCAACCGGGCATGTCGGACGGCCGATTGACGAACTCAACACCCTTTGCGGCAAGAGCCTCAAAGGCTTCATCGACATCGTCGACCTCGAACGACACCATCATCTTTTCCCGGCAGCCGGACGGCTGGCCTTTGTCCGCATTGCCCACAACCGGAGCCATCAGGTCGGAGGTGAATATCGCCAGCCCTTCGATGCCTTCGGCGACTTTGAAGCTGCCGTAACAGCCTTCGATATCGAAGGCAGGTTCCAGACCGAGTTTCTCGGTATAGAACCGGAAACACTTGTCGTAGTCTTTGACCAATAGCCGTACATTGCTGAATTTCATAATTAGCTGATTTTAGAGTGTGAAGTGCAAAAAACAGACCGCCCGGAGGGTAAATGAAGGGCGCCTCCCGGCGCCCTTCCCCATCAAAAATTAACCCTTAAAAATTATCCCCGTTTCGGAAAACTTCCGAGAGGTAATGATGCAAATAACACAAATCCGCATCACCTTGTACCACCTCCCGCATCATTAAGTCCTCGTCCTCAGAGATGCCGTTGTCTGAAACCTCGTTTTTGTCAATGTCCTCCATAGGCTTTGCGTGTTTTAGCTTGCTTTATTCATATAACGCAACCCCTCCGGGGATTATTGTGCGGCATCAGCTCAGAATCAGATTTTTTTCCTTGATCATCCTTCGCAGGTTGATGAGCGCATAGCGCATGCGTCCCAGCGCGGTGTTGATGCTCACGTTGGTCTGCTCGGCTATATCCTTGAAACTCAGACCCGAGAAATAGCGCATCATCACCACTTCGCGCTGTTCGGCGGGCAGCAGTTCGACCAATGCGCGCACGTCGCGTTCGATCTGTTCGCAGACCATAGCGTCCTCGACGGTGCGTTCGGCCAGTTTCAGCGTGCCCAGCACGTCGTAGCCCGCCTCGGACTCACTGACCGACTTGTTCTGCCGCTGTGCGCGGAAGTGGTCGATCACCTGGTTGTGGGCGATGCGCAGTATCCACGACAGGAACTTGCCGTTATCGGTATAACGGCCTTCGTCGATCACACGGACGGCTTTGATGAATGTCTCCTGGAAAATATCGTCGGCCACGTCGCGGTCCTTCACCATCATGCTGATGTAGTCCCGCACGCGTCTGCTATGGCGTTCGATGAGTTTGGATATGGCACTCCGGTCACCTGAAAGGTAGTGATTAAGCAATACCTGGTCACTTAATACTTGCACGTTCATACTCTCGTCTCCTAATTAGTTACTAAGAGTAGATTTCTTTCCCGATAGGCAATCCTTTTAGAGTTACTGATGGCGTTAATAATCATTGTTCGGGCCTGGTAAACGTCGGCGTTTCCGGAGGCTTCACGCTGGCAAGGTAAGCACATTTTCCGAAAAAACCAAATTTTTTCTACTCTGCCGGAAATTTGCCGGCACAATTTTTCATGCCGAACAATACAAATTCCGTGCCGTAAACAAACCCTTATTTCAACGGTTCAACATGAACGGCAATCATCGTCTCCTCGCCGAAACGCTCCCGCAGACGGCGCTCGATACCGACCGTCAGGGCGTGGGAACAGGCGACGGACATCGCCCCGTCGACACGGACATGCACCTCGATGGCGATGGCAGCTCCGATGCGCCGTGTACGAAGGTTGTGCGGCTCCCGAACGGCGGGATCGAGCGTCACGATGCGCAGAATCTCCCGCTCCGTCTCCTCGGGGAGCGACTTTTCGAGCAGTTCACCCAATCCCGTGCGGATCAGGTCGAAGGCGACCTTGAAGATGAACACCGCCACGATCAGCGCAGCGATCGGGTCCGCGATGCGCCACCGGTCGCCCAGGAAATAGGCGCATCCGATGCCGACGAGCGTTCCGAGCGACGAAAGGGCATCGCTGCGGTGATGCCAGGCGTTGGCTATGACGCTGGGACTGTCGATCGCACGCCCCTCGCGCACGGTATAACGGTAGAGAATCTCCTTGGCCGCGATCGAAAGGACCGCCGCCACGAGGGCGACCAGTCCGGGCCGGGGCAGCAGCCCGCCGTCGAGCACCACCCGGACGGCCCCGATGCTGTTGACGAGGATTCCGGCGCCCACAATGCCCAGCGCGATGCTGATGAGGATTGTGGCAAGGGTTTCATACTTGCCGTGGCCGTAATCATGCCCGTCGTCCCGGGGCTTGGCCGAAATCCGGGCAAAGACGATCACGACGACATCGGTGGCCAGATCGGAGAACGAATGCACGGCATCGGCGATCATCGCACCGCTTCGCCCGAGGATGCCCGCGGCGAGCTTCAGGAGCGACAATACGAGATTGACCACGAAACCGATGAAGGTCACGCGATAGATGCGGCGTTTCCGTATTTCTGCGGTGTCTGACATAGATAAAAGTTAGCGGTTAAAAATACGAAAAAAATTCATAGCATCACTCCCTCAAAATGCGTTGTTTTTGCTCTCGGAGGAGTATATTTATGAAGTGCAGCCCGGCGTGTTTTTGATTTCAGGTGAGATAGCTTCGGGCATCGTGAAGAACGGGACGGATGGATAGTACTCAGGTACATTCCATTCGTCCCGCTCGAGGGATGTGCGGAAATATCCGCCTGAAATCGAAAACTAATAGCTGCGGGCGAACAATACGCGGCGGTGCGACGGTTTTCCCGAGAAGACGCAGACGCCCTCCTCGTCCGGAGCATCCACCGGAATACAGCGGATCGTGGCCTTCGTGGCATCTTTGATCGCCACCTCGGTCTCCACCGTGCCGTCCCAATGGGCGAGGATAAAGCCGCCCTTCTCGTCGAGCACCCGTTTGAACTCCTCCCACGTGTCGACCTTCGTAATCATCGACTCGCGGAAAGCCAAGGCTTTCTTGAAGATGTTTTCCTGAATCTCGGTCATCAGCCCTTC
>OIWQ01000884.1_pt1 | contig 37982 bp, 37 predicted proteins | sample 1587571 | NCBI WGS metagenome assembly OIWQ01 (sample SAMEA3888910, study PRJEB22519) | human gut metagenome | biome: human gut; feature: human-associated habitat; material: faeces | place: Denmark | collected 2010
AACAAGAACCATATTCAGTTTTCAAAAAGCCTTGTAAAATCAAGGGTTTACGCCAAGGTGGTATAAAACGGCGTTGTGGATTTTGAATCCGCTACGTCTACCATTCCATCACACCGGCATAACCAGGGGTTATTATACTCTGGTTTCTCAGGAAATGCAAGTTTTTTTCATCGGGAAGCATAACTGTTTTGTAGGACTACAATCCATGAGTGACAATGCGAAATAGCGGCTGACAAAACGAGCTGCGCCCCATTTGTCCGACGGCATATCATGCGGTCAGACAAATGGGGCATTGTTTATCTTAGTATTCCCGAAGGCGTATTACATAAATCCACCGCCGAAGGCATCGTCCTTGCGATCCTCTTTTCTGGAGAGGACCTTGATAAGATCATCATAGTCACGGTCCATTTTTTTCCGTGCGGCTTCGGCCTCTTGGTCCACGGAATCATTCAGCTGCTGGGCCTGGGGGGAGACGGCGGGCTGCTGGGGGGCAGGCTGGGCTGCTGCTGCGGGCTGGGCCGCCGGGGCGGCAGGCTGCTGGGCGGCAGCGGGTTGGGCCTCCTGGGGCTGATTTTCGGCGAAGCCGGTGGCGATGACGGTGACCCGGATCTCGTCCTCCAGGCTCTCATCGAAGGTGGCGCCGAAGATGGTGACGGCGTCGGGGTGGACAGCATCCTGGACCAGGCTGGCGGCCTGCTCCACCTCCTCCAGGCCGATGTCCATGGAGCCGGTGACGTTGATGAGCACGCCGTGAGCGCCGTTGATGGAGGTTTCCAGCAGGGGGCTGGAGATGGCCATCTTAGCGGCCTCCTCGGCCTTGCCCTTGCCGGCAGCGCGGCCCACGCCCATGTGGGCCAGGCCCGCGTCCTTCATCACGGTGGTGACGTCGGCAAAGTCCAGGTTGATGAAGCCGGTGTCGCGGATCAGGTCGGAGATGGACTGCACCGCCTGGCGCAGCACATCGTCGGCGATCTCGAAGGCATTGGCGAAGGTGATCTTCTGGTCGGTGGCGTATTTCAGGCGCTCGTTGGGGATGATGACCAGGGAGTCCACCCGCTTGCGCAGCTCCTCGATGCCCTTTTCCGCCTGCATCATCCGGCGGCGGCCCTCGAAGGAGAAGGGCTTGGTGACCACGCCCACGGTGAGAACGCCCAGCTCACGGGCAATCTCCGCCACCACGGGGGCAGCGCCGGTGCCGGTGCCGCCGCCCATACCGGCGGTGATGAACACCATGTCAGTGCCCTCCAGGGCCTTGGTCAGCTGGTTGCGGCTCTCCTCGGCGGCCTTCTGGCCAACCTCGGGATTGGAGCCGGCCCCCTTGCCGTGGGTCAGCTTCTCGCCGATCTGAATCTTATAGGTGGCGCTGGAGGCGTTCAGCACCTGCTTGTCCGTGTTGACGGCCACAAAGTCCACGCCCTTGGTGCCGGAGCGCACCATGCGGTTGACCACGTTGTTGCCGCCGCCGCCAACGCCGACGACCTTGATATTGACCACATTCTCGGGGCCGGTTTCCATTTCAAATGCCATGATGGTTCCTCCTGCCAGTATATGTCGAAAGATAGTTGTATGCAATATAACGTGCTTTTTCTATTGTATAACGGTTTTGGTGAACCGTCAAGGGGCGGGGGATGATTTCCCGGGAAAAGTTGCGGTTTAGCCGGGAATGAACCGGGCCTTGCCGTCCTTGTCCCACTGAATGGTGCCCTGATCGCTGCCGTCCAGCCGCTGGATCACCGCCGCCAGATAGTTCAGGCGATAGTCCAGATCGTCGTCGGGTTTCAGGACCACGTCAAACCGGTCCAGATAGCGCAGGGTGATGCGGCCGGTGTCCGTCAGGTCGATGGACTGGACATCCCCGGCCATGTCCTTGCCGCGCAGCAGCCGCCAAAGCTGCTGCAGCAGGTCCCACTTGTCCTGGTTTTCCGGGACGGCCAGCTGGCCCAGCTGGGGGGAGGTTAAGGTCAGGCCCGTGACCAGGGGGCAGGACTCCCCCTGGCCGGGCTGGAGCTTGTCAATGAGCTTACCGTTGCCGTTGAGCAGCCACAGGGCCCCATCCTGCTCCAGGGCCAGGGGATGGGTGCACTCGGTGATCTCGATGCGCAGGGCGTTGGGCAGCTGGCGGCGGATGCGGACGGACTCCACATAGGGCAGCTGGTCGGTGATGGCGGCGGCGGCCTGGTGCTTGTTCAGCAGGAACAGGTTCCCGCCCTGGCGGATGCCGCTGGCCTGGAGCACCTGCTGCTGGGAATAGCGGGAGGTGCCGGTGACGAAAATCTGGTCCGCCTTGAAAAACAGGGACAGGGCCGCCACAATGGCGCCGCATATCATCACGAAGGTGAGCAATCTATAAAGAAACGCAAAGTTGCCCTGCCGTTTCCGGCGGCTGCGTCTGTGTCTGCGGGGTTGGGTCATCGGAAGCGCCTCCCTCTGTGTTCTCTGTGTGTATGTGGGCCCCCAGAAGGGCCAGGTCCCCGGGCAGGTCGCTGTAGCCCCGGCGGATGTGGTGGAGGTGCTCCACCGTGGTGACGCCGTGGGCCTGGAGCCCGGCGATTACAAGAGCGGCTCCGCCCCGAAGGTCCATGGCCCGGACCCGGGCGGCCTGGAGCCGGTCAACGCCGCAGACCACCGCCACCCGGCCCTCCAGCCGGATGTCGGCCCCCATGCGCACCAGCTCCGGCACATGGTGATAGCGGCTCTCGAAAATGTTTTCCACGAATACGGTGGTTCCGCTGCTGCGCAGCAGGGCGGACATGACCACCGCCTGGGCGTCGGTAGGGAAGCCCGGATAGGGGGCGGTGCGAATGGGGCTGACGGCCCGCAGACGCCCATCGGACACCAGGCGGATGCCGTCCTCCTGACAGGACAGGGTACACCCGGCCTGACGCAGGACGCCGGTGACGGTGGACAGGTGGCGGTAGTCGATGTCCCTGAGGAACACGTCTCCGCCGGTGGCGGCGGCTGCCGCCAGGTATGTAGCCGCCGCGATGCGGTCCCCTAAAATCCGGTGGCAGCAGCCATGAAGGGGCTGCTCCGCGCCCTCCACCACCACGGTGGAGGTACCTGCGCCCCGGACGTTGGCTCCCAGCTTCCGCAGAAAGGCCTGCAGGTCCACGATCTCCGGCTCCCGGGCGGCGTTGGAGATGGTGGTGACGCCGGAGGCTCCTACGGCGGCCAGCATGGCGTTTTCCGTGGCTCCCACGCTGGGAAGGCTCAGGACGATCTCTGCGCCGGACAGGCCCGGGGCGGTGCAGTTCAGGCTGCCGCCCTCCTCCCGGATGCAGGCCCCCAGGGTCCGCAGGGCGGACAGGTGCAGGTCAATGGGCCGGGCCCCGATGGCGCAGCCGCCGGGGTACGACAGCTCCGCCTGGCCGCACTGGGCCAGAATGGCCCCCAGAAACACCACAGACGAGCGCATGCGGCGCATGAGCCGGTCCGGAATGTCCCAGCGGGTCAGGGTGGAGGAATCCACCTCCAGGTCCGGGCCGTTCCAGCGAACGGCGCAGCCCAGGTGCCGCAGGATGTCGATGGATGTGTCCACGTCCTCCAGATGGGGACAGCGCTGCAGAACACAGACGTCCCCGCTGAGAATACACGCTGCCAGAATGGGCAGCACACTGTTTTTTGCACCCTGTACCGTCAGGTCGCCGCACAGGCGGCGTCCCCCTTCTATCATCAGGCTCATATGCCCCCGCCTTTCATAGCTTTTTCCCACTATCCTATGCAGGGGGAGGGGGGAGGGGTTACCGGAGGATGCTCATGACGGTGTCATAGAGACGCTTTGTGGCGTCCCGGATGCCCAGCTCCGCCATGCCGCGGCTCATGTCCGCCTGGCGCTGGGGGTCACGGAGAATACCGGAGGCGGCCCGGTACAGAGCCTCGCCGGAGGCGTCCGCCTCCAACAGCACCACGGCTCCGCCGTGCTGCTCCAGGATGCGGGCGTTCTTCTCCTGGTGGTTGTTGGTGACATAAGGGGAGGGGACCAGGATGGCCGGAGCGGCCAGAGCCGTGATCTCGCTGATGGTGGAGGCGCCGGCCCGGCAGATCACCAGGTCCGCCGCCCGCATGACCGGGGCCATGTCGTAGATGTACTCCCGCACATCCAGACCGGCCAGGTCCTCCAGGCCGTCTGCCCGCAGACGCTGGGTCATGGCGGGATAGCCGCTTTTGCCCACGCCGTGGATGTGGCGGAAGGGCATACCCTCCGCCGCCTCCAGGCGGAAGAAATCCTCCATGTGGGCGTTCATGTGGCTGGCCCCCAGGCTGCCCCAGAAGGACACGATCAGGGGGCGGTCGTCGGTAAGGCCCAGCTTTTCCCGGGCCTGGGAACGGGTCAGGTCAAAGAAGTCGCCCCGCACCGGGGTGCCGGTGACGACGATCTTGTCGGGATGGCGATAGTGCTGGCGGCACTCCTCAAAGCCCACCATGATGCGGTCGGCGCTGCCCTCCAGCATTTTGGTGGTGAGGCCGGGGACCATGTTGGACTCGTGGACCGCCGTGGGGATGCCCATACCAGCGGCGCACTTGACCACCGGATAGCTGGCATAGCCGCCGGTGCCCACCACCAGATCGGGGCGGAAGTCCCGGAGGATGGCCCGGGCCCGGCTGTGGGATTTGGTCAGCATGGACAGGGAGCGCAGGTTGTGGGCCAGGCCGCCGTGGCCCAGGGAGCGCTGGAAGCCTCCCATGGGGATGCCTCGGAAGGCGTAGCCGGCCTTTTCCACCAGATCCCGCTCCATGCCGTCGGGGGTGCCCACAAACAGCACCTGCACCTGGGGATCCTGCTTCTGCATATAGCCTGCCAGGGCCAGGGCGGGGTTCACATGGCCCGCCGTGCCGCCGCAGGTAAAAATCACTTTCATGAGAGGGCCTCCTATCCGTTTTCCGGGGCAGGCATCTGCCGCGAGACGCTGAGTACAATGCCCATTTCCGCCAACTGGCACAGCAAGGCCGTGCCGCCGTAGCTGAAGAAGGGCAGGGAAATGCCGGTGGCGGGCACCAGGCCCGTGACCACGGCGATGTTCAGGAAGGTCTGGAGCCCGGTGAGGGTCATGAAGCCCACCACCAGTAGAGCGCCGAACCGGTCCCGGGCGTGGAGGGCAATCCAGAAGCCCCGGAGAATCAGCAGGGCGAACACCAGCATGACGATGCAGGCACCCACCAGGCCCAGCTCCTCGCAGATCACGGCGAAGATGCAGTCGTTGTGCTCCTCGGGCAGGTACAGGAACTTCTGGCGGCCCTTGCCCAGGCCCACGCCCAGCAGGCCGCCGGAGCCGATGGCAATGAGGCACTGGGCGATCTGCCAGCCGTCGCCCCGATACCACTCGGCGTTGAAGGGGTCCCGCCAGGTGTTGATGCGGTTTTCCCCGTAGTGCAGGATGCCCTTTTGCACCAGGATCACATACAGGGTGCCCACCAGGCCTACGCCGCCGATGCCCAGGGGGATCAGACAGCCCTTGATGCCGCCCACGATCATCAGCACGATGCCCGTGCAGACGATGAGGATGGTGCCGGACAGGTGGGGCTCCCGCATCATCAGAAGGGCGATGACGCCCAGAATCAGCACATAGGGCCAGATGCCCTGGCTCCAGGTCTGCATTTTTTCGCGTTTTTTGGAAATGGTGGCGGAGAAATAGATGACCACGGCCATTTTGGCCAGCTCCGAGGGTTGGAACCGCAGGAAGGTGCCCCGGATGCCCAGCCAGCGGGTGGCGTTGTTTTCCGTGATGGCGATGGGGTTGCCGGGGACGATGACCAGCACCAGCAGCAGGATGGAGCCCCACAGCAGCAGACGGCCCACGCCCCGCAGGCGCTGATAGTTCATTTTGCTGAGGCCGAACATGGCGGCCAGGCCCAGCACGGCGAAAATGCCCTGGCGGACGAAGTAGTACGCGCCGTTGCCGTTGTTTTCATAGTAGGCGGAGGGGAAGCTGGCGGACAGCACCATGACCATGCCCATAGCCGTCAGCAGCAGGGTCAGCAGCAGAAACGGCAGGTCCACAGGGCCCCGGGCCGCTTCCCTGGACTGCTCCATGGCCTCCCGGCGCTGCTGGGTGCTCCAGGTGCCTACCAGGCGTTTTTTACTCTTGGTGCGGGCCATACGGTTCCCTCCTTTCCGGCAGGTTTCAGGTTATGCGCCGAAGCGGTCCATGACGCCCAGATAGGCCAGGACGCAGAAAATGGTGCTGACGGCGGCGAACACCGCCACCACCTTGGTCTCCTTCCAGCCGCACATTTCGAAGTGGTGGTGGAGGGGGGCCATTTTGAAGATACGCTTGCCGTGGGTCAGCTTGAAATAGGTCACCTGGATGATGTCGGACAGGGTCTCGCACAGGTAGACGAAGCCCACCAGCAGCAGGATCAGGGGCATGTCATAGGCAAAGGCCAGGGCCGCCACCGCGCCGCCCAGAAACAGGGAGCCGGTGTCGCCCATGAACACCTTGGCAGGGTAGTGGTTATAGAACAGGAAGCCCAGCAGGCCGCCCACCAGAGCGCCGGCGAACACGCCCAGCTGGCCGAAGCCCTGCCACAGGCCGCCCAGCACCGCGAAGAACACGGCCACAGGCACCGTGACGCTGGAGGACAGGCCGTCCACGCCGTCGGTGATGTTCACGGCGTTGACGGTGCCGATGATGACGAAGGCGGCGAAGATCATATACACCACCCACGGCAGCACCAGATGGGTGTTGAAGAAGGGAATATACAGGTTGGGACTCAGCATGCCCTCGTAGCGCATCAGGCACAGGAAGGCCACGGCAGCCGCCAGCTGCAGCAGGAACTTCTGGGGAGCGGTGAGGCCGGTGTTCTGGTGGTGCTTCACCTTCTGATAGTCGTCGATATAGCCGATGACGCCGAACACCAGGGCGAACACATAGACATACAGATGGGTGAAGTTCCCCTCCAGCATGCCCTTCCAACCTAGGATCAGAATGGCGATGCCGATGCCGATGATGAACATCAGGCCGCCCATGGTGGGAGTGCCCTGTTTGCCCTTGTGCCAGGTGGGGCCCACCTCTTTGATGCTCTGCCCGGCCTTCAGCCGGATCAGGGCGGGGATCAGCAGCTTGCCTGCTGCCAGGGTGATGACCAGGCTCACAACGCCTGCCAGAATGATTTCCATCATGTTCTCTCCTTCCCGTCCCGCAGGGGACGCGGGTCAGCTTCCGTTTATATATTCTGCAATGATCTGTCTTTCATCCATAGGCAGCCGGTGGCCGCCTGTCTCCTGGGTGATCTCGTGGCCCTTGCCGCAGAGGATCACCGTGTCGCCGGGGCGGGCCAGGTCCAGAGCCCGGAAAATGGCCTCCCGGCGGTCCGGGATCACCAGATGGGGGCCGCTGAGCCCCGGGAGAATGTCCCGGATGATGGCCAGGGGGTCCTCCGTCCGGGGGTTATCGGAGGTGAGCACCGTCAGGTCGGCGTATTGCCCGGCGGCGGCCCCCATCAGGGGGCGCTTGCCCTTATCCCGGCAGCCGCCGCAGCCGAACACCGCGATGATGCGGCCCGGGGTCATAGGCCGGAGGGCCTCCAGGGCTTTGGCCAGGGCCTCCGGCGTGTGGGCAAAGTCGATGAAGATGCGGCAGCCCAGTCCCGGGGCCGGTACCGGCTCCATGCGGCCGGGAACGGCGGGCACCTTGGCCAGAGCACCGGCGGCGTCCGGCAGGGAAATGCCGGACAGGCGGGCCACGGACAGCGCCGCCAGGGCGTTGTACACGGTGAAAAGTCCGGGGATGGACACGGACACGGGACAGGAGACTTCGCCCTCCCGGGCGGTGAACCGGACGCCGGTGGGGGAGAGGTCCATGTCCTCCGCCAGCAGGCGGCCTCCGTGAAGCCCGTAGTCATATACGGGACAGGCGCAGTCCCGGAGAATGCGCTCCGTCCAGGGATCGTCGCGGTTTACCGCGGCGGCGCGGCACTGGCGGAACAGGGCCGCCTTGGCGGCGGCGTAGTCCTCCATGGCGCCGTGAAAGTCCAGGTGGTCCCGGCTGAGATTGGTGAAAGCGGCTATAGTATACGCCAAGCCGTGGACCCGGTCAAGTGCCAATGCGTGGGAGGAGACCTCCATCACGGCGTGGGTGCAGCCGGAATCGGCCATCTGCCGCAGCAGACCCTGCACCTCCCAGGACTCCGGGGTGGTGCGGCGGCTGGGCAGGACCGCGTCGCCTATGCGGCAGCCGTTGGTGCCCATCAGGCCCGTAGGGATGCCCAGGGCCTGAAGAAGCCCCGCCGTCAGCCAGGCCACGGAGGTTTTTCCGTTGGTGCCGGTGACGCCGATGAGGTGCAGTTCCCGGTCCGGGTGGCGGAAGAAGTTGCCTGCCATAAGGGCCAGGGCCCTGCGGGGGTCCGGAACAAGGACATAGGGCAGCCCCTCCACCGGGTGGGCGGACACGGCGCATGCTGCGCCCCGCTGCCGGGCCTGGGCCGTGTAATCGTGGCCGTCGGCGTTGGCTCCGTGGATGGCCACGAACACCTGACCGGGCCGTATCGTGTGTGAATCATAGCCTGCGCCGGTGACATCCCGGGGCAGGTCCGCCGAGGCGTACCGGATGGGTACGCCGGTCAGCAGGTCCCACAGATTCACAAAAGGGCGCTCCTTTCCGCGTCAGTCTGTCATGTTGGCGTCGCCCAGCTGCACGGTGATCACCGTGCCGGCAGGCACCTGCTGCCCGACCTCCAGGCTCTGGCTGAGGACCCGGATGTTGCCGGAGGTGGTCTGCGTGGCGCCGCTGAACCGCACCAGGAGCCCGGCGTTTGTGGCGGCCACGTTGGCCTCCGCCGCCGTCTTGCCCACCAGCTGGGGAACGGTGTACATGGTGTTGGGCTTTTCGGCCCCGGCGTAGAGGATGACGGTGGACTTGCCGGGGATCACTGCGCCTCCGGCGGGGGTCTGGTCCGTGATGGTGTCGCCGGCGCCCACCACCTTGCAGGTGAAGCCCCGGGATTCCATGCGGCTCTTGGCGTCGGCCACGGAGCTGCCGATGACATAGGGAACGGTGGTATCCGCGCCCAGCAGCTCCTCGGCGCTGTAGGTGGGCTCAATGCCCAGATAGGGCAGGATATCCGCCATGATCTTGCTGTTGACGGGGGCCACCATGCTGCCGCCGGACACGGAGGTACCGGCGCTGCGGCTGGGGGTGTCCATGGTCACCAGGATGATGACCTGGGGATCGTCCGCCGGGGCGAAGCTGACAAAGGAGACCACCAGGTCGCCGGTCTGGCCCTTGTCGGCGGTGCCGGTTTTGCCGCCCACGCGGTAGCCCTTCACCTGGCCGTTGCGGCCGGTGCCGTCGGACACCACATATTCCAGGCATTCCCGGACGTGGGCGCTGGTTTCCTCGCTGACCACCTGGCGCACGGGGGTGTTGTCGTGCTGATAGGTGATGTTGCCGTCGCTGTCCACGATCTGCTCCACCAGATAGGGGGTGTGCAGATAGCCGCCGTTGACGCAGGCGGCCTGGGCCGCGATCAGGGCCAGAGGCGTGACGTTGAAGTTCTGGCCGAAGGCGTAGCAGGCCAGGTCCAGCTGGGTGAAGTTCTCGGGGCTGGCGAAAACGCCGGTGGCCTCGCCGTCCAGGTCCACGCCGGTGCCGTTCATCAGGCCGAAGTCGTTCATGTATTCATAGAACTTCTCGTTGCCCAATTGCAGGCCGAAGGTGATGAAGGCGGGGTTGCAGGAGTGGGCCGCCGCCTCCTTCAGAGTCTGGGTGCCGTGGGTGCCGGTGCAGTGGATGGTGGCGTCGGACACGTGGATACCGCCGGTGCAGGTGTAGGTGGTGTTCATATTGATGAGCCCCTCCTCCATGGCGGCGGACATGGTGAGGATCTTGAAGGTGGAGCCGGGCTCGTAGGTATCGTTCAGGGCCTTGTTGCGCCACTGCTTGAGCAGCTGGTCGGAGGTGTCGGTGAGGTTCTTCTTGAACAGGTCGTTCTGAACGGTGAAGGCATCGTTGACATCGTAGGTGGGATAGGACACCATGCCCAGGATGCCGCCGGTTTTCACGTCCATGACGATGCCGGTGGCGCCGTATTCCGCGCCGTATTTGTCAGCCATTTCACCTACATATTTTTCCAGGTAATACTGGACGTTGGCGTCCAGGGTCAGGACCAGGTCCTGGCCGTTTTCGGCGGCGAAATACTGCTCATACTCATAGGGCAGGGGATTGCCCCGCTCGTCCTTGGCGGTGACCACCAGGCCGGTCTGACCCTGGAGGTACTTGTCGTAGCGGGATTCCAGGCCATACAGGCCGGTGTTGTCGGTGCCCACAAAGCCCAGAACGTGGGAGGCCAGGGAGCCGTAGGGGTACACCCGCTTGGCGTCGGCCACCATGTAAACGCCGTGGACATCGGTGTCGTTGATGAGCTGGCGGATCTGGTCCGCCACGTCCTCGTCCACCTTCTTGGCCAGGACCTCATACTGGGAGTCCGTGCGGTCCATGCAGGAGCGGATGATGTCCTGGGACACGCCCAGAATCCCGGAGAGACTGGCAGCCAGGGAATCATAGGTCCAGTGGACCTGGGATTCCTCGGACAGGGGCGTTTCCCCCTCCGCCAGGGAGGCATTCTTCTGACGGATCTCCGCCAGGCGCTCCTCCTCGGCGTCCAGCTGCTCCTTCAGGTCCTTGGGGGACAGGAACACCGTCTCCGTGGACACGGACACCGCCAGCTGGCTGCCGTTGCGGTCGTAGATGGTGCCGCGGAAGGCGGAGACCACCGTCTGGCGGGTCTGCTGGTCCAGGGCCCGGGTCTGCATCTCCTGGTGCCGGGTGATCTGGAGGTGGTACAGCTGGAAAAACAGGATCACGAACAGCAGGATGCCCATGACCAGCATCAGCCAGAAGGTGCGGCTGCGGACGGTGCGGGTGGCCTGCCGGGCATAAAATTCCGGTGAACGCTGCTTTTTTTCGCTGGGTTTTCTCTTTCTGGGTCTGAACATGGGCTGCTCCTTTCGCCGGAATACCAAGGCAAGGAGCAAGAAGTATTCCTTCTCACTCCTTGCGCGTCTTAACTATATGGCGGCGCTCAGCGGAAATATTCCACCACTGCGTCCACGCCGTTCTTTACCCAGTTCCAGGCCTGGGCCAGGGGTCCCGTGGACTCGGGACGACAGATCTCGGCCATGTCCGCCCCGCCCAGCTCGATGTACTCAATCTGGTCGGTGGTGGGCTTGGTCATGCCCGCGGCCTGGGCCGCCGCCTTGACGGCGGACTGGTCAAAGGCCTTTTCGTATGCCACGCCCAGGGCCACGTTGTCCTCCTGGGCCTGCTGCAGCTGGGCCTGCTTGACGGTGACGTCGTGGCTGGCCTGCATCAGGCGGATATAGCCCATCATCAGCACCACGACCATCATCAGCAGCACGGCCACACCGGCCAGCATAACCGGGGAGGCATGCTCCCGGGGACGGGCTGCCGGACGGCGGCGGGGCTCCTGCCGGGGACGCTCCCGGCGCTCCGGACGGCGCAGAGGCTCCTGGGGCTGTTCCTGGGGTTGGCGGACGGCATTGCCGTCGAACTCGCCCCAGTTCAGGGTATTCAGATCATAGGCAAGGCTGCCGAAAACCGGCTCGTTGTTCATCCTTCTCGTATTCTCCGCCATGGTCGGGCAGCTCCTTTCGTATGTTGAAATCGTTTCCGAAAACAGGAAAATTTACAGCTTTTCCGCCACACGCAGCTTGGCGCTGCGGGCACGGGGGTTATAGGTCAGCTCTGCGGGGCCGCAGACGATGGGCTTGCGGTTTACCAGGCGCACCGTTGGCTTTTTGCCGCAGACGCAGACCGGGAAATTGGGGGGACAGGTGCAGCCGGTGGCCAGCTCCTGCATGGTTTTTTTGACGATGCGGTCCTCCAGCGAATGGAAGGTGATCACCGCCAGGCGTCCGCCGGGGGCCAGACGGCTGGCCGCGCCCCGCAGCATGGCGGTGAGCTCCTCCAGCTCGCCGTTGACGGCGATGCGCAGGGCCTGGAAGCTCCGCTTGGCCGGGTGCTGCTTTTCCCGCAGGGCCTGGGGCGGCATGGCGCTTTTGATCAGGCCCACCAGCTGACCGGTGGTTTCGATGGGAGCTTCCTCCCGGGCGGCGACAATGCGCCGGGCAATGGCGGGGGCGTAGCGCTCCTCGCCGTATTCATACAGGATCCGCCGCAGCTCCTCATAGGACCATTCGTTAACCACGGTGCGGGCGGTAAGTCCGGCGGTGCGGTCCATGCGCATGTCCAGGGGGGCGTCGTGCATATAGGAGAAGCCCCGCTGGGCGTCGTCCAGCTGCGGGGAGGACACCCCCAGGTCAAAGAGCATGCCGTCCACCGCCGGAATCCCCAGCTCATCCAGCACCTCCGCCACCCGGCTGAAGTTGCTGTGGACCAGGGTGACACGATCGGCGTAGGGGGCCAGCCGCTGACGGGCGGCCTCCAGGGCGGTTTCGTCCCGGTCCAGGCCGATCAGGCGGCCGCCGGCGTTCAGGCGGCGGACGATCTCCCAGGAGTGGCCCGCCCGGCCCAGAGTGCCGTCCAGGTATATGCCGCCGGGGCGGATGGCCAGGCCCTCCATGCACTCGTCCAGCAGAACGGGGCGGTGGCCGAAGGCCACATCGGCGGCTTCATTTCTGTCAAATGCCATGGCTCACATCCCCATTTCTTCCATCGCCTTTTCCAGCTCACCGGAGCTGAAGGCCTCGTCCTCCATTTTTTGCCAAAGAGCGGCGTTCCAGATCTCGGCCCGGTCGAAGATGCCGATGATGACCACCTCTTTTTCCAGGTTGGCATACTGCCGCAGCTTGGCGGGCAGGAGAATGCGGCCCTGGGCATCGGGGACACAGTCGGTCATGTAGGCGTACATCATCCGCAGACGCTTGATCTCAGTGAAGCTCGTGCCTTTCAGACTCTTGTTGAACTCAGCCCAGCCCTCGTCGGAGTAGACGGACAGGCAGTGGTCCTGACCGATGGTGACGTGGAGGGTGCCGCCCAGCTCGTCCCGGAGCTTGGTGGGGATAAACAGACGGCCCTTGGCGTCAATATTGTGCGCATATTGACCGTTCATGCCTGCTTCCCCTCCCCTCGGCGCTGTTTTGTGGGAAAATCATGGGCTGATGCCACACAATCATGGGTTTTGCCACCATTTTGTCCCACCCTGAAATCAAAAAAAAGACACCATCAGATATGTGTCTTTATTATATAACGCTATATGAAATTTTTCAAGTGGTATTTTAACCCGCTTCTTCGCTCAAAATCCCGGAATTATGGGTTTTTCCAGGGATTTCCTGCACTTTTTCAAACGGTTGTTCTATTTTACCGCCAAAAACCCGCATCCCGGAGGCTGACAAGACACCAGTATGCGGGTTTTTGGCAGAATAAACAGAAAAATTCAGCAAAAAGCACAAAAATAAGCGGAAAAATTTGTTACTCCTCGGAGGAGGGCTTGACGGGGTCGGCCTTGAGCTTCTCCTGGCAGGCCTGCATCTGTTCGGCGGAGGCGCTGCGATAGCGGACGCGGGACTCCCGCACCTCGTCCAGGGCGGCCTGGATGGCTTCCTCCGTCCGGCGCAGGGCGTCCTCGGTGTAGGTGTTGGCCACCTGGTACAGCTGGCGGCTGCGGTCCTCGGCCTGGCGGATGATCTCGCTGCTGCGGCGCTGGGCCCGCTGGATGGTCTCGCTTTCGGAGACGATGGTCTTGGCGTCCTCCTGGGCCTTTTCCAGCATGCGCTTGGCCTCGGCCTGGGCCTGCTCCCGAAGGCGCTTGGCCTCATCCTGGGCCTGGTCCAGCATGCGGCGGACCTCGTGATTGGCCTTGTCCACATACTGCTCCTTGGACTTCATCAGCTCCTGAGCCTTGGTGAGCTCGCCGGGCAGCTTGTTGCGGATCTCGTCCAGCAGGTCCAGCGCCTCATCGCGGTTGATGACGCACTTTTCGGAGCTGAAGGTGGCGCCCTTGGCCTCGTCGATCATGCCGAACAGCATGTCCAGAAGCTTCTGCACATTTTTGTCTTCCATTTATGACCGTCCTTTCCACTGCTCGGCCACCGGGGCCGGCACATATTGTTCCATAGGCTGTCCGTAGCGGATCATTTCCCGGACCATGGTGCTGCTGAAATGCTGATAGGCGGGACTGGCCGGAAGGAAAACCGTTTCCAGCCCCGGGCAGATGCCCCGGTTGATGCTGGCCATCTGATACTCCTGGTCGAAATCCGTGGCGTTGCGCAGGCCCTTCACCAGGACGCAGGCCCCCTTTTCCCGGGCATAGGCGGCCAGCAGGCCACTGTAGTGCTCCGCCGTCACATTGGGCAGGTCCGCCACGGAGCGGCGGATCATGTCCACCCGCTCGTCGGCGGAGAACATGGGCTTTTTGTCGCAATTGACCAGCACGCAGACATACACCTGGTCAAAGCACTGGGCCGCCCGACGGATGATATCCATATGCCCCAGGGTGATGGGGTCGAAGCTGCCGGGGTAGATCGCAATTTTCATGGGATTATTCCTCGTTTCCCTGGCGGTGGTAGACAGTCAGCTTGATCCGGCCGTAGCGGTACTCCCGATAAAGGCGGTAAGGGGCCGCCAGGGGGGGCAAAACGGCGTCTGCCGGACTTTCCGCCATTATTATACCATGCTCGCGGCAAATGTCAAACCCTGCGATATCCTGCAGGGCCTGCTCCAGCAGGCCGGTGTCATAGGGGGGGTCCAGGAACACCAGGTCGAACTTCTCGCCGCTGCGCAGATAGGCCAGGGAGTCGCCGTTCCGGACCCGGGCTCGGTCCGAAAGTCCGCACAGCTCCAGGTTCTCCCGGATCAGCTTCAGGGCGGCGGCGCTTTTGTCCACAAAAACCACCTCCGACGCGCCCCGGCTCAGGGCTTCGATGCCCAGCTGGCCGGTGCCGCCGAACAGGTCCAGCACCCGGCGGCCCTCGATGTCGAATTGCAGGATGGAGAACATGCTCTCCTTGACCTTGTCGGTGGTGGGACGGATGTCCATGCCCTGGGGTTCCTTCAGGCGGCGGCCCCGGGCGGTTCCGGTGATGACTCTCATATCGTTATCCCTTCGGATCGAAGCACTCGAAGATCACCAGGTTCCCCTGGGCCTCGGCGGCTTCCATCTCCTCTTTCGTTCGGATGGTCCAGTTGATCTCCTGGACATGGTAGAATTTCCGGCACCAGCGCAGACACAGGTTGTCCCGGTCGGAGAACCGGTAGGCGATGAAGTCGGGCTTGGCGGCAATATTGGAGAACAGATTTCCCAGCAGCCACATGGTGGCCTTGCCGTGACCGGCGGTCTCCCCGTGGCGCAGGAACTGCTCGGACAGCTGGCCCCGGACGATCTCCGGGCGGTTTTTCTTCAGCCAGATCAGGCAGCGGGGATCAAAGGACTCAATGCAGTAGTGGACCCGATAGCGGTCCAGCATGCGGCAGGTGGCCTCGGCCAGGGCGGCGTGGTTGCCCCGCTCGGCCTTCAGCTCGATGATCAGGGGCGTGCGGCCCTGGAACAGCTCCAGCACCTCCTCCAGCAGGGGGATACGCTCGTCGGTACCCTCCAGACGGTAGGTTTTCAGCTCCTCCGCTGTCAGGTCCTCCACCAGCACGTCGGCACCGGCGGTGCGCTTCAGGCTGGCGTCGTGGATCACGGCCAGGCGGCCGTCTCTCATCAGGTGGACGTCCAGCTCCGCGCCGTAGCCGTTTTCGATGGCCCGGCGGAAGGCGGCCATGGAGTTTTCGGGAATCCGGGGCTTATCGTGATAGCCCCGGTGAGCGTAGCGGAACAGCCGCAGCAGGCCCCAGGCGCTGTGGCCCCGGCGGCACTGGAGCATCAGGGTGAACAGTTCCCCCAGGATCAGCAGTACCAGCAGAATGATAACAGCAACCATCCGGTGTCAGTCCTCCATTTCGTCCAGGGCTTCCAGGCCCCGCTTGGCCTCGGGCTTGCTGTCGCCGTGGCGGACGAACAGCATGGTGACGAAGGCCAGAGCCGTGAACACGGCGGCGTAGGGGAACAGCACATGCATACCGAAGCGGTCCATCAGCAGGCCGGACAGCATAGGCGTGGCCACCTGGGCGGCCATGGAGGCGGTGTAGTAAAACCCGGTGTATTTGCCCACGTCGCCGCCGGAGCACATCTCCACCACCATGGGGAAGGAGTTGACGTTGATGGTGGCCCAGGCGATGCCCGCCAGGGCGAACATGGCGTTCATCAGCATGGTGGGACTTTCGGCGTTGAGGAAGGCGGCCACGGTGAAGGCGGTGGTCAGCATGACCACACCGGCCAGAATGGTCTTTTTCCGGCCCACCCTGGAGGCGATGAAGCCCACCGGCAGATAGGAGACGATGGCCGCCGCCTGGGCGATGATCAGGGTCAGGTTATAGTCCTTGTGCAGGATGTTGCTGGCATAGACGGAATACTTGGAGGTGACGGCGTTGTAGCCGAAGAACCACAGCACGATGGACAGCAGCAGGAAGATCAGGGACCTTACCTCGTCCACGGACAGCTTGCGGCCGCCTTCGGCTTCCTCCTGCTCCTGAGTTTCCTCCTCAATGCCCAGGGCCACGGCCTGCTGCTGCATCTCATAGGCCCACTCCTTCTCCCGGACGGTGAGCATGAAGATCACCAGGGCAGAGAGCATAATGGCGGCGATGACGGCGAAATAGCCGGTGTAGCTCATCAGGGAGTTGCGGACGGCGGAGGTGGCGAACACCATACCCAGGGCCAGCACCAGAATGCCGCCGGCGGAGCCCATCAGGTTGATGACGGCGTTGGCCTTGGAGCGCAGGGGCTTGAGGGTCACGTCCGGCATCAGGGCCACCGCCGGGGACCGGAACACGGCCATGGACACCAGCACGATCAGTAGCAGTACAATGAAGAACACCAGGGTCACCGGGCTCTTGGCGGTGGCGTCCCAGGCGCAGGCCTGGCGGGCGGGGACCACATAGTTGGTATAGTCGGGGTTGGTGACGGTGCTGCCGTTCTGCTCCACCTGGCTGCGGATCTGGCAGAATTCCTCCTGGGTGAATTTCTGGCTCAGAACGAACTTGTCGCCGCCGGGGGTCAGCAGGGTCTCGCCGGCCTGGCGGTCATAGATCTGCTCCAGGGCGGCGGGATCGTCGATGGCGGAGACGTCGGACAGGTGCTTCAGCTGGGCATTGTCCACGAAGGACAGGGCAATGAGCATCACGGCGGCCACCAGCGTACCCACCACGATGAAGGGGGTCCGGCGGCCCCACTTGCTGTGGTGCTTGTCGGAAATGGCGCCGAACAGAGGCAGCATGAACAGGGCCAGCACATTGTCCAGGGCCATGATGACGCCGGACCAGGCCTGGCTCATGCCGAACTTGTTGGTCAGGATCAGGGGAATGGTGTTGTCGTAGGCCTGCCAGAACGAGCAGATCAGGAAGAAGGCAAAGCCCACGAAAACGGTCCGCTTATAGTTGAGTTTCATACGGTTTCCTCCAGTTCACGGTACAGAGTACCGATATCGGGATACACCCAGGTGGGGTGGATCTGATAGGTGTCGATGTCCGCCATGGTGCCCTCGCCGGACAGGACGAACACGGTGTCGATGCCGGCGTTGACGCCGCAGGCCACGTCGGTGTACAGCCGGTCCCCCAGCAGCACCGTCTGCTCCGGGGAAAAACCCGTGCGCTCCATGGCCAGCAGGGCCATCTCCGGCTGGGGCTTGCCGATAACCACCGGCTCCCGGCCGGTGGCGGTGGTGAGCATGCGGCAGACGCTGCCGCAGTCGGGCACGGAGCCGTACCAGGTGGGGCACACCCAGTCGGGATTGGTGGCCACAAAGGGGACGCCCCGGTTCAGGAGAATGCAGGCGTCCTCCAGCTTCTGAAAGGTCAGCTCCGTGTCGAAGCCGCACAGCAGCACCTCCGCCTGCTCCCGGTCCCGGGTGACGGGGATCCCGGCCCGGTCCAGCTGGGACAGGAAGGAGTCCGTCCCGAATACATAGCAGGTTTTCCCGGGCAGGGCCGCCTTCAGATACCGGATAGTGGCATCCACGGAGGTGAGATAGTCGCCGGGGGCGGACTCGATGCCCAGGCGGCGGAGCTTTTCGATGTACCCCTCCACGCCCCGGGAGGAGTTGTTGGTGAGAAACAGGTAACGGCCGCCCATGGAGCGCACATGGCGCAGAAACTCCGGCACGCCGTCAAACAGGCGGTCGCCGATGTAGAGGGTGCCGTCCATATCCAGCAGAAACAGCCGCTTGTCCCGCAGCTTGGTCACGGAATCGTCTCCTTTATACAAAAAATACAGCACAAGGATACCACAAAGCGGCGGGGCTTTCAAGCACGTTATGCCTGGTCCTCCTGCTCCTGGCGAAGCTCGTCCTTGGCCTGCTGCAGGACCTTGCGGTCGTGCTTGGTGGTCAGCTGGGTTTCGTCAAACCGGGCGAACATATCCGGGCGGCGGACCATGGTGCGCTTGTAGCTCTCCTTTTTCCGCCAGTCGTCCACGTTGCCGTGGTGGCCGGACAGCAGCACCGGGGGCACGGCCCGGCCATGCCACACCTCCGGGCGGGAATACTGGGGATATTCCAGCAGACCGTTCCAGTGGCTCTCGTCGGTGTAGCAGCTTTCCTCCGGCAGAACGCCCGGCACCATGCGGCACAGGCAGTCTGCCACGGCCATGGCGGGTATCTCACCGCCGGTGAGGACGAAGTCTCCCATGGAGATCTCCTCGTCCACGCACTCGTCCAGAAAGCGCTGGTCCACCCCCTCATAGTGGCCGCAGACCAGGATCAGGCGGTCATACCGGGCCTTCAACTCCTTGGCTACCTCCTGGTTGAACACCCGGCCACAGGGGGAGAGGTAGATGGTGTGGACCCGCTGGCCAGCCTCCTGGCAGATGTGATCCCAGCAGCGGTACAGGGGGTCCGCCTGCATAACGGCCCCCCGGCCCCCGCCATAGGGATAATCGTCCACCTGCATCTGCTTGTTGGTGGTGTAATCCCGGATCTGGTGGGCGGTGATCCGGATATAGCCCCGCTCCTGGGCCCGGCCCATGATGGACTGGCCCATCATGGCGTCGATGGCGTCGGGGAACAGGGTCATGATGTCAATTTTCATCGGTGGCCAATCCTTTCATCAGGTGCACCCGCATTTCACCGGCGTCAGGGTCCGTGCTCTCAATGAACACGCCGGGAACGGCGGGGATGAGATACTCCCGCTGGCCCTTGACCTGATAGATCCGGTGGGCGGGGTAGATCAGGACCCGGTCGATGACGCCGATCTCGCCGCCGGTGGCGCAGTCGATGACCCGCAGGCCCACCAGCTCCTGGTCGAAATACTGCCCCTGGGGCAGGTGGGCATCGGTGCGGCGGATGGACACGGTTTTGCCCTTCAGGGCCAGGGCGGCGTCCATGTCATCCACCCCGGGCAGGGCCATCAGCACCGTGGACTTGTGGACCCGGGCGCTGCGGACCCGGACGGGCTGGCCGTCTATATAAATGGTGTCAAATTCCGTGAGAAACTCCGGGTCAAAGCCGTGGGGGTTCACCTTGACCTCCCCCCGGATGCCGTGGGCGTTGACGATCTGCCCCACGGGGATAAATGCAAGACGCATGGCGGTTCTCCTTTATGATACAAGTTCTTTCAGCATACCACATTTGTCCGCCATTTTCAACGGTTCGATTTTGTTTCTATTCGTAACTTTTTGTAACCATTTTTCCAGATATCCCCTGGCCCGGGCGTGTCGCACAGAGCTAAAATGGCGGCTTTGTGGTGAACGAAATCCGGGAAATGGCATAAAACTTGACAAAAGTGGGTATAAGTGCTATACTCCTACCATATTTTGAAAAAGTAACAAAAGTTACAAACCGGTACACATGCCGGAAATCTACCTCTTGGGAGGGCATATGAAAGACATGAAAGACAGAGTCCGGCGGGCCATTTCCGCCGTGGCCGTGCGGGAGCACTGGCGGATGCGCCGGGTGCTGCTGCTGGTCATGGTGGCGGTGACCGTGCTGGGCATGGTGACGGTGAGCAGTATGGCCGACGCGGTGCAGCCGCGGCGGGTGTATGTGGTGCTCACCGCAGACGGCGGAACGGAGATCATCTCCGGCCGTCCCAGCCGGAGCATGAGCTTCGGCATTCTGGAGACCCGGGTGGACTACAACGCCAAGGAGGCCCAGCTGCTGCTGCAGCATGATCACAACGTCACCGTGACCGGCGAGGAGGAGACCCGCACCGTGCAGACCCGCAGCGAAACGGTGGACCATCTGCTCCACCGGCTGCATATGGAGCCCGCCGAGGACGAGATGGTGTTCATCGACCTGACGGGGGATCAGCCGTCCATCTATTTCCGGGCGGAGATGACCCGCCAGCGGACGATGCAGCTGTCCGTGGGCTACAGCAGCCGCCGGGTGGTGAATCACTCCCTGGCCAAGGGCACCGAGCGGGTGGTGCAGCAGGGCGTGCCCGGCACCATCACCAACACCTATACCGACACCTATCGCATGGGCTGCGTGGTGTCCACGGAGTTGGCGGACACCGTTACCGACGGCGCCGTGGAGGAGATCGTGGAATACGGCACCCGGGTGTCCTCGGTGGAGCGGTCCGACCGGCTGGTGTCCGTGCACAGCAACGGCGACGGATCCGGCTATCTGCTGTTCGCCTCCGGCGACACCATGACCTTCTCCCGGACCCTGGTGTGCAGCGCCACCGCATATTCCATCGGCACCCGCACGGCCTCCGGCCGTCCCACAGCGGTGGGCAACATCGCAGTGGACACGTCCGTGTTCCCCTATGGCACCCGGATGTACGTCCAGACGGTGAAGGGCTCCTGGCACTACGGCATGGCCACCGCCGCCGACTGCGGCACGGCCATCAAGGGCAACAAGATCGACCTCTGGTTCAAGACCTTTTCCGAGGCCTGCGACTGGGGCCGGCGAGACTGCACCGTGTACGTCCTGGACTGACGGCAAGAAGTTTATAACAAAGCGCCTCCGGTTTTTTGGCCGGAGGCGCTTTGTTATGTGCGCAGCCTGAAGGTTCTGGGGGCCAGGCGATAGGCCAGCAGCAGGGCCGCGGCCACATACACGGCGGCAAAGACGATCATGCCGATGCCGAAGGCCACCGTTGCCCCGTGGACGTTGGTGGAGATCATGTAGCAGACAAAGTAGGTCAGGCCCGTGATCAGGCGATAGCCGAAGCTGGTGTTCTCCAGCCCGGCGGTGTAGGGCTGCAGCAGGTAGTACAGCACCAGGTAGTGCACCGAGAAAAACACGGACATGGCCAGAATGGCCAGTGGCAGCACCAGATAGTCCGTGGGGGTGTCCGTGCCGCCGCTGCACAGCAGAAGCAAGGGAAGCCCCAGGGCAATGACGGCGGTGGGCAGTAGGTTGATGGCCGTCAGAGATTTCAGCCGGGCCGTGAAAATGCCCAGGATGACCCGGGGCTGCCGGTAAAACCGGTAGGACAGCATACTGCTGTCGCAGTTGAAGAACAGGACCTGGGTCACGGTGTTGCCCCGGTTGATGAAGTACATCAGAAGCAGCATCATCGGCAGCGCCGGAACCAGTGCGCCGTTGATGGCGGCGGCTATCTCTGGCAGCGCCAGACAGGCGGCGCAGCCCGGGGCTAGCGCGGCCCCGGCAATAACGGCGGTGCGCCGGGCCGGACGCATCAGAAGCCGGTAATTGCGGCGCACAAACAGTTCGTTGAACCGGGCGCAGCCGGTTTTCCGGCTGTCCGGGCCTGCGTCCAGGGTCAGCTTGCTCTGATACTGGGCCTGGGTCTCCCGGGCTGCCGCCTGGAGACCGTCGCCGCTGAGCAAGGATACGGCGTCCGCCGTGAACAGGTGCCGGTACACCCGGCGATAGCCGGAAAAGCGCAGCAGATATGCGGCGCCCCACGCGCCGCCAGCCGCCGCCAGCCCGCAGACAGTGTATACGGCGGCGGAGGGCAGGGCCCGGTTCAGCAGGAGAGGGGGCAGATACGCCGCCGCCAGCAGAAGAACGGAGGCACCCTGCAGCAGGGAGAACCTCTTTTCGTCCCGGGGCAGGATGCTCCGCCGGTGGAAGTGCCGCAGCTCCAGTCCCGCAGAGAGGAGCTTGACGCCGCACACCAGCACCGGGGTCAGCAGACACAGGGCCAGCCCCTGGCCCAGGATCAGATGCCCCACCAACAGCGCCGCCGCCAGGAAGCCCACGGCGGTTTTCAGCAGATAGTACCCATACGCCGACAGGGTGTAACGCCGGGCGTCCATCCGCAGGAGGATCACGGCGTAATAGGCGTCCTGACCGCCATTCAGCAGATTATTGTTGAAAATACCGCCGATCAGCGTCAGAAACACCAGCAGGTGGCCGTACAGCTCCGGCGGCAGCTCCCGATGGATCAGCAGCAGGGGAGCGGCGAAAAACACCGCCATATACAGGAGCTTTCCCAGCAGCATACCGAAAATCTCCCGCAGGACGGCCAGCACCAGCCCCAGGGTCTTGGCAAAGCTGTTTTCATAGGGCAGGCGCAGAAACCGCAGACGGTACAAAATCCCGTTGACCCGGTAGGCCATGTGCAGCCGCAGCTGGAAGATCAGGGTGTCAAACCACATCCGGCTCCTCCTTCAGGGCGGCGATGATGCGGTCCTTGTACGCCTCATCGGCCAGGTCCTCCCGCCGCACCTCCTGCAGGACCCCGTGGTGCAGGATCACGATGTCGTCGCACAGGTCCAGGGCCAGGTCCATGATATGGGTGGACAGCAGGATGATATGCCGGGTCTTGATCCGCCGCAGCAGGGCCTTCATCTCGTCGGCCACCACCACGTCGAAGGAGGTCAGCGGCTCGTCCAGTAGCAGCACGGCGGGGTCCGCCATGATGTTCACCAGCATCTGCATCTTGTTTTTCATGCCGTGGGAGAAATCCTTCAGCAGCTTTCCCCGGTCGGCCGGGTCGATGCACATATAGTCCAGATACACGTCCGGGGCCTTGGGGTAGGGAATTTTGCCCCGGTTGATCTCCAGGAAGAATTGCAGAAATTCCCGGGCGGTGAGAAACTCCGGCACCACCGGGGTGGAGAGCACATAGCCCATGTCGTCGGCGGTGACGGGCCGGGCGGCACCGGTGTCGTCCTCCAGGTGGAAGGATCCGCCGTCGGCGGTGAGGTCCTCATTGAGGCAGTTGAAGAATGTGGTCTTGCCCGCGCCATTGCGGCCAATGAGACCGTAAATCTTCCCCTGTTCAAAGGTGAAGGACGCGCCCCGCAGCACCTCCTGGGTCCCGAAGCGCTTTTGCAGTTGGTCGACAACCAGCTTCATGGCCGTCAATCCACCACGCCGGTGAGGTCCAGGGGCTTGCCGTCGCGCCACAGGCGCTCCAGGCCGTAAAACTCCCGGGCCTCGGCGTTAAAGACGTGGATGGCGATGCAGCCGTAGTCCAGCAGCACCCAGGTGCCGGCCCGATAGCCCTCGCGGTGCAGGGGCTCCTCCTGGGCCTCCTCCCGGAGGACCTTTTCCACGTTGTCCACCAGGGCGTTGATCTGGGTATTGGAGGAGCCGGTGGCGATGACGAAATAGTCTGCCAGGGTGGTCAGATCGCCGATCTCCAGCACCTGGATCTCCCGGCCCTTCTTGTCGGACAGGGCCCGGGCCGCCATAAGGGCCAGTTCCTTCGCAGTTTTCATATCTGTTTACCTCTCAATAAATAGTCTCGGGCGTCCAGGGTGTTGTGATGCACGGGGTTGCCCCACTGCTGCATATCCCGGATGCTGTCGTCCAGCGCCTTCAGCAGGCCCCGGTCCAGGTCGGCATGGACCGCCCGGCGCAGGTCGTCCACCCCGGGGAAGTCCCGGCTGGGCTCGATATAATCCGCCAGATAGATGATTTTTTCCAGCAGGGTCATGTCCGCATGGCCGGTGGTGTGCCAGTAAATGGCCCAATACACCGCGTCGTCCACGCCGAACACGTCCCGGGCGATGGCCGCGCCGGTTTTGGCGTGCAGCAGCTTCAGGGCGTGCTGCTCCAGGTCGTCCAGGGGGATGCCGTACTGCCGGCACAGGGCCAGCTGCTGATCCATGTCCAGCTTCTTGGTGCAGTCGTGAAGCAAAGCGGCGATCCGGGCCTGGGTCTCGTCGGCCCCATACTGCCGGGCCAGGCGCACGGCCTCCTGCTCCGTGCCCAGAACATGGGGCATGCGCTTGGGCTTCAGATAGCTCAGGGCGATGGGCCGCAGCTGGCCCGGGGTCAGGTGATGCAGGTCCGTGTGAACGCCGTAAAGCCCCCGGCGCTGGATATAGCCGTATACGGGGTCCGTCACCAGATCCCGGCCCCGGCCTGCGGCAAGGGCCTCCCGCACCTGGGTGGAGGACAGGTCGATGACCTGCCGGTTGGCGATGATGGCCACAGTGGCCCCGTATTTCGTCTCCAGCAGCCGCTTCTGGGCCGCCAGATCCTCCCCCGGCTGGGGGTGGGCTCGGTCAAAGGCCCCGATATGGGCCAGAGACAGAATGTCCGACGCATGATACCAGCGCTCCAGGGACAAAAACATATCCGTCCCCATGAGAAGCCACAGCTCATCCTCCGGATACGTCCGGCGCAGCTCCGTCAGGGTGTCCACGGTGTAGCTGGGGCCGGTGCGGCGCAGCTCCGTGTCCAGGGCCTGGGCCTTGGGGCCCAGCTGGGCACAGGCCAGGGCCGCCATTTCCAGGCGGTCGGCGGGCTCGGCGCTGCCCTGGGGCAGGGCCTTGTGGGGCGGAACGCTGGCGGGGATCAGCAGCAGACGGTCCAGCCCCAGGGCGTCCATAGCCGCCCGGGCCGCCGTCAGGTGGCCCCGGTGGATGGGGTTGAAGGTGCCGCCGTAGATGCCGATCTTCATACGCTGCGCTTCCTGTCTTTTTCCAGCTCGATCTTCCGCTTGTCCTTGTTGTGCTGATAGCGGAAGAGAACGAATTTGCTGCCGATGACCTGCACCACCTCGCAGCGGGCGGCTACCTTCAGCTCCTCCGCCGCTTCCCGGGCGGTGTACATGGAGTTTTCCAGCACCCGGCCCTTGACCAGCTCCCGGGCCTCCAGGGCGTCGTTGACCTGCTTGATCAGGTTCTCGCCGATGCCGTCCTTGCCCACGTGGACGATGGTGTCCAGGTTGGCGGCCATGCCCCGCAGCTGGGCTCTCTGCTTGCTTGTCAGTTCCATAGATGCTCCTCAGTTCTTTTCCAGATAGGTTTTCAGCTCCGCCGCGAAGGCACGCAGGGCGTTGCCTCGGTGGCTGATGGCGTTCTTTTCCTCCGGCGTCAGCTGGGCAAAGGTCTTGCGCAGCTCCGGCACGAAGAACACCGGGTCATAGCCGAAGCCGTTGTCCCCCTGGGGTGCATAGGCAATGGTGCCGAAGCAGTCTCCGGCGGCGTCCAGCCGGTCCCCGTTGGGGAAGCAGCAGACGATGGCGGTGTGGAAATGGGCGGTGCGGGCCCCAGAACCCCGGAGATTCTCCAGCAGCAGGCGATAGCGGGCCTGGTCACTGTCCACGCCGCCGTATCGGGCGGAATAGATGCCCGGTGCGCCATTCAGCGCGTCCACGCACAGGCCGGAGTCGTCGGCTATGGCGGGCAGACCGCTGGCCTGCATGACGGCCATGGCCTTGATGGCGGCATTTTCGGCGAAGGTGGTTCCATTTTCCTCCGGCTCCAGGTCAAGGCCCACGTCGGACTGGAGGACCACCTCCACCCCCAGCGCACCTAAGATCTCCTGCATTTCCGCCAGCTTCTTGCGGTTGTGGGATGCCAAAACGAATTTCATAGAATTTCCCCCAGTATATTTTTCTCCAGCTCGATGAGCCAGGCATTGCCCTGGGCGCACAGGGCCACCAGCTCCTGCTGCTCCCGAGGCGTGAAGGCACGGCCCTCGCCGGTACCCTGCAGCTCGATGATGCCGCCCTGCTCGTTCATAACGCAGTTCAGATCCACCATGGCCCGGCTGTCCTCGGAGTATTGCAGGTCCAGCATGGGTACGTTGTCCACGATACCGGCGGAGATACCGGCCACATAGTGGCGGATGGGCATGACCTTCACCAGCCCCTGCTCCACCAGGCCCCGGCACGCCAGGGCCAGGGCCACAAAGCCGCCGGTGACGGAGGCGGTGCGTGTGCCGCCGTCACCCTGGAGCACGTCGCAGTCGATGGTGATGGTGCGCTCGCCCAGGCGGCGCATATCCACCGCCGCCCGCAGGCTCCGGCCGATAAGCCGCTGGATTTCGGCGCTGCGGCCGGACAGCTTCAGCTTGTCCACGTCCCGGCGGGACCGCTCCCGGTTGGCCCGGGGCAGCATGGAATACTCCGCTGTGACCCAGCCGCAGCCCGGGCGCACATGAGGCGGCACCCGGTCCTCCACCGAGGCGTTGCACAGCACCACCGTGTCGCCGCAGCGGATCAGGGCGCTGCCCTCGGCAAACTTGATAAAGCCCGTGGTGATCTCCACCGGGCGGCTTTCGTCATACTTTCTTCCGTCGGCACGGATCATATTCGTCCCTCCCATCAGAACAGATCGCCCACAAATTCCTTGGCGTCGAAGGGGGCCAGGTCCTTGATGCCCTCGCCCAGGCCCACATACTTCACCGGCACCTGCAGCTCCTGGGCGATGGCGATGACGATGCCGCCCTTGGCGGTGCCGTCCAGCTTGGTCAGCACAATGCCCGTCAGACCGGCGGTCTCCTTGAACTGCCGGGCCTGGATGAGGCCGTTCTGACCGGTGGTGGCGTCCAGCACCAGCAGGGTCTCCTTGGCGGCCCCGGGCAGCTCCCGGTCGATGATCTTCCGGAGCTTGGCCAGCTCCTTCATGAGGTTGGCCTTGTTGTGCAGCCGCCCGGCGGTGTCCACCAGCACCACGTCGCTGCGGCGGGCCTTGGCGGCGGCCAGGGCGTCGAACAGCACGGCGCCGGGGTCCGCGCCCTCGTTCTGGCGGACGATGTCCACCCCGGCCCGGTTGGCCCAGATCTCCAGCTGGTCGGCGGCGGCGGCCCGGAAGGTGTCGCCGGCGCACAGCAGGACCTTCTTGCCCTGCTTTTTCAGCTGATAGGCCAGCTTGCCGATGGACGTGGTCTTGCCCACGCCGTTGACGCCGATGACCAGAATGACGCTGGGCTGGGTGGACAGGTCCAGTCGGCTGTCGCCCACCTCCAGCTTCTCGGCCAGGATCTCCCGCAGAGCGCCCTTCACCTGGTCCGCCGTCAGCAGACGGTCGTCATAGGCCCGGCGGCGCAGCTTCTCGGTGGCGTCCAGGGCCACGTCCATGCCCACGTCCGCCAGGATCAGGGATTCCTCCAGCCGGTCATAAAAATCGTCGTCCAGGGAGTCGAAGGACATGGGCGCAAACCACGCGTCCCGGAATTTTTTGAACAGTCCCATAATCGTGTCTCCTTACTTTATATTCAGCTCTTTGGCCATATCGTTGAGGTTGATGGTGAGGATCCGGCTGACGCCCCGCTCCTGCATGGTGACGCCGTAGAGCACGTCGGCCTCCTCCATGGTGCCCCGCCGGTGGGTGATGACGATGAACTGGGTCTTCCCGGCGATGCGCCGCATATAGCGGGCATAGCGCACCACGTTGGCCTCGTCCAGGGCGGCCTCGATCTCGTCCATCACGCAGAAGGGGGTGGGGTGGACCTTGAGAATGGCGAAGTACAGGGCGATGGCCACAAAGGCCTTTTCGCCGCCGGACAGCAGGGTGATGGTTTTCAGCTGCTTGCCCGGGGGCTGCACCTTGATCTCGATGCCGCAGTTGAGGATGTCCTTTTCATCCTCCAGCTCCAGCCGGGCCTTGCCGCCGCCGAACAGCTCCAGAAACGTCTCCTGGAAGCTGTCGTTGAGGAGCCTGAACTGCTGGGCGAAAATTTCCGTCATCTGCTGGGTCAGCTGGTCGATGACGCCGGTGAGCTCGCCCTTGGCCTGCTCCACGTCCGCCCGCTGGTCGGACAGATAGGTATACCGCCCGTTGACCCGCTCATACTCCTCGATAGCCCCGATGTTGGGGGTGCCCAGGGCCTTGATGGACCGGTTCAGCTCGCCGATGCGACGGGTGGCCTTGGGGATGCTCTCCAGCTCCACCCGCTGGGCCTGGGCCTCGGAATGGCTCAGCTCATACCGCTCCCAGAGCTTATCGAGAATGGTTTTCTCCTCCATGGCGGCGGCGCTGCGCTTCTGCTCCAGCCGGGACAGCTCCTGCTGGGCGGCGATCACCGCGTCGTTGCAGGTCTGGGTCTGGCGGTTCAGGGCTGTGCGCTGCTGCTCCAGGTCCAGCTTCTCCTGCTGGAGGGTCTGCAGCTGCCCGCGCAGGTCCTCCGCCTGCCGGTGCAGGGAGTCGCAGCGGGCCTGATGCTCCGCCATCTGCTCCCGTGCCCGGACCTGGGATTCATGCAGCTGCCGGGCCAGGTCCTCCCGGCTGCGGCAGTCGCCGTCCAGGTCCGTCATCAGCTGGCGCAGGTCCGCCAGGCGGCTCTCCGCTCCCTGACGCTCGGCGGCCAGGGCGGCCTGCTGCTCCTTGCAGCGGGTGATCCGGTCGGAGATGCCGCCGGTTTTCGATTGCAGGTCGCTCTGCCCGGCCAGGCAGTCCTGGGCCTGTTGGCGCAGCTGCCGGGCCAGGTCCTCCTGACCGTCGATCTCCGTCTGAAGCTCCCGGCTGCGGGCGTCGCCGTCTGCCGTCTGCCGGGTCAGCCGGAGATTTTCGGCGTCCAGGGCCTCCAGGGTGGCATTCAAAGTCTCCCGCAGACTGTCATAGTGCTGGCCGCGGGTCTCCAGAGCCAGCACCTGCTGGGCGGCGTTCTGCTGCTGCTCCCGGGCCACATCCAGCTCATACTGGGCCTTTTGCAGGTCCCGGCCGGTTTCCTCCGCCCGGTGGGCGGCCTGGCCCAGGGAGGCTTTCAGTCCCGTCAGCTGCTCCCGCAGCCCGGACAGCTCACTGGCCCGGGACAGGACTCCGGCGCTGCGGCTGACGCTGCCGCCGGTCATGGAGCCACCCCGGTTGATGACCTGACCGTCCAGGGTGACGATGCGGAAGCGGTTCTGATACCGACGGGCCATATTCACGCCGCAGTCCAGATCCTCCACCACCACGGTGCGGCCCAGCAGATTCTGGAAAATGCCGTCGTACTGGGGATCATACGTCACCAGCTGGGAGGCGATGCCCACGAAGCCGTATTCCTGGTCCAGGCGCGGCTCCCGGAGCATATCGCCCCGGATGGCGCTCATGGGCAGGAACGTGGCGCGTCCCGCGTCCCGGCGCTTCAGGAAGGCGATGGCCTCCTTAGCGTCGGTGTCCCGGTCCACCACGATGTTCTGCAAAGCCGCGCCCAGGGCGATCTCCAGGGCCACGGTGTATTGGGGGTCGGTGGTCATAAGGCTTGCCACGGGGCCGTGAATCCCGGACAGGGTGCCCCGGTCCGCCGCCTGCATCACGCCCTTCACCGCCCGGGAGAAGCCCTCGTAGTCCTTCTCCATCTCCGTCAGCAGACGGATGCGGTCCTCCATGGCGGCCAGCTGCCGGCGCAGCTGTTCGGCCTGCTGGGCGGCCTCCTGGGCCCGGCGGCGCCGGCCCTCCATCTTCAGGCTGTGGCCCTGGATGACGTTGGCGGCGGCCTGCTCCTCCTCCCGGGCATCGGTCAGGGAGGCGTTGTTTTCTTCGGCCTCCCGGCGGCATTGGTCCAGCTTTTCCCGGGCGGCGGCGCTGTCGGCGGCGATGGCGGCCTGACGGGCCTGGGCCTGGGTCCGGGTGGCGTCCAGAGCGGCCAGCTCCGTCCGGCCCCGGGCGGCGTCGGCCACGGCCAGGGTCTCCTTGGCCCGCAGGGCCTCGGCTTCCTGCTGGGCGCTTCCAGCGCTTTCGGCCAGTTGCCGCAGGGCGTCCATCAGCTCCTCCAGCTGCCGGGCCAGGTCCTGGGCCTCCGCGTCGATCTGGTCTATGCGGTCTGTCAGGGCGTCGGCCTGGGTCCGGAGATTACCGGCTCGCTGCTGGGTGTCTGCCAGCTCCCGGTCCAGCCGCTCCAGGGTCTGTTTATCGTGGCTCAGGCTGTTTTCCAGCACGGCCATGGCGGAGGTCTCCTCCTGGGCGGCGGCGTCCAGCTGGGACACCCGGTCCCGCAGGGCCTCGGCCCGGATGTCGTTGTCCCGGATCTTCTCCAGGCTCTCCTCCCCGGCGGCATACACGGCGTCCAGGTCCGCCTGGGCGCGCTGGCGGTCCTCCTGGGCGGTCCGTAGATCGGCCTCCAGCTTCAGGGCCCCGGCCCGCAGGGCCTGGAGATTTTCCAGCCACACGGAGATCTCCAGCACCCGCAGCTCGTCCCGCAGCACCAGGTATTTCTTCGCCGTTTCCGCCTGCTGCCGCAGAGGCTCCACCTGCAGCTCCAGCTCGGCGATCTTGTCGTTGATGCGCACCAGATTCTCCTCCGTGCGCTGGAGCTTCCGCTCAGACTCCTCCTTGCGGTGGCGGAACTTGCTGATGCCCGCCGCCTCCTCGAACACCTCCCGGCGCTCGCCGCTTTTCACGGACAGGATCTCATCGATCTTGCCCTGGCCAATGATGGAGTAGCCCTCCCGGCCCATGCCGGTGTCCATGAACAGCTCGTTGACGTCCTTGAGCCGCACGGACTGGCGGTTGATATAGTATTCCGACTCCCCGCTGCGGTAATACCGGCGGGTGACGGCCACCTCACTTTCATCCCGGGGGAAGATGTGGCCGGTGTTGTCGATGACCAGCGTCACCTGGGCAAAGCCCATCTGATTGCGCTTTTCCGTGCCGCCGAAGATCACGTCCTCCATTTTGGCGCCCCGGAGCTGGCGGCTGTTCTGCTCGCCCATGACCCACAGGATGGCGTCGGAGATGTTGGACTTGCCGGAGCCATTGGGGCCCACGATGGCGGTGATGTCTGCGCCGAAATTCAGCACCGTTTTGTCGGGAAAGGATTTGAAGCCCTGAATTTCCAGTGCTTTTAAGTACACGTTTCTGTCACTCCTTCCGCATATCCTGCATATCCCGGATGATGCGGTCAATTTGGCGGGCCACGGCAATGAGGTCCTGCTCCGTGTAGCCCTTGGTGGTCATGGCTGCCGTCCCGATGCGGACGCCGGAGGTCTGCTGGGGGGAGCGGGACTCGTTGGGGACGCAGTTCTTGTTCAGGGTGATGCCGTGGCGGTCCAGTTCGTCCTGCACCGCTTTGCCAGTGAGTCCGGTGTCCGTCAGGTCCAGCAGGAACAGGTGATTGTCCGTGCCGCCGGTGACCACCTTGTAGCCCATGGAGATAAATTCATCGCACATGGCGCGGCAGTTGCGGACAACGGCGTGGATGTATTCCCGGAACTCCTCCGTGGAGGCTTCCTCCGCCGTGACGGCCTTTCCGGCGATGACGTGCTGCAGCGCGCCGCCCTGGCAGCCGGGGAACACGGCACTGTCCACCCGCTTGGCAAGCTCGGGCTTACAAAAAATCAGGCCGCCCCGGGTGCCCCGCAGGGTCTTATGGGTAGTAGTTGTGATGATGTCTGCCAGGCCGAAGGGGGAGGGATGGTCCCCGGCGGCCACAAGCCCTGCGATGTGGGCCATGTCCACCATGAAATACGCCCCCGCCTCCCGGGCGGCGTCGGCAAAGGCCGGGAAGTCGATGGTGCGGCTGTAGGCCGAGGCCCCGGCCAGGATCAGCTGGGGGCGGCACTCCCGGGCCTTCCGGCGGACGTCCTCATAGTCGATGAAGCCATTTTCGTCCACCCCGTAGAACTCCATGTGGAACAGCTTGCCGCTGAAATTCACCGGGGAGCCGTGGGTCAGGTGGCCGCCGTTGTTGAGGCTCATGGCCAGAATGGTGTCGCCGGGCTTCAGCACGCTCATATAGGCGGCCAGGTTGGCGGAGGAGCCGCTATGGGGCTGGACATTGACGTGATAGTTCGTCTGAAAGACGGTCTGCCACTGGCGACAGCAGTATTCCTCCAGCTCGTCCACATACTGGCAGCCGCCGTAGTACCGGCCCCGGTTGCCGGAGGGGCGCTGGGCGGGATAGCCCTCGGAATATTTGTTGGTCAGGCAGGAGCCCACGGCCTTCATGACATTTTCGCTCACGAAGTTTTCGCTGGCAATCAGCTCCACGGTGCTGTTCTGCCGGGCCTGCTCGGCGGCAATGATCTCAAAAACTCTGGATTTCAACGGTGTTTCTCCTCCATGGGACCTGCGGGAGGGGACGCTTCCGTAGCCTGCGGCTCCCGTCCCGCTTGTGTATACATAATCAACTTATGATATCATAAAACCCGGTTTTTTTCAAGAAAAATCGCAGGACGGGGAGAGCCGTCCTGCGAGGGCCTGCCGTTTAATGGAGGTGGTGGCGATCCTTCTGCAAATTTTTTGTTCCAGACGCCAAATTTCGCCTTGACATTTTGGCTAAAATCCTGTATGATACTCCATGTTGTAAAGCATCATAACTTTACATAGGAGGGACCATCGTGAAGAACCAGACCTATCGCATGACGATGCTGTTCGATTTTTACGGCGAGGTCCTCACCCCGCGGCAGAAGGAATTCTTCGACCTGTACTATAACGAGGACCTGTCCCTGGCCGAGATCGCGGAGAATTACGGCATCTCCCGCCAGGGCGTCCGGGACGTGATCGTCCGGGCCGAGGCCATCATGACCGACCTGGAGGACAAAACCGGCCTCATGAAGCGCTTTATGCTGATGCAGCAGCAGGTGCAGGCCATTCTCGACGCCGCCGAGAAGATCCAGACCGTCAACTACCGGCAGTATGACAACCCGGAACTGGCCCGTCTGGCCGATGAGATCATGCGCAGCGCCCAGGCGCTGAAGGAGTAACACCTATGGCATTTGAAGGACTTTCCGAAAAATTAAGCGCCACATTCAAACGCCTGCGGGGCAAGGGCCGCCTGACGGAGGCCGACGTCCGGGAGGGCATGCGGGAGGTCCGCCTGGCCCTGCTGGAGGCCGACGTCAGCTATAAGGTGGTCAAGGACTTTGTGGCCCAGGTCACCGAGCGCTGCATCGGCGCAGACGTGCTGGACAGCCTCACCCCCGCCCAGCAGATCGTGAAGATCGTCAACGAGGAGCTGGTGCAGCTGATGGGCGGCACCAACGCCAAGCTGACCTTCGCCTCCAAGGGCCCCACCGTTGTGATGATGGTGGGCCTCCAGGGCGCCGGTAAAACCACCAACGGCGCCAAGCTGGCGGGCCTGATGCGCCGCCAGTTCGGCAAGCGCCCCCTGCTGGCGGCCTGCGATGTATACCGTCCTGCCGCCATCACCCAGCTGCAGGTGGTGGGCAAGCAGCTGGACATCCCCGTTTTCGAGATGGGACAGGCCAATCCCGTGCACATTGCCGAGGAGGCCATCAAATACGCCCGGGACCACGGCCACGACATGGTGTTCCTGGACACCGCCGGCCGTCTGCATGTGGACGAGGCCCTGATGAACGAGCTGAAGAACATCAAGGCCAAGGTCCATCCCAACGAAATTCTCCTGGTGGTGGACGCCATGACCGGCCAGGATGCCGTCAACGCTGCCACCGCCTTTGACCAGGCCCTGGGCATCGACGGCGTCATGCTCACCAAGCTGGACGGCGACGCCCGAGGCGGCGCGGCCCTGTCCATCCGGGCCGCCACCGGCAAGCCCATCAAGTTCGTGGGCACCGGCGAAAAGCTGGACATGATCGAGCTGTTCCACCCGGACCGCATGGCCTCCCGCATTCTGGGCATGGGCGACATGCTCACCTTCATCGAAAAGGCCGAGCAGCAGTATGACGAGGAGCAGGCCCGGAAGCTGGAGGAAAAGCTCAAGAAGAACCGCCTGACCCTGACGGACTACATGGAGCAGATGGACCAGCTGCAGAAGATGGGCAACCTGGGCCAGCTGGCCGGGATGCTGCCCGGCGACATGGGCAAACAGCTGGACGCCGCCAACCTGGACGAAAAGCAGCTGGGCCGCACCCGGGCCATCATCCAGTCCATGACCCCTCTGGAGCGGGAGAACCCCTCCATCCTCAACGCCAGCCGCAAAAAGCGCATTGCCGCTGGCTGCGGCTTGCAGGTGTCGGATGTGAACCGGCTGCTGAAGTCCTTTGAGATGCTCCAGCAGCTCACCAAGTCCATTTCCAAGGGCCGCTTCGGCGGCTTCGGGGGACCCGGCGGCATGCCCACCCTGGGCAAGGCCAAAAAGGGCAAGCTCCAGGGCTTCGGTCGGAAAAAACGTTTGAAATAAGTGCACAGGCATTTATATAATCTGAAATTACATTACAATTTGGAGGAAAAACATCATGGTTAAGATTCGTCTGAGAAGAATGGGCGCCAAGAAGGCTCCTTACTATCGCGTGGTCGTGGCGGATTCCCGCTATCCCCGCGATGGCCGCTTCATCGAGGAGATCGGCACTTATAACCCCTGCGTCTCCCCTGCCGAGATCAAGATCGACGCTGACCGCGCCCGTGAGTGGATCAAGACCGGCGCTCAGCCCACCGACACCGTTCGCGCCCTGCTGAAGAAGGTCGACGTTCTGTAAGGCAGGGGCACCATGAAGGAACTGCTGCTCTACATCGCCAGGAGCCTTGTGGACCACCCGGACCAGGTCACGGTGACGGAGGTGGAAAACGGCGACGAGCTGACGCTGGAGCTGCGCGTAGCCCCCGAGGATATGGGTAAGGTCATCGGCCGCCAGGGCCGCATCGCCAAGGAGATCCGCACGGTCGTGCGCTCCTATGCCCAGCGCACAGGCGTCAAGGCATCCGTGGATATCGTGGACTGATCGTCCGATATCCCTGCAATGGCTGAAAAAAGAGACAGACACTTTCGTGTCTGTCTCTTTTTTCACCAAGAGCACCTGATATTCCCGATCCTTATGTGCCGTGCGTCACTTCCACAGCGAGCAGATCAGGTCCGTATAGGCGGAGGGGTTCTCGATGGGCAGACCGGCGATGAGGCAGGCCTGGTTATAGAGGATCTCTGCGTACTTTTTGGCCTTGTCCGGGTCGATGATCCGGGCGGTCTCGAAGGCGGCGAAGGCGGGATGATCCACGTTGATCTCCAGAATGCGCTTGGCCTTCATGCCCAGCTCCGGCTGCACGGCGGTGAAATACTTCTCCATCTCGAAGGTAATGCCCTGGCCGCTGGACAGGCACACCGGGTGGGTCTTGAGCTTGGTGGAGGCCTTCACCTGGTCCACCTTGTCCCCCAGGGTCTCCTTCAGGAAGGCAAAGCCCTCCTGATAGCTGTCGGTCTCGTCGGGCTTCTGCTCGTCGCCCAGCTCCAGGTCTCCGTCGATGGCGGAGCGGAAGGGCTTGTCCTGGTACTTCTGCAGCATATCCGGCAGGAACTCGTCGGCCTTGTCGGTGAAGTACAGAATCTCCATGTTGTGGTCCTTCAGCAGCTCCGTCTGGGGCATATGGTCGATGGCGTCCACGGTGTCGCCGGAGGCGAAATAGATGAACTTCTGCTCCGGCTGCATCCGGGACACATACTCCGCCAGGGTCACGGGCTTCTTCTCCGTGGAGGAGTAGAACAGCAGCAGGTCCTGCAGCTGCTCCTTCTTGGCCCCGTAGTTGTCCAGGGCGCACAGCTTCAGCTGGCGGCCGAAGCTGCGGTAGAACTTCTCATAGTTCTCCCGGTCGTCCTTCAGCATCCGCTCCAGCTCGGCCTTGATCTTCTTTTCCAGGTTGGCGGAGATGATCTTCAGCTGCCGGTCATGCTGCAGCAGCTCCCGGGAGATGTTCAGGCTCAGGTCCGGGGACTCCACCACACCGCGGACGAAGTTGAAATAGTCCGGCAGCAGGTCGGCGCAGCTGTCCATGATCATCACGCCGGAGGCGTACAGCTGGAGGCCGGGCTTATAGTCCTCGGTGTAATACTGACTAGGGGCCTGGGAGGGGATATACAGCAGGGCCTTGTAGGTGACGGCGCCCTCGGCGGACACGGTGATGACGCTGAGAGGGGCGGCGGGATCGCCGAAGCGCTCCTGATAGAACTTGTCATACTCCTCCCGGGTGACGTCGGCCTTCTTCCGCTGCCACAGGGGCACCATGCTGTTGAGGGTCTCCCACTCAAAGACCTCCTCATATTCGGGCTTGTCTTCGGGGCTGCCCTCCTTCACCTGGGGGTGAGGCATGAGCATCTTGATGGGGAAGCGGATGTAATCGGAATACTTCTTCACCAGCTTATACAGGGGATATTCCCGGAGATACTGGCTGTATTCGTCCTTCTCCTCGCCGTCGGGCTTGATGTGCATGATGATGTCGGTGCCCACGGCGTCACGGGTGCAGGGCTCGATGGTGTAGCCCTCCAGGCCGTCGGACTCCCAGCGATAGGCCTGCTCCTGGCCGTATTTCCGGGAAATGACGGTGATGTGGTCGGCCACCATGAAGGCGGAGTAGAAGCCCACGCCGAACTGACCGATGACGTCGGCCTCGGCCTCCTTGTCCAGCTCCTGCCGGAACTGGAAGGTGCCGCTGGAGGCGATGACGCCCAGGTTGTTCTCCAGCTCGCCTGCGTCCATGCCGATGCCGTTGTCGCTGACGGTGAGGGTGCGGTTCTCCTTGTCGATGGACAGGGTGATGGCAAAATCCTCCCGCTTCAGGCCCACGTTTTCGTCCGTCAGGGACAGATAGCACAGCTTGTCGATGGCGTCGGAGGCGTTGGAGATGATCTCGCGCAGGAAGATCTCCTTGTGGGTGTAGATGGAGTGGATCATCAGGTCCAGCAGCCGCTGAGACTCCGCCTTGAATGCCTTTTTTTCCATAAATTGACTCCTCTTTTCTGTCAGCAGCGGGGAGACGCACTGCGTCCCCCCGCTCTGTTATTGAACGTGCAGACTTATTTCTTCCGCCCTGTCAGCCACAGGATCAGAGAGCCGATGGCCAGCACGCCGGACACGGCGGCGGCCGCCAGCAGCAGGGGCTGGCGATGCTCCTTGGCCAGGGCGCAGGTCTTTTTGCCCACGAAGGAGGCGGCGGTACCGCCCAGGCGGGCGGCCAGCTGCACCACGCTGCGGCCCAGCTCCACGGCGCTGTTCAGCGCGGTCTTTCCGGCGGACAGCAGGATTTCTTTCACCTTTTCCATAAGCTCGCTCCTTATTTCACGGAATTGTACCAGTCGATGACCGGCTGGAGATTTTCGGGACAGACGGCGCTGGCCCCCTTGGTGGCCATGTCATAGGTCAGCTGCTGGGCGGGGTTCAGAGCACCCTTCTCCTCCAGCTGCTTTTTGATCTGGCGGCACTTGACCTCCATGATCAGCCGGTAGGGACCACGGAGCCGGCGCAGGTCGAAGCCGCCCTGCAGGGCGAACACGGCGCAGTCGTCCGCAAGGTCCAGCTTTTCCTTCCGGGCGGCGGCAGCGGCGGCGCTGGCGGGGCCCATGCCCACCTGGCACACGGCCCGGACCTTGAAAAATGCGTTGGCCTTGGGCCAGCCCATGACCCGGTCCGCCATCAGCCAGCCCAGGAAGATGACCTCCTCGTCGGGCTGGGGGGTGTGGACCTGGCGCAGGTCGTTCACCGGCAGACCGGTGGCCTGACCCAGCAGGCGGGCGTATTCGGCGGTATAGCCGCTGTTGGAGGTGTAAACGATGGCAGAGATCATGGGGAACTCCTCGCTTTCTTCGCAATTGCTTGCTTTCGTGCCTATGGCACAATTATAGACAGAATGTTGAGAAATGTCAATTCCCTTGAGAAAATGTCCGGAAATTTTTACCGCATGAACCGGTCGATGGCCTGGTTCAGGGAGTCCACGGCCTCCTGATCCCCGGACTCCACGGCGTCCACGATGCAGTGGGCGATGTGGTCCTTGAGGATGACCCGGCCGGTGCTGTTCAGGGCGGAGATTACCGCCGCCAGCTGCACCAGCACCTCCGTGCAGTCCTCGCCCCGCTCCACCATCTTCCGCACGGATTCCAGGTGCCCCTGGGCCCGGGACAGGCGGTTGAGCACCGCCTTGGTCTGGGTGTGGCTGTGGGTATGGGGATGGTCGTGGGGGTGGTCATGGTCGTGGGGATGGGTGTGCCCGTCCATGGTCAGCGGGCCATGCCCTTCTGGCGGGCGTACTCGGCGGCGCCCAGGGCGCCCATC